>ENA-UOOE01002170-UOOE01002170.1-fermentation-metagenome-genome-assembly--contig:-NODE-2170-length-14662-cov-29.878894_pt1 | contig 14662 bp, 15 predicted proteins | sample MGYA00245776_ERZ724021 | MGnify/ENA primary metagenome ERZ724021 (study PRJEB28704, sample SAMN03018321) | fermentation metagenome | biome: anthropogenic terrestrial biome; feature: soil...
GCATCTTTTCGATTTTGCTCTATTTCTTCTGATGTAAGCAGTCGCTTAACTTTTACGGGAGAGCCCATCAGCAAAGCACCATCTGGGTATGTATGTTTCTGAGGGACCAGTGCACCGGCAGCGACGATAGAATCTTTTCCAATGACTGCACCGTTCATTACAATTGCACCCATTCCAATCAATGTATTGTCACCCACCGTACAGCCATGTAGAATTGCTGTATGGCCAATGGTTACACCTTTCCCAATTCTCAGCGGAAAGTCACTGTCCACGTGAAGAACGCAGCAGTCTTGAATGTTGGTGCAGTCACCAATAGAAATTTTGTTGCTATCCGCACGGATAACTGCATTGTACCAAACAGAGCAGTCTTTTCCAAAAGCGGTACGGCCAACAATAACCGCACCAGATGCAGCATAAGGCCTATCATTCATTTAAAGTACCTCCCTGTGTATGATTTACCATTTTAGCATCTTTGGGTAGATGCTGTGATGATGGACTTTCAACCGGCAAAAATTTATACATGATTCGCAAATCTTTATTGCGACAGACTTTATGATAATTCGTCATGATACGTTTAATGGCTTTTTCGGAGTTCTTCATGTTTGCCTGCGGAAGTAAAATCAAAAATTGCGTATCACTGTAGGATGTTATGATATCTCCGCCACGTAAGGAAGAGATAATTGCAGATTTTAGCGCATTTTGTTCCCGAATCACACTGCCTTCTTCTGGGATAGAACCATCTGCCATTGCTAAAGTCAGCAGTACAATTGTAGCCGGTTCATGGTTACGAGCACTGGCACGAACTTCAACGTGATAAAGATTCCGAAAAGCCTCGAAATCACAGAAATAAGCATTTTGGATGTCATTTGCTTCCTGCAATTCCTCGCGAACAAAGGAAATATCCATTTGTGCGTGGCGGAAATTTTTGGTGATCATCCGATAAAGATCACGCAGCTCCGGTGAAATGTCGATTCCTTTCTTTTGAAAGAACAAAGAAGTGGTATTATTATAATGTGCAAGTGCTTCAGAAAATCGTTCTGCTTTCAGGTAACAGAAAAGCGTTAAACGATGTAATTTAATGTTTAGTGGAGCTTTTTTCAGTGCTTCCAGACAGTATTCGGGAAGCTTGTCTATGCGATTCAGCTGTTCCATTGATTCACATCGAGATGCAATACATTGTGCATAACGATCTTCAAGCAGTTGACGAGTATTCAGTACCCATTGAGAGCGTTCTGTACTGTCCAAAAAAGCTCCGGAATACAAATGAGTGGCTTCTGCACATAACTGTATTTTTTCAGAAGAAGATTTTGCTTCTTCAATGGATTTACATAGTTTATTAAAGCGGTCAACATCTGTGTGGGTTTCCAACGTTGGATTCCAACAATACGTGTCTCCGTAAAACAGAATAAAACGGGTACCTCTTTCGCCATAGGAGTTTTGTAACAGATCGCGAGTACGATACACTAAGTTTTTGAGTGCATTCATGGGGTCAGAACTGCCTGAATTGCGATCCCAAAGAGCATGCATAAGTTCCACGACAGAAAGGGGTTTATGGCGTGTATAAATTAGAATTTCCAGGAGCAGCCAGACCAGAGTTGGCCGGTGTTTCTGGCAGGTGATTGTTTTTCCATCAATTGTTAATGAAAACTTTCCAAACATTTTTGCTTTCGCAACAATTTTCTGTGTTTCAATCATAATACAAGTGCCTCCAGTTCAACTTATTGGCTGGGAAATATCTGCTTGCTCAGGTTTGACAAGCAGATATTAAAAGTTACCATGATTTTTCTGTATGATAGGCAGTGAACATTTTAAAAGGCTGCCCAAAATATAACTCAGTCACAACAATTTCAAATATATCATTTATTCTACCATATTATTTTCTAAGTTGCAACAATAGTTATCCATTTAAAAATAGAATTTCCAGTTATTTTCAATCAAATGGATAAAAAAGTAAGAATAGCATATTTTAAGTAGAATACGTATTCCCTTTTAAATAAAATAAATGCAATAGCGTTAGATGAACAAATATTGCTAGAATAATACGTATTTTTGTGATGACTTGCGCTTGAAAAAACATGGAAGTTGTGCTATGCTTTTCCTTGATAATTATTAGAAATTGTAAAATATTGCAGAACAGAAAACATTTTTTTAACTTTATGAGGATAGAAGTGATAAAATACAATTTACTTTTACATATTTAGAACATATATAATTAATTATATAATATAACTAGAACAAGTTGCTACTTGCAAAGCCACTGGTAGGAAAGCAAAAAAGAGGTGCAGAAAAGTGCCCAATCCAGATATTTTAAATAATATAACTTTACGCGTTTATTTTCAGACTAAAGAAGAGACTTTTGAACTTCAAACTTATACCGATGATAAGCGGCTGCAGGTATATAGTTCCAAAATGCCGCTGGGCGAATCTGTGATGTCATTCATTTATGGAAATTTTGAAGACGTGTATAATGAGCTGCGGCGCACAGAAACTATTTTCCTTGAAATTAATGCTGGTCTGCAGGTATATACACATTGGGAACAGTTGCGTAATATGTCACTGAATCTTGTTAAAAGACATCCTTATTTTGGATTTGCAAGTCAGGCCATTTCTCAGGCAGCGAGACAGACGATTGCAATCGATATGCGGTTTCTGTCTCGGCTTATTCCGCTTTATAAACAAATGCGGGAAGACTTGATACTGCTTGTAAAAGAATGCATGAATGTGGATGATGACAGAAAAGACACCTCTTTTGTTGACCGCTATGCTGATCTGGCTTTGACTCACCGCTTGACCAACCATTCACCGCTTAAGTATGCTGTTGTTGTGACAGAATTTCTCCCTGCAATCCAGCTTCCCCTTTGGAAAACTAAGGAATGTGATTACCCGGTCATTCCCACATTGCAAGAGCTGCGTGCTCAAGAAGTTCCACTGGAGATGGTGAATGCTCTCTATCCCCGTTCCCTGCAAGACTTATATCATTTTATTATTGCCGGTTATCTGAAACAGGGTGTTTGCTTTAAAGTCTGTAAAAACTGTGGACGTTATTTTGCTGTTACCGGAAGTATGAATGCAGAATACTGCGATCGGAAAATTGAAGGATCCCAGAAAACTTGCCGTCAGATGGGTGCAGTTCGTGTCTATCAGCAAAAACAAATGAAAGATCCTATCCTGCGGCTTTATAACCGTGCCTATAAAACGCATAATGCCAGAATACGCTATGGCCGTATGACGCGGGAAGAATTTTTGGAATGGTCTATACGTGCACGTGCTTTAAGAGATAAGTGCATGGAAGGTAAAATTTCTTTGGAAGACTTTGAAATATGGCTAAAAGAATAATCCTTTTCTACCATTTATCACATGGATGTGATATACTGTAAAAGAGCTTTTTCTTTTTATGGAGGGATAAATAATGAATGAGGTAATTTCAGCAAAAAATGCACCATCAGCGGTTGGTCCATATTCCCATGCAATTAAGGCCGGAAATACCCTGTACCTTTCCGGGCAGCTCGGCTTAGATCCTATTTCTGGTGAATTACCGGTTGGCGTGGAGGCACAGGCACGTCAGTCGCTGAAAAATATCGGGGCAGTGCTTGCAGCTGCCGATATGAGTTATGCGGATGTTGTTAAAACAACAGTTTTTCTTGCAGATATTCAAGACTTTGCGGCAATTAATGCAATTTATGGCGAGTATTTTAAGACTGCCTGTCCAGCACGTTCCTGCATGCAGGTCGCTGCTTTGCCAAAGAATGCGCTTTTTGAAATGGAAGCAGTTGCTGTAAAAGGATAATTAAATCGCATACTGTTAAACCGCAGAGATTTTAAACTCTGCGGCTTTTTATACGCTTTTGCAAAATGGACGATACCGTACACTTCTGAACATTTTCATCAGCAGATTCATAGTTTGTATAGGAAAAATTTCTATAAATTCAATATATATGGAAAGGCGGCTTTTCCATGCAAGCTGAAGAAACTGTTGACAGAGTAAAATTGAAACAGATAGATTCAGAGCATTCCGTCCCTTCCAACTTTCAAAAACGAAAGCGAAAAGGGAAAATTCATCAAATGGCTGCTTATTTGGGACCTGCATTTATTGTCAGTGTTGCTTATATTGACCCCGGGAATTTTGCAACAAATATAAGCGGAGGTTCCAAATTTGGATATACACTCATATGGGTGATTCTATGGAGCAATCTGATGGCCATTTTTTTACAAACACTTTCTGCAAAACTTGGAATTGCGACGGGCCATAATCTCCCGGAAATGTGCGCAAAGGTTTTTCCAAAACCGCTTAATTGGTTTTTTTGGGTCGTTTCAGAAATAGGAGCGATGGCAACGGACTTGGCAGAATTTTTGGGCGGAGCACTGGGCCTGAATTTGCTTTTTCATATGCCGATGCTTTATGCGGGGTTGGTAACTGGACTTTTAACTTTTATCATTTGTTATATGGAAAAATATGGGCAAAAGATTGTAGAGGTCATTATTACTGTATTGGTTGCTATTATCAGCATAGCGTATTTGCTCGAAATCTTTTTGTCAAAACCAGATTGGGCACAAGTCGGCATTCATACCTTTATTCCATCGCTTCCCAATGGAGAAGCCGTCATGATTGCTGTCGGTATGCTTGGCGCAACTGTAATGCCTCATGTGATTTATCTGCATTCCCAACTGGTACAGTATCGCTGCATTGACAAAACAGAAGAAGGAAAAAGGCATCATCTGAAGATGGAAAAAATTGATATTGCATTGGCAATGAATATTGCTTTTTTTGTAAATGCCGGAATGGTCATTGTTTCTGCAGCAGTTTTTAACCGGAACGGAATGGTTGTAGAAACCATGCAGCAGGCACATAAATCGCTGGAACCATTGCTTGGCCCATTGTCCAGTGGAGCTTTTGGAATTGCGCTGTTGGCAGCAGGCCTATCTTCTTCTGCAGTTGGTACCATGGCTGGGCAGACAGTCATGAAAGGTTTTGTTAACATCAGTATTCCGGTTAATCTTCGACGGTTAATTACGATGCTGCCGGCATTAATCATCATTGCCGTTGGAATTAATCCAATGAACGCTTTGGTGCTAAGCCAAGTAGCCCTTAGTTTTATCCTTCCGCTTCCAATCGTACAAATGTTGATTATCACGGGTCGAAAGGACCTGATGGGCAGTTTTGTAAACAAAAAATGGATACAGGTTATCGGTATTTTAATTGCAGCGGTCATTATTGCACTGAATGCTGTCTTGCTGTACTTGACATTTACTGGCCAATCCTGATAGCAGATGATTTTTTAATGTATTTCTGACATTGTTTGTTACCGGAAAGGGCAAGGAACCCGCATGGGTATTGGATTTGCAGTACTCATGCGGGCTCTTCGTCATTTTTATGAATTTTCCTTTAAAGATATTGACTTTCAAAGAATTTTTACTTATAACAGAATAATAATTTATTGATCAACTTTGGAAAGGATTATGTGTTATGGATTTTAAAATTTTAATTGTTTATTTTTCTCATTCGGCGCATACGAAAAAGCTAGCCCGCCTGATTCAGAAGTGTACAGATGGCGTACTGTTTGAGCTGATACCGCAGAATGCTTATCCAGCAAATTATAATGCTGTGGTGGCCCAGTCAAAAAAAGAAGTTGAAAAAGGCTATCATCCTTTATTGAAAGCAATGCCAGAAAATATCGAAATTTATCATAAGATTTTTGTTGGTACACCTAACTGGTTTGGCACGATGGCTCCACCTGTTGCAAGTTTTCTTGCACATGCAGATTTGTCCGGCAAAATATTGGTTCCATTTTGTACGAATGGCGGAGGAGGACTGGCACATATAGGAACAGATATGAAGCGTATGTGCCCCCATGCAAAAGTACTTGATGGATTTGCTGCGACAGAAAACAATGGCAACCAAGAGGATGTTTCGCATTGGCTGAAAATGATCGGTATAGAAGACAAATGATCGGTAAATCCGGAAGTCCATGGTTCTAATTATTCTATGACATCATTGCTGTGATTAGTTATCATTATGCCAATTAGAAGTAAAAGTAAATATCAATAATTTTGCATACATCGGTAAAATATAAAATATGGAATAATTTCTTTTATCAGGAAGGATAAAACGTTTGGGTCAAACTTTATTTTGTGAATAAAGAGTCATGAGTTTGGGAAACAGAGTTGTGCTGCAAAGTAGAAAAGCAGCGCGTGCTTTCCTGATATAGGATTATTTTCAGCGCTATACGTTACTAAAGTTTTCAATAAAAACATATTTTTATAAAAAACTATCGCTTTTTTTGACAGAGTGTGCTATAATGACAATGCTTACAGTTTTGTAATCATTGCAAATAAATTGTTTTATTCTTTACATAGTGAGATGAAAAACAATTCATAAGGGAGCATCATTCATGAAGAAAAAGCACAGTTTGGCTGGACGTGTAACGGTTACTGCTACTGCGGCGGCGCTTTTGCTCAGTACATTTATCACGCCAGTCTCAGCTGCCTCAGGAATTTCCTGCACGGTTAATGGTCAGACAATCATACCGTCGCCTTCTGCAGCTGTAAAAACGATTGATATGGAGCAAACCACAGTCTTAGATGCTTTTTTGAAATCAAATGAAAAATTAAACTTCTATGATTCCGATAATAAACAATTAAATGTTGTACCCAAAGAACTTTATGAAAATGGGCAATCTGCTTATTCCCTTTATGCAGTCGGGAGCGTCAGTTCTTCCATTGATGTTTATGCCGAGGACAGCAGCCCGAAGAAATTATTCACCGTCAAGATTATAGACAGGCCTTTTCAGTCAGATACGACTATGTCGGTTGCTGTAAACGGTTCTTACACTTTTAAAATTACACCGAATAATCCGAATACATATGTAACTGCCTACACTACGGATGGTTCTGTCTTTGATACCAATTCTGCCGGGAAAAGTACATCTAACAGTAAAACTTCCTACTATTTTAAACTAATAGGCAAACAGGCTGGATCCGCTGGCGTTTATGTAACGGTTGGAAAGACAAATTACCGTGTCTTTACCGCTACAGCAAGTGTCAAAAAGGCAGATGTCCCTTCCTCTTCACAAACAGCAATTGTCAAACTGACTGGTGGTTATCTGAATTTCCGCTCCAGTCCAAATACAAATAGTACTGTTATAGGGCAGCTTAAAAATGGCGAATCAGTAACAGTCCTCGGCATTTCAGGTGGTTGGACACACGTACAGACTGCTGATGGTGTGAAGGGTTACTGCTGTTCAGATTATCTGGCAGCGGCTAATGACGGCAGTGCCAGTGCTGTCAGTGGCAGCAGTAAAACATTAAGCGGCTTACCCTGTTATAAACAAAAGGATTCAAGATGGGCCAATACATATCTGGGTGGAAGTAATGGCGGAACAATCGGTGCAATTGGTTGTGCAGTTACTTGCCTTGCAATGTCGGAGAGTTATCGCACACAAAAGACTGTTACACCCAATATGATAAAAAATCAATGTCAGTTTACCGATGGGGGAGGACTTTACTGGCCGTCCAACTATTCACAAGATACAGTTAAAAATTTAGCAGATATCTATAAATGTTTAAAAGCCAATAAACCAGTTATTGTCGGTGGTTATAGCTCTAAATCGTCCCACTGGATAATTGTTAAAGGCTATAAGAATGTGCCGCTTGATGCCCATGGGAATCCTACTTCATTAGATGCTTCCATGTTTTTGATCAATGATCCTGGATATGACAGCTACACTTTAGCAGATTATATCAGTCAGTTCCCATATGGCCGTGTTTATTGGACGTATTCTTAATGATTTAACTTTGAATCGGTCTAGTTGGGAAAGGCCTAAAGGGACTGCTGCAATATTTGCAGCAGTCCCTTTAGTATGCATAAATCAATATATAAATACCTAAAATTGCAGGTGAAACTGTTTCTTGAAAATCAGCAGGGTTCTTCAAAGATTTATTGGAATATCTTTGATATGGAAAGCTTTTTCACGGCAGATTATAAGTGCTTTCCATTGGCTTTTTCTTTCCTCTTGATTTTCATGAACTTTTTCATTTTCAATGAAATTTTCAGTGAATAACGATTGGAGGTCACTTGCAGGGGTTGTAAATCCAGCTGAAATATTGTAAAATAAATCTGTTATGAATCAGTATGGAATTTGATTGGCTTTAAAGCCCTTAGGAGTGTTTCAAAAAATGACACCGAAATATAAACGTGTTCTTTTAAAGCTCAGTGGGGAATCACTAGCGGGAAAAGAAGGACATGGAATTGATTTTGATACAGTATTGCGCATTTGCGGCCCGATTAAAACTTGCTCTCAAATGGGGGTCCAAATTGGTATTGTAGTTGGTGGCGGAAATTTCTGGCGCGGTCGTTCGAGCGGGAAAATGGATCGCACTCGTGCAGATCATATGGGCATGCTAGCTACTGCAATTAATGCTCTGGGAGTAGCCGATGCTTTGGAGCAGCTTGGCGTTCCAGTACGTGTTCAGACTGCTATCAGTATGCAGGAAGTCGCTGAGCCGTATATTCGAAACCGCGCAGTTCGTCATCTGGAGAAAGGCAGGGTAGTTGTCTTCGGCTGTGGGACCGGTAATCCTTTCTTTTCTACGGATACCGCAGCAGCTCTGCGTGCAGCTGAAATTGAAGCAGATATTATTTTAAAGGCGACCATGGTTGATGGCGTTTATGATTCAGACCCTAAAATAAATGTCAATGCTAAAAAGTTTGATACGCTTACTTATATGGATGTTTTGAATAAAGATTTAAAAGTGATGGACAGTACCGCGGCTTCCATGTGCCGTGACAATCATATTCCCATCTGCGTTTTCAGCATTGACGATCCGGAAAATATAGAGCGAGTTATTTGTGGACAGCCAATCGGCACTATTGTGAAGGGGGATAACACCTAATGAAAGAAATCCTGCAGACAGCAGAAACAAAAATGAAAAAATCCATCAATGTTCTTAAAGAAGATTTTTCGGAAATCCGCGCAGGTCGTGCCAACCCAAATGTTTTGAATAAAATCATGGTTGACTATTATGGTGCTCCGACTCCAATTAACCAGCTGGCAGCTGTAGCTGTATCTGAAGCACGTGTGCTAACTGTTCAGCCATGGGATCCATCTGTTTGCCGTATGATTGAAAAGGCAATCCAGACTTCGGATATTGGAATTAATCCGCAGTCCGACGGGAAAATTATCCGGTTGATTTTCCCTGCTTTAACAGAAGACCGCCGCAAAGAAATTGCCAAGGATATTGGTAAAATGGCTGAGGAATCTAAAATAGCAGTTAGATCGATTCGACGGGATGCAATGGAAAAATTGAAAGCGATGAAAAAAGACGGAGACCTTGCCGAAGATGATTTGAAAGTTGCCGAAAAAAAGACGCAGGATTTGACTGACAAGTATTGTAAAGAAATTGATGATGTTTGTGCATCCAAAAAGAAAGAAATTATGGAATTTTAAAAGCTGCTTATTGACGACCAATAAGTACACAAAGGCGCTTATCTGCGCCTTTGTGTTTTATAATAAGAGCTTTTATTCAATAAAGATGGAAGTAAATATATTGATAGAAGGTTCCATATGAAACAAACTATGCAAAAAATTGCTTTAGCGCCGGAATTAATGCCCAAACATTTGGGAATTATTATGGATGGAAACGGACGTTGGGCTAAGAAGCGTGGATTACCTCGTTCTGTGGGGCATTCTGCCGGAGCAGCCGTTTTCAAGAAAATCACCCGTTACTGTAGCAAAATTGGAATCCGATTTCTTACGGTTTATGCTTTTTCCACTGAAAACTGGACTAGGCCACCGGAAGAGGTGGGAGCACTTATGGTTTTGTTTAAACAGTATCTAGAGGAATCTTTGCGGGATTTTCGAAATGATGATATTAAAGTCAATTTTATTGGCGACACCAGTAAGTTTCCTCCAAATCTACAAAAATTAATTGCAGAAACAGCAGAAGTTTGTAAAGGCAGAAGAGGCATGGTGCTAAATATTGCTATGAATTATGGCGGGCGGGCAGAAATTGTCCGGGCAGCCAAAAGTTTAGCCGCAAAAGCTGCCGCGGGATCCATCCGGATTCCTGACATTACAGAAAAAACTCTTTCTGCTGAGTTATATACATCAGGGCAGCCAGATGTGGACTTGATTATCCGACCAAGCGGGGAAGAACGGCTGTCCAACTTTTTGCTGTGGCAATCAGCTTATGCTGAATTTATTTCTATGGATGTTCTTTGGCCTGACTTTACACCGGCCGATTTAAATAAAGCGCTGATGAAATTCGCTCACCGAAGCCGGAGATTCGGAGGTATTTAGTATGAAGGTGCTAAATTCGATCAGGGAACGGCTGACATCGGCACTTACAATTTTAATTCTGCTCGCCGCCGTTGTATTGTGCAATGCCAGATTTCCCATTGCATTAAATATTGTTATTGCAGTTATCAGTATTATGGGAGTGTGGGAAATTTCTGCAGCCCTGCAGATGACAAAGCAGATTGCATTGGTTGTTCCAAGCTATATTTTTGCAGCAATATTGCCTTTTTTGGTTGACATGTTTGCAAAAGGACTTGGCCTTTTTATTTACACAGTTGTCCTGTTTGGGGCTATGATCCTTTACCATTCTGTCATTTCTTTCCGCGAGGTTGCAATTATATACAGCATGGCTATGCTGATACCATCTTCTCTGCAGACATTGGTTTTACTCCGCGATGCCGGAGGTACACATGGTATGTTCCATGTGATTGTTGCCATATTTGCAGCATGGTCAGCTGATGCGGGCGCATATATCTTTGGCAGCTTGTTTGGCAAGCGTAAACTGTGTCCAAATATCAGCCCGAAAAAAACAGTTGAAGGTGCTGTTGGTGGAATTATATCTGATGTTATGGTGATGCTGCTGTTTGGTTTTATTTTTCAAAACCTTTATTGGGGCGGAACCGTATATGTAAATTTTGTTGTCCTAATTGTGATCGGATTGGTTGGTGCGATTCTCTCTATGTTAGGCGACCTTAGCTTTTCCATCATTAAACGGAGCTGCCATATTAAGGATTTTAGTGATTTAATACCTGGACACGGTGGAATACTGGACCGGTTTGACAGTGTAATTTTTGTTGCACCATTCGTTTATCTGCTGCTGCAGGTTTTCCCGATGGTCTATTAAATTCTATTTACAATACGGGGGACAGAATGAAAAAGTGCATTTCTATTTTAGGATCAACCGGCTCAATTGGTACTCAGACGATTGATGTTGTGCGTAACTTAGGGTGGCATATTTGTGCTTTAGCTGCACATTCTAACATTGAATTGTTGGAAGAACAAATCCGGAAATTTCAACCGCAGCTTGTGTCTGTTTATGATGAAAATGCAGCTTTAACATTAAAAGGACGGATTGCCGATACAGGAACGAAAGTTCTGAGTGGTATGGATGGACTGTGTGAAGCAGCCAGATTACCGTCGGCAGATCTTGTTTTGAACGCAATTGTTGGAATTGCTGGCTTACAACCAACTTTAGCTGCTATTCAAGCAGATAAAACTATTGCTTTGGCGAATAAGGAAACGCTGGTTGCTGGTGGTGCGCTGGTTATGGATGCTCTGCAGCAACACAAGGGGAGTTTACTTCCGGTTGACAGTGAGCACAGTGCAATTTTCCAATGCTTGCAGGGGACTTCTGGCAAAGCATTGAAAAAAATTATTTTAACAGCTTCTGGCGGGCCATTTTTTGGGAAAAGGAAAGAAGAATTATCATCTGTTACACCGGAACAAGCTCTTAAACATCCCAATTGGAATATGGGAGCAAAGGTAACGATTGATTCCGCTACGCTGATGAATAAAGGGTTAGAAGTCATGGAAGCAGGCTGGTTATTTCATGTTCCGCTTTCTCAAATACAGGTTGTCATTCATCCGGAAAGCATTATCCATTCTATGGTAGAGTTTACTGATCATGCAATCCTTGCACAGCTTGGTACAGCCGACATGCGCTTGCCAATCCAGTATGCGTTGACTTATCCGGAACGAGTTGCGAGTCCAGTAAAGGAACTTGACTTGTTTCAAACGGGAAAATTGACTTTTTATAAACCGGATCCCGAAACCTTTACTTGTTTTGCAGCCTGCTTAGAAGCCATGCAGCGCGGCGGTGCAGCACCCGCAGCAGCAAACGGAGCCAATGAAGCAGCCGTTCAACTTTTTCTGCAGAGAAAAATCTCCTTTCTGCAAATTGGGCAGCTCGTTCAAGAAGCAATGAATGCTCAGCCAGATGTGCCAAACTTAACATTAAAAGTGGTGCAGCAAGCAGATGCAAATGCGCGTGCATTTGTTTATTCCCATGTATGAGGAGGGTTTACTATCAGAGCGGCAGAGATTATCATTCTCATTATTATCGGCGTCCTTCTCTTTTGTCTAAGTATTCTCATTCATGAAGCAGGGCATTTTTTTACAGCAAAGGCGTGTGGAATCCGCGTGGATGAGTTTTCCATAGGAATGGGGCCTCGGTTAGCCCACTTTCATAAAGGAGAAACGGATTATTCACTCCGTGCGCTTCCCATTGGAGGATTTTGCGTAATGCCCGGCGAAGATAGTCAGGATGAAGACGGAACCCCATGTACAGATCCACATGCCTTTTGTAATAAACCTAAATGGCAGCGCTTTTTGGTGCTGGTAATGGGCGGTGTGATGAATATTATTCTTGGACTGGTTCTAATGAGTATTCTGCTAGGTCAGGAAACTGCTTTTGCCTCCACGACAATCAGCCAATTTAGTCCACACTCTGCCTTGCAAAGTGCAGGGATGCAGGCGGGAGACCGCTTTACCAGCATTAACGGCTATAAAATTCACACAGATAAAGATTTGATATTTGCTTTGGCACTGGCAAATCCAGATTCTGTTACCGTTCAGGCTGTCCGTAAGGGAAAGGCTGTTTCTTTTAACAATATTAAACTTCATGCAACCGCATCATCCGGGGGGAAAAAGATCGTACAGCTTGATTTTTATGTGAAACCTGTTTCTAAAACTCCATTGACGATCTTTCAAAAAACATTTACAGACACAATTTCAGTTGTCCGACAGGTTTGGGCTAGCCTTGCAGGATTGGTTACCGGCCGTTTTGGACTGAATGATATGACTGGCCCTGTCGGTTTGGTGCAGGTAATTAGTCAATCTGCAAGTGCAGGACTTCAGAAAAGCTTTTTATCTGCTGTTAATAATATTCTTTATATTATTATGATCATTACAGTGAATCTTGGTATTATCAATCTTCTTCCGGTTCCAGCACTTGACGGTGGAAAAATTTTATTTCTCATTATCGAAGCTGTTCGACGCAAACCTTTAAATCCTAAATATGCGGCAGTGATAGAATCGGTTTTCTTTTCCCTGCTTCTTGCCTTTATGGTAATCGTTTCGGTAAGTGATGTTATGCGAATTACAACCGGGCATGGAATTGGAGGGTAATATGCGGAAAAGCAAACAAATTATCGTTCGGAATGTTCCGATTGGTGGTGGTGCACCTGTAACGGTACAGTCAATGCTGAATATTCCTTCCACTGATCTTGCCGGCAGTGTGCAGCAGGCAGTACAATTAGAAAAGGCAGGATGTCAGATTATTCGGGCTGCCATTCCCAATGCAGCTGCAGTGGCATTGATACCGGCTGTTCGTTCGGCTGTTTCCATTCCTTTAGTAGCAGATATACATTTTGATTATCGGTTGGCGATGGCTGCAGCAGATGCCGGAGCTGATGCCATCCGTATTAATCCTGGCAATATCGGTGGAGAAGAAAGGGTACAGGCTGTTGTTAAAAAGTGTACGGAAAAACATATTCCAATCCGTATCGGCGTAAATTCCGGTTCCTTAGAAAAAAGTTTACTGCAAAAATATAATGGTCCCACTCCGGAAGCACTGGTGGAGAGTGCTTTACGTCATGCAGCTTTGTTGGAAAAATTTCATTTCACAGATATTGTGATTTCCATCAAATCTTCTGATGTCAATACAATGATTCGCGCTTACGAATTGTGTGCACAAAGATGTCCTTATCCACTTCATCTAGGAGTGACGGAGGCTGGTACAGAACGGATGGGGCTGATTAAATCAGCAATTGGTATTGGATCCTTACTGCAGCGTGGAATAGGGGATACGATTCGTGTATCTTTGACAGCTGATCCTATCAAAGAAGTCTATGCCGGTCAAGATATTCTGCATGCCTTGGGGATGGGACAGCCGGGTCCTCAAATTGTTTCTTGCCCAACCTGCGGCCGAACCCGCATTGACCTAATTGGTATTGCCCATGAGGTGGAACAACAGTTGCGGGGCTGCCATAAGCCCATTACAGTAGCGGTGATGGGTTGTGCTGTAAATGGCCCCGGGGAAGCAAAAGAAGCAGACATCGGTATTGCCGGTGGTGAAAAAGTCGGACTGCTTTTTAAAAAAGGTAAAATTATTCGCCGCGTACCGGAAAATCAGTTGGTTTCCGCACTAATGGAAGAAATGAATCACTTATGAACGAAAGTGACCTTGCTTGGATTATTTACAGCAGGATATGCGGCTTGAGGATATAAACTATTTTATTTCAAATGGAACGGAGGTTTAAATGAATACCTTCGGTAGCTTTTTTGGTACATATATTGACTGTTCGAATCTTCCGGAGCCGCTTCTTTCCGGTGAACTGAAACAGATTCAAATTAATGCAAAGGAAAGGTCA
>ENA-UOOE01002171-UOOE01002171.1-fermentation-metagenome-genome-assembly--contig:-NODE-2171-length-14647-cov-9.331483_pt1 | contig 14647 bp, 13 predicted proteins | sample MGYA00245776_ERZ724021 | MGnify/ENA primary metagenome ERZ724021 (study PRJEB28704, sample SAMN03018321) | fermentation metagenome | biome: anthropogenic terrestrial biome; feature: soil; material...
CATCCTCCAGATTCTGTCCGTCAATATGAACCTCCTGTCCGATCTTTAGAAATACAATTGCCATTCCGGTATCCTGACAGATCGGAATCAAATCTTCGGAAGCAATGTCAAGATTTTCTCCCAGCTGCTTAAGAATTTGCTTTCCTAAGGCTGCATTTTCCTGCTCATAAGCATCTCGAACCCGGCTCTCTACATCCTGGGATAGCCGATAATTTGCTTCGATGCACATATCCTTTACATTCTTTATTATTTCATTCGTGTGTATAATTCTCATATAAACTCCCGATCTTGATACGAGTATCATAAGTCATTTTAAGGTTTTGATATGAATATATATGCGCTCCTATTCATGTTCATTGTTTTTATATGACTTATGATACTCCGATCAATCTTTATAATTTCTACTCTTCGCTGTCCTCATCCGTTTCTTCCGAGGAATCTTCCATCAAATCATCGTCCTTTATATCTTCCTTGTCTTCCAGATAGTCCTCATCCTCTGCATATTCTTCTGCTTCACCTGCGCCGTCATCTTCTTCATCCAATTCTTTTTCAAGATTCCGGATGATTTCTTCATCGGTATTGGCTTCGCTTTCTTTTACTTTCATTACACTTGCAACCGTAATGTTAGATTCTGAATCAATATTAATTAATTTTACGCCGGATGTGATACGGCCCAGAATGGAAATATCGCTTACGCTTAAACGAATCACGATTCCCTCTGTTGTGATAATCATTACTTCATTATCATCATCTACCGCTTTCACACCGATTACATCGCCGGTTTTGTCTGTTATCTTATAGCACTTAACACCTTTTCCGCCGCGCCGCTGAACGGTGAACTCTTCCAAATCGGTAAGCTTACCCATTCCATTTTCAGAAACAAAGAGTAAATATTTACCCTGTGTATCGAGCTGCATTCCAACGATCTGATCATCGGCGGTCAGATTCATTCCGATAACCCCCATTGAGGTTCTTCCGGTAGGCCGGACATCTCTTTCATTAAACCGAATACACATACCGTTTTTCGTAACCAGGAAGATGTCTTTCTTCTGATTCGTTGATTTTACCTCAATTAATTCATCATCCTCCCGGAGATTAATTGCCTGCAAACCAGTTTTACGAATATTTTCATAATCCTTAATCGGGGTTTTCTTAACAATACCATTTCTGGTAGCCATGAATAAATACCGGCCTTTTTTATATTCTTTTAATGGTATAACGGCAGTAATTCTTTCCTCCGGCAGCAATTGCAGAAGGTTCACAATTGCCGTTCCTCTTGCCGTTCTTCCGGCCTCCGGAATCTCATAAGCCTTCAACCGGTATACTTTTCCTTTATTCGTGAAGAACATGATATAATGATGATTCGTAGTCATAAGAAGCTCTTCAATAAAATCATCATCAATGGTATGCATTCCCTTAATCCCTTTTCCTCCACGATGCTGGCTCTTGAAATTATCAATGGTCATTCGTTTAATATAGCCAAGATGTGTCATAGCAATTACTGTGTTTTCATTTGGAATCAGATCCTCCATAGAGATATCAAACTCATCATAACCGATGGATGTTCTTCTGTCATCGCCGTATTTATCACGGATAACTATAATTTCCTCTTTAATTACACCAAGTAATTTCTTCTCGTCTGCTAAAATTGCCTTGTATTCTGCTATTTTAGATTCAAGCTCCGCGTACTCCGCTTCCAGGCGCTCTCTTTCCAGACCTGTCAGAGCACGCAGTCTCATATCAATGATTGCCTGCGCCTGTGGATCGGTAAGTTTAAAACGTTCCATTAACCTTTCTTTTGCAATATTACCGGTTTTTGAGGAACGAACAATCTGAATTACCTCATCAATGTTATCTAACGCGATTAGCAAGCCCTCCAAAATATGGGCACGTTCTTCCGCCTTGTTTAAATCATATTTGGTCCGTCTGGTAACAACCTCTTTTTGGTGATCCAGATAGTAATCCAGCATCTGATGTAAATTTAATATCTTAGGCTCATTATTAACCAGAGCCAGCATATTGACACCAAAGGTTTCCTGCAGCTGAGTATGCTTATAAAGATGATTCAGGATGACATTTGCATTTGCATCCCTTCGAAGTTCTATAGCGATCCGCATACCGGCCCGGTCCGATTCATCCCGAATGTCTGTAATTCCATCTACCTTTTTATCCTTCACTAAATCAGCTATTTTCTCTATTAAGCGCGCTTTATTCACCATATAAGGAAGTTCGGTTACAACAATCCTATTTTTACCATTTGCCATGGGTTCAATATTCGTTATTGCACGGGCACGAATTTTGCCCCGGCCGGTCCGATAAGCCTCTTCAATTCCTCTGGTACCTAAGATTTCCGCTCCTGTCGGAAAATCCGGTCCTTTTATAATCTCCAATAGCTCTTCCATACTGGTATCTCTGTCATTTTCAACATGGTTATCAATGATTTTTAAGACACCATTAATAACCTCCCGTAAATTATGAGGAGGTATATTCGTTGCCATACCAACAGCGATACCGGAGGTACCGTTTACCAGCAGATTTGGAAAACGGGAAGGTAAAACCGTCGGTTCTTTTTCTGTCTCATCAAAGTTTGGAATAAAATCTACGGTATCTTTATTGATATCGGAGAGCATTTCCATAGAAATCTTACTTAATCTTGCTTCCGTGTAACGCATAGCAGCCGCGCCGTCACCATCGACGGATCCGAAGTTGCCGTGTCCATCAATTAATGGATATCTGGTAGAAAAATCCTGTGCTAATTTTACCAATGCTTCATAAATTGAGCTGTCACCATGCGGGTGAAACTTACCCATGGTATCCCCAACGATACGTGCGCACTTACGATGCGGCTTATCCGGACCGTTGTTTAATTCAATCATCGCATATAGAATTCTTCTTTGCACCGGCTTTAAACCATCTCTTACATCCGGCAGAGCACGGGCAGCGATAACTGACATGGCATAATCTATATAGGATGTTTCCATTGTTTTCTTTAAGTCTACTTCATGTACCTTGTCGAAGATATATTCATCCATTCCTTTTCCTCCATTTTTCTAACTATTCTGGAAATTAGAAATTAGTATTAAATATCCAGATTCTTTACATATTTTGCGTTAGCTTCTATAAATTCTCGTCTTGGCTCAACCTTATCTCCCATTAAGGTGGTAAATGTTAAGTCAATCTCGGAAGATTCTTCTTCGTCCATGGTAACACGCAGTAAAATTCGCTTCTCCGGATCCATTGTCGTATCCCAAAGCTGTTCCGCATCCATCTCACCCAGACCTTTATAACGTTGAATCTTATTGCTTTGATCCCGGCCGATTTCAGCTAATATCTGGTTAAGCTCTTCGTCACTATAGGCATATTTGGTAATTTTATTTTTCTCAACTTTATAAAGCGGAGGCTGCGCCAGATATACATGCCCCTGTTTAATTAATTCCGGCATAAACCGGTACAGGAAGGTTAATAACAGCGTACTAATATGCGCTCCATCCACATCCGCATCTGTCATAATAATAATTTTATGATAGCGAAGCTTAGAAATATCAAAATCATCCGAAATGCCCGTACCGAATGCGGTAATCATCGCTTTGATCTCATTATTAACCAGAATTTTATCCAGTCTGGCTTTCTCCACATTTAATATCTTCCCTCGAAGCGGAAGAATTGCCTGGGTTGCCCTTGAGCGGGCTGTTTTTGCAGATCCACCCGCGGAATCTCCCTCGACAATATAGATTTCACATTTTGTAGGGTCTTTCTCCGAACAGTCTGCCAGCTTTCCTGGTAAGCTTGCGCTTTCCAAAGCGGTCTTTCTTCTGGTCAGATCTCTGGCCTTTCTGGCAGCATCCCTTGCCCGTTGTGCTAATACCGATTTTTCACAAATGATCTTTGCAATAGAAGGATTCTGCTCCAGAAAATAAGTTAACTGTTCGCTGACAATACTGTCAACCGCTCCCCTCGCTTCACTGTTACCAAGCTTTTGCTTGGTCTGGCCTTCAAACTGGGGATCCGGAAGTTTTATACTGATAATCGCAGTCAGGCCCTCCCGAATATCTTCACCGGATAAGTTCTGATCACTGTCCTTTAAATATTTCTGTTCTCTTGCATAGTCGTTAAATGTTTTGGTGAGTGCATTTTTAAAACCGGCTAAATGCGTTCCGCCTTCCGGTGTTGTTATATTATTAACAAAGCTGTAGACACCTTCATTATAACCGTTATTATGCTGCATTGCCACCTCAACATAAACACTGTCTTTTTGTCCTTCACAATAAATAATTTCCGGATAGAGAGGGTCCTTATGACGGTTTAAATAAGCTACATACTCCTTGATACCGCCTTCGTAGTGAAATATTTTTTCAACCACCTCTTCTCCTCTGCTATCGCGAAGAATAATTTTAACACCCTTCGTTAAGAATGCCATTTCCCGAAGTCTCTGTTTTAATATTTCAAAGTCATATACCGTTTCTTCAAAGATTTCTTTGTCCGGAAGAAATGTAACCTTCGTTCCTCTTAAGTCCGTATCCCCGACCTCTTGTAACGGAGACATTACCTTTCCTCTCTCATAGCGCTGTGAATATTTCTTACCGTCGGTATAAACTTCGACTTCCAGCCACTCGGAAAGTGCATTCACCACCGAAGCTCCTACACCATGTAATCCTCCGGATACCTTATATCCTCCACCGCCAAATTTACCGCCGGCATGCAGGATAGTAAAGACTACTTCTACCGCAGGTTTCCCGGATTTATGGTTGATACCGATCGGTATTCCCCTACCGTTATCAATAACAGTAATCGAGTTATCCTTATTAATCGTTACATCTATGGTATCACAAAAACCAGCCAATGCCTCATCCACGGCATTGTCTACGATTTCAGATACCAAATGGTGTAATCCCTTGGAAGAAGTAGATCCAATATACATACCAGGTCTTTTTCTAACAGCTTCCAAGCCCTCCAGTATCTGGATTTGATCTGCACCGTATTCATTATCCATATTTTCAATCCTCCAATTTTTTTATGGAGGATTTCACCTCCAGTTGTTTATGGAGGATTTCACCTCCAGTTTTTTTATGGAGGATTTCACCTCCAACTTTTTCAGAGGATTACTCCTCCATTAAAAATACATATTAACCATTGCTTTTTTCTAAATCACGGTAGAGCCTGATTTTCATCCGTTACTGTACCATTCACCACATGAAATATTTTATTATTCTTTAACCTGCGGCTTATAAATTCTTCTAATCCGGTACAGGTGATGATTGTCTGAATATCACCGATACTTTCCAGCAGATGGGTCTGCCGCTTCCGGTCCAGCTCCGATAATACATCATCCAACAATAGAATCGGATTATCCTGGATGACAGATTTCACTAAGTCAATTTCGGCAAGCTTTAGCGATAATGCCGCCGTTCTTTGCTGCCCCTGCGATCCATACTTACGAAGATCCTTATTTCCAAGCATAAAACACATATCATCTCTATGAGGTCCGACATTTGTCATTTTCAGAGCCAAATCTCTTTCTAAGGATTTCTTTAATTTTTCCGCAAATGCAGATTCCGTAACATTAGGCTCGTATCTAAGAAATAATTCTTCTCTGCCACCGGTGAGTTTCTTATGTATTTCATACACCAAATCGTTTAGTTTTAAAATGAACTCTTTTCTTGTTTGTATTATCTGGATTCCATATTCAACTAATTTAGAATCCCATATATATATTGTGTCCAACAAACTCTTGTTGAAACCGATCTGCTTTAATAAATTATTTCTTTGGGATAACGCTTTGTTATAGCTTGACAAATGATGAAGATAGATTTTACTGATCTGACATAGTTCCAAATCGAGGAATCTTCTTCTTTCCGCGGGTCCATTTTTAATGATATAAAGATCCTCCGGCGAAAAAACAACAAGGTTAAGCATACCAAATAATTCACCTTGTCTTTTTATCGGGAGACCATCAATAGCAACCCCCTTGGCTTTATTTTTCTTTAAATGTAAATCGATCCGATGGGGGATATGATTCTTTTCCAGAATGATTCGAATATGAGCCTCATCTTTATGAAATCTGATAATCTCTTTATCTCTGCTCCCTCGATGGGATTTTGTAGTCCCGCATAGATAGATTGCCTCAAGAATATTTGTTTTTCCCTGCGCATTTTCTCCATACAAAATATTGGTACCGCTATAAAAGCACATATTTAGATCTGCATAATTTCGATAATCCTTTAGTTCCAATGATTTTATAATCATACTTGCACCAACAATTCTTTCTGCAATCCATCCTCACTTAATGATTCTAATCTGATTTTCCTTAAATTCAACGATATCTCCAGCATAGAGCTTTTTGCCTCTTTGATATTCAATTTCTTCGTTGACTTTCACATTACCATCTAAAATTTCTGTTTTTGCATCTACTCCGGATTCTACTAAACCGGCAGCCTTTAAAGCCTGACCCAATTTAATATATTCCTCTCTCAATTTAATCTCCTGCATATAAATAAACATGTCCTTTCTTGGCTACCTGCAAACTTTGTACCGCAGGCTCAATTTGCAAAACGATTTCATTTGCATTCTCCAATATCTGATTTCTTAGTATGGGTGTCAAAACACAAGACAAAAGAGCAAGCAAATTTGCTTGTCAGAAATAAAAATAATTGTGACAAAAGCAAATTTTCTTTGCAAATTCTTCTTTCATAGTTTATGCAGGAACATTAATATTAACCGGCAGTATTAAATAAATATAGGTCTGTTCCTGATTTCTGATAAAGCAGGGGGCCTTCGCGTTAATAAAATAGAGATTCACGGTTTCGTCATCGATAACACGCAATGCATCCAATAAGAATTTTGGATTTAATCCGATAATGATATTCTTACCTTCCATCGCAATGTCAATTTCTTCGTTCATCGAACCGATGGCCGTATTTATCTTTAATTCAAAATTATTATTATCGATATCAATAATAACCGGTTGTTTATCAGTCTCACGAATTAAAAGGGATGCTCTTTCAATACAACTTTGAAGCTCTTTCTTATTGATGGTTACTTTTGTCTCATAATCACTTGAAAGCATTTGATCGATATGATAGTACTCTCCTTCAATTAAACGGGTTAAAACTACCGTATCGTCAAATTCAAACAAGGCGTGTTTATCCGTAAAGTAAATTTGAACCGTAGAGGAAACTTCCCCAGATAAAATCTTACTGATTTCGTTCAATGTTTTTCCCGGTATGATTACCTTTTGCTCCTCATAAGCGTCCTTCATTTCGATCCTTCGAATGGAGATTCTATGCCCATCCAAAGAAATTACTCTTAATTCGTTGCCCTTGATCTCAAAAAGCTCACCGGTCATGATTTTATTATTTTCATTATCTGAAATGGAGAATACCGTCTGCCTGATAACTTCTTTCAATGTAAATTGTGATAATACAACTGCATTTTCTTTTTCAATCTTCGGAAGGTAAGGAAATTCTTCACTTGATTTTCCGGAAATCGAGAAGTTTGCCTTTTCACAGACAATCTCTGTCATATATTTATCATCGGTTGTAATGAATACTTCGTTTTCCGGTAGTCTCCTTATAATTTCGGAAAATATTTTTGCATCAAGTGCTACGGTACCCGGCTCGGATACGGTTCCTTTCACTAAGGTTTCAATCCCCAGCTCCATATCATTGGCAATTAGTTTAATATATTGATTACCGGCTTCTATTACAATGCATCCCAAGATAGGCATCGTAGATTTTACAGGAATTGCTTTTAATACAATATTAACACCATTTAATAGATCCGCTTTCTGGCACTGAATTTTCATACGTGTATAATCTCCCTTCAAAAATAGATATATAAATATATAAAAGATTCTTAGAAGTCTTAATAATAAGGGGTGTGAATTTGTTGATATCCTCTATAAGCCATTAAAAGTCAAGGCTTGTATCGATTTATAAGGCTGTTAATAACCAATCTTTATGCTGTGGAAAAGGTCCCTTTCATGCACATACATTTTTTGGTTAAGATTCTAAAAAAATAAAATAAACAAAGTATCAACTGAATATCAACATAGATTTCCGGATTCTATCAACAAGAATCTCCACAATCGGATTAATCCGGATTAATCTTCTTTATTAAAACATCAATGGTGTTATGAATTGAAGAATCTTTCTTGATATCCTTGGAAATTTTATCAAAACCATGCAGTACCGTCGAATGATCTCTGCCTCCAAGAACCTTGCCGATTTCCGTAACAGAAAGCTCGGTCAGCCGGCGGCATAGGTACATAACAATCTGTCTTGGATAAGAAATGCTTCTGCTCTTATCCTTAGAATATATATCGGAAGGAGTAATATTATAATGTTCTGCAACAACATCGATAATCAGTTCCGGAGTGATTACTTTTTTCTCGTTCGGAGAGATAATATCCTGCAGAGCTTCCTCTGCAAGTAAAAGGGTTAGATCCCGCTTCTTCAGCCGGGAAAATGCAACAATCTTAGTTAAAGCGCCTTCCAGCTCACGAATATTGGATTTGATATTTGTAGCTATGTAGCGAAGAACTTCCTCGTCAATCCGATAACCATCCAGTTCCTCTTTCTTCTTTAATATTGCCATTCTGGTTTCGTAATCTGGCGGCTGAATATCAGCCATTAAGCCATGCTCGAAACGGGAGCGGAGCCTGTCCTCCAGAGTAAGCATTTCTTTCGGTGGGCGGTCACTCGATATAATAATCTGCTTTTTTGATTCATGCAGGGTATTAAAGGTATGGAAAAACTCCTCCTGCGTACTTTCTTTTCCTATGATAAATTGTATATCGTCAATTAATAAAATATCAATACTTCTATATTTCTCGCGGAATTGAATGGTTGTTTTCTTTTGAATGGCTTCGATCAATTCGTTCGTAAATTTTTCACTGGTTACATATAAAACTTTTGCCTCTGGATTCTGCTCCAAAACAAAATGAGCAATCGAATGCATCAGGTGAGTTTTTCCAAGTCCAACTCCGCCATAGATAAATAGAGGGTTATAGATTTCTCCCGGATTTTCTGCAACCGCCAAAGAAGCAGCTCTTGCAAATTCGTTATTTCCGCCGACAACAAAGGTATCAAAAGTATAGCGAGGATTCAAAAAAGTAGAAACAGTGCTTTGGTTTCTGGTCATAGCAGGCTTTTCCGTTTTTATAGAGGAATTAATCTGGCTTGCAAGAACGAACTTTACATCATATGCTTCATTCATAATCTCTTCTATGGATACTTTTAATAAAATCTCGTACTTATTCTTAATTATATTTATACTTGGAGGACCGATACGCTCATCATTAATTAAAATCGTAATGACATGATCCGTTACATCATACACCTTAAGAGGGCGCAGCCAGGTATTATATGACACTTCGGTGATGCCATATTCCTTTACCAAATATTCTAAGATATCATCCCATTTTGATTGAATTAAATTTTTCATTATTGCCTCCATAAATACTCACATGAATATATATTATAACAATTCCACTAAATTTTCAATGGTAATTCTGGCATTCTTATTTTTTCAACAACTGCTTGCAAAGGAATGTGGAAGGGTTGATAATAAAACCCACACCATGAACATCCTTGAATTGTTTATAAAACTGGAAAAAACAGAGGAAAAAAAGAATCAATCCAACAAATTATCCACCGAAGAATCATTTTTATCAACAATTTTTAAAATAACACTATATAATATGAAGAAATACCATCCACATGGATAATGTGGAAAATATACAAAGGGAGTAAAGTGTTACTATTCACACTCGACATGTATACCATGTTATGATTTCGACAAATGTATCCGATTCGGAGACGCTTTCGCTTAGTTGCATTACGTAGCGGTACATAAGGCTCCAAAATACGGAGCCAAAGTACCGACGAATGCAAATACTCCTTATCAGATACATTTGTCGAAATCATAGGATAGACTTTGCCGGGGTGTGAACAGTAACAGTTAAATAATAAATTTGGCTGTATATCTCTGGTTAGTACCCTTGTATAACTATGATAAAATAACGAAATTTGGAACAAAATATATACTTGACGGGAAAGAGGATTGCGAATATAATAGACATGATATTCCAAAATGAAAATAGAATAGGTTAAATTTGCTAACTTTTAAGTAGCAGTGCAGTTTAAAGGAGGTGTATAGTTATGAAAATGACATTCCAACCGAAAAAGAGATCCAGATCCAGGGAGCATGGATTTAGAAAAAGAATGAGAACAGCCAATGGCAGAAAAGTGTTATCTGCAAGAAGAGCAAAAGGAAGAAAAGTATTATCTGCTTAGGTCGCAATTATGTGACCTTTTCTTCTATCATTAATATTGAACAGGTAAATGATGAAGTTGACACAATCGCTTAAAAAAAATAATGATTTTAGAGAAATCTACCGTACCGGTAAGTCGTTTGCAAATAAATATTTAGTCATGTATGTTAAGAAAAACGACTTAGATGAAAACAGGTTGGGAATATCGGTAAGTAAAAAAGTTGGAAATAGTGTTGTAAGACACAGGGTAACTAGATTGATACGAGAAAGTTATCGTTTATCTGAAGATAAAATCAGAAATGGGCTAGATATTATTGTTGTAGCCAGAGTTGGAGCAAAAGGTAAAACTTATAGTGAAATTGAAAGTGCTTTGTTACATTTGATTATGCTCCACAAAATTGATAAGAAAATAGAAATATCCGATTAGATAGAGAGCTATATGGTAGAGGTATAGAAGTGTTTATAAAGAAAATGCTGATTGCTATGATTCGGTTTTATCAAAAATATATTTCACCACTAAAAAGAACATCAAGTTGTATCTATACACCTACCTGCTCTTTATATGCGATTCAAGCGCTGGAAAAATATGGTTTATTTAAAGGAGTTTATTTAGCCATAAGAAGAATATTAAGGTGTCATCCTTTTCATGAAGGTGGATATGACCCGGTTCCATAAAACAGGACAGAAAAAATAGTAATTTATCCGGTACGACATTCGAACAGAAAAGTCCTGTTAATCCGGCTAAGCGGACAGAGGTTTTAAGGAGGAAAATTAATTGGTGGTTGCGTTTTTAACAAAAAGCGGTGGGTTTCTGGGCCCGATAGCAAGCTTACTCGGCTTGATTATGAATGGAATTTATGAGTTTTTCCATTTATTTGGTATACAAAACATTGCGTTATCCATTATTGTATTTACATTTATTACCAAGATGTTAATGATACCATTAACAATAAAGCAGCAAAGATTTACAAAACTTTCTTCAAGAATGAATCCGGAATTACAGAAGATTCAAGCAAAATATAAAGGCAAGAAGGATGAAGATTCTTTAAGAAGACAGCAGGCAGAAACGCAAGCTGTATATCGGAAATATGGAGCAAGTCCTACCTCGGGTTGTTTACCAATGCTGATTACTCTTCCTATTATGTTTGCATTATATGCGGTGATTAACCGTATTCCAGCTTATGTTACGAATGTAAAGGCAATGTATGACACCATTGCAACACAACTGGCTACAATTCCGGGTTTTGAAAATGTACTGGTTGAAATTTCAAAAGGTTTACCTGTAAATGCTGCTGATTTATCGAATACAAATAAAATTATTGATGTGTTAGCAAAATTCGGCACGGATCAATGGAGTTTATTAGAGACAAAGCTTCCTCAGATGGCTGCTATGCTAAGTCAAATTGTACCTGATATTTTAAAAGTAAATAATTTTTTTGGTTTAAATATTACAAATGTTCCTGGATTGGGTTTTCCTAATATTTTAATTCCGATTATTGCAATGGCTTTGCAATTTTTCCAGGGAAAACAAATGACAGATCAGACCAGTAGTAAAGATAACCAGTCTTCAGCTGCTATGAAATCGATGAATATCATGATGCCGATTATGTCAGGTGTCTTTTGTATTACTTTACCAATTGGTGTTGGTCTCTACATGATTGCCAGTAGTGTATTTACCATAATTCAACAAGCATTAATCAACAAATATCTGGATAAAGTTGATGTTGATGAGCTTATAGAGAAGAATGTTGAAAAAGCAGCTAAGAAAAAGAGCAAGAAATCTTCCTCAACTACGGCATCTTTACAAGAGTTGGCAAAAAAGCAAACGAAATCAATTAATAACCCTGTTATTGAGAAGAAAAGAGATTCTGAAAATATAAATAGCATGAATCAAAACGATACTTCCAATGATAAATCAGAACCCCATAATCCTACCAGTATTTCCGAGATAGCAAATCTTCTCAAGAACAGAAATGTTGAAAAGGGGGATAAATAGATATGGAGTGGAGAGAATTTACTGCAAAAACAGTGGATGAGGCTCTAACAAATGCAATGATTGACCTTGGAACGACAGCGGAAAACTTAGAGTATGAAGTGATTGAGAAAGAAACAAGCGGCTTCTTGGGGATGTTCGGAAAGCCAGCAAAAATACGAGTTAGAGAAAAGATTACTCTGGAAGGTAAAGCAAAGAAATTCTTATCCGATGTATTTTCTGCTATGGGGATTCAAGCAGAGATTGATCTTTCGTATGATGAGATAAATACTACGTTAGATATTAATATAAAGGGAGATGAAATGGGAGTTCTCATCGGAAAAAGAGGACAAACCCTGGATTCCCTTCAGTATCTGGTTAGTTTGGTAGTGAATAAGAATAACGATGAATATATAAAAATTAAGCTTGATACGGAAAACTACAGGGCAAGAAGAAAAGAGACGCTGGAGAATCTAGCCAAAAATATTGCTTATAAGGTCAAGAGGACCAGAAAACCGGTGTCCTTAGAGCCGATGAATCCTTATGAAAGAAGGATTATACATTCTGCATTGCAGAATGATAAGTATGTTGAAACATATTCGGAGGGGGAAGAACCTTATCGTAAGGTAGTAATCAACCTGAAAAAGACATATAACGATTCAAAATATACCAGTAAATATAACTATAATAAGAACAACAAGAATTATAATAAAAATTACAGCCGAGATTACCGCAAGGATTACAAAGAATATAAAGAGAGCAAAGAAAAAGCAGTTTCTACTGAAAATGCTTAAGTTCGTTTTTGAATGTTAAAAGAGGGGTGTCTGAAAAGTAGAGTATACTTTTCGGCACCCTTTTATTAAATGTTTCGGTGAAAAATATAAACGGAGGAAATCGTTGTGAAAACAGATACCATAGCTGCCATTGCTACCGGCCTGAGCAATGCAGGAATCAGTATTATTCGAATAAGCGGTGAGGATGCTTTATCGGTTATTGACCGAATTTACCGGTCAAAAAACGGAGATAAGGTATTATCAAAAGAGAAAAACCATACGATCCACTATGGTTATATTATTGACAAGGATGAAGTGATTGATGAAGTTATGGTAGTTATCATGAAAGCACCTTCTACCTACACCAGGGAGGATGTTGTAGAGATTGACTGCCATGGCGGTATCATCGTAACAAGAAAAATATTGGAGACTGTATTGAAAAATGGCGCCAGGATTGCGGAGCCGGGCGAATTTACAAAACGGGCATTTTTAAATGGAAGAATTGATTTATCACAGGCGGAGGCAATCAGCGATATTATTCAGGCAAAAAATGAGCTGGCATTAAAAAATTCGATTAAGCAGTTACGCGGCGGCGAATACGAAATCATTAAGAAGCTAAGAGATACCATTCTTAGAGATATCGCTTTTATCGAGGCTGCACTGGATGATCCTGAGCATATTAGTTTGGACGGATTTGATCAGACACTATTAGAAAACCTGGAGAAGGAAAGTGCTGTTATTGAGAAGTTAATTAAGGAGTCAAAGAACGGAAAGATTATAAAGGAAGGAATCAAGACCGTAATTATTGGAAAACCCAATGCCGGTAAATCCAGTTTATTAAACCGGCTGGTTGGTGAGGAACGTGCGATTGTTACGGAAATAGCTGGTACAACCCGGGATACGTTAGAAGAAACCATTAATTTAGATGGCATTACGCTGAATATTATTGATACCGCCGGAATTCGCAGAACGGATGATATTATTGAAAAAATTGGTGTGGAGAAAGCATTAGAATTTGTCACAGATGCGGATCTTATTCTATGTGTTATCGATTCTTCCACAGAGTTGGATGAAAATGATGAGGAGATTTTACAACTGATCAAAGAGAAGAAGGCAATCATTCTGTTAAATAAATCGGATTTGGAGTCTGCTGTTTTACAGGAAGAGTTAGAATCCAAAGCAAATTATCCGATAATACCGTTTTCGGCAAAGCAGAATACCGGTATGGAGGAGCTTGCAAAGCAAGTGAAAGATATGTTTTTTCAAGGAAAACTGTCCCAGCACGAGGATATCTATATTACAAATGAACGGCATCGGGAAGAATTAATTCATGCATTGGAAAGTCTTCGTTTGGTAAAAGAAAGTGCGCAAAATGGGATGCCGGAGGATTTTTACAGTATTGATTTGATGAGTGCCTACGAAGCCCTGGGAAGAATTATCGGCGAAAATGTGGAAGAAGATTTGGTTAATATGATTTTTAAGGAGTTCTGTATGGGAAAATAGCGAAAGATACTGTTTTCCGATTTGTCATGGCTGCGAAGTCACATTAATTTAATGTAATATATTGTAAATTTGTTATTTGTTATTGATTATTATTTTTGTTTATTATATAGTTTTTTAAGGAATATAGAT
>ENA-UOOE01002174-UOOE01002174.1-fermentation-metagenome-genome-assembly--contig:-NODE-2174-length-14633-cov-2.990396_pt1 | contig 14633 bp, 10 predicted proteins | sample MGYA00245776_ERZ724021 | MGnify/ENA primary metagenome ERZ724021 (study PRJEB28704, sample SAMN03018321) | fermentation metagenome | biome: anthropogenic terrestrial biome; feature: soil; material...
TGAATATGCAAAATCAATCGGGGTACTGCCGCTGGGAAGATTAACAACGTCGCCCTTTGGAGTAAATACGAATATCTCGTCCTCAAATAAATCTATTTTCAGCGGACGGAAGAACTCATCGGGATCGTCAATATCCATATCAGTCTCAAGAAGGGTGCGTATCCATTGCAGCTTCTTGTCGACCATCGCCTTCGCCTGCTCGCCCGATTTATATTTCCAATGAGCGGCAAGACCGTATTCCGCAACTGTGTGCATATCCCAAGTTCGTATCTGCACCTCAAACGGAATGCCTTCCCTGCCCATAACCGTAGTATGCAGCGAACGGTAGAGATTTGGTTTCGGATTGGAAATATAATCCTTAAACCTTCCCGGTATGGAGTTGAACTTCTCATGTATAATTCCGAGAACAGTATAGCAATCAAGCTCGGTGTCGACAAGAATCCTGATAGCATAAAAATCATATATTTCATCAAAGCTCTTGTTTTGATTGTACATTTTTTTATATATACTGTAAATCGATTTAATTCTGCCCTCAAGCTTATATTTGATTTTGTACTCCGACAGCCCCTGTTCAACAGTGTGGGTAGCTTTTTCAAGAAAATTTTTATTTTCACCGAAACGCTTTTCGGTGTCCTGCCTTACCTCCTCAAAACCGATAGGATCAAGGTATTGAAGCGCAAGCTTTTCAAGCTCCTGCTTTATGCGCTGGATACCAAGTCTGTGGGCAAGCGGAGCATATACATGCATCGTCTCCAAGGCAATCAGACGCTGTTTTTCCGGAGTACGGTAATTGAGAGTACGCATGTTATGGAGACGATCTGCAAGTTTAATAAATATTACTCGCAAATCCTTCGACATGGCAAGGAACATTTTCCGCAGGTTTTCAATGCTCTCTTCCTGCTTTGTCTCGAAGGGGATATGAATGAGCTTTGTTACCCCGTCGACAATGTCAGCAATCTCAGGACCGAACTCTTTTCTGATAAGCGGTAAATCCACCAACTCACCGCAGTCCTCAAGCGTATCATGCAAAAGAGCAGCACAAATCGAATCCGTATCAAGCTGCAGGTCTGCAACAATTTCGGCTACAGCAAGCGGATGAGTAATATAGGGTTCGCCTGAAATACGGCATTGACCGATATGCATCTTCTCGGCAAAAAGATATGATTTTTTAATTTTATCGAGATCGTAATTACCGTTTTTACCGAGTTTTTCGAGTAAAGACTCAATGCTCCTGTTCATTTTTTTATTAAAATCCCTTTCGCAATCTTACCGCTCTGCTAATGAAAATGTTTCTCTTTTATCCGAATAAGTATTTCCGAGTTGTCGAGATTTACCTTATTTACAACGGGTAGGAATTCAAGTTCAAAAACATCGCCCTTTCCGATATAATTAATATTCACTATCCTCTCCTGCGAGAGTACATCAAAAATTATCCTTACCTTGCAGGTGTTTATATCCATGTTTTCTTTTAAGTTAAGCTGCTTGCATATAGTAACGACATTAACTCTATGACTGTCATCTATTTCTTTTTTCAAAAAACGGAATACAGCACGAAAATCCTTTAATGTAGGCAAAACCGAAGAAGGCAGCCTGTCATGGTTGTTTTCATCTCGGATTTTTCGGTATAAGATATCTTCATATTCGAATAGATTTTTATCGATTTCACTGCGTCTGACTGCATGGAGCAGTAGCTGAGGTGAATAGTTACCCATGTACTCATTTATATCAACTGAAAAAGCAATGTCGCAGATATCCCCTATGCAAAAACGGAAATTTGCGTATGCCATCCCGAAAAACACTGCATTGAGTTCCTGTACCCTTCCCCCACATTCAAGCGGACGGATACGCATTCTTATATGCTTTCCGCCCGAAAGCTCGGTTATATCTGAAATAACGACATTTCTCATAACAAAAACCGGAACCGGGTTTTGCAGTCCGAAAGGCTCAAGTCTTTGTATCTCATCAATACAGTTGAGGTTTATTTCGTCGAAATCGACCTCGCAGTCTATATCAACAGAAAGGTCTTTTTCCGAATCGACAAGGTGTTTTGCCGAATATTCGTTTATCTTTTTTTTGAATTCGTCAATTTTACTTTCTTTCACAGACAGACCGGCGGCAAGCTCATGTCCGCCGTACTCAATTAATAGATCCCTGCATTCATACAGAGCATCCATTAATGAAAAACCCTTGATGCTTCTGCCGGAACCTTTTCCGACTCCCTCCGATATCGAAAACAAAATGCAGGGCAGCGAAAGCTTCTCGGCGATTTTTGAAGCGACCACGCCGATAACACCCTGATGCCAGTCGGGGGAACTAAGTACAATGAACCTGTCTTCACCGCTACCGCTCTTTATCATTTCGATAGCCTGCTCGTAAATATCGCGTTCAGTAGTCTGCCTGTGTTTATTTATCAAGCATAAATCGGTGGCGATTTTATCCGCCTCGTCCTCATTTTTCACTAACAGGAGCTCCACCGCTTTTGAAGCGGAAGCAATTCTCCCCGCCGCATTTATACGCGGTGCGATAACATATCCGACCGTTGTGGAAAGTATCTTCTTTTTTCTTCCGTGTTTAATGATTCCGGAATGTCTCATCAGCGCATTTAAACCGGGATATGAAGTGTTTATAAGGTTTTTTAATCCTATCGCGGAAATAAGTCTGTTTTCGTCAACAAGCGGCATTACATCTGCGATAGTACCTATGGCAACTATCTCCGCATATTTATTACATATATATTCCGTGTTTCCGTCAAGCGCACATAACAGCTTGAATACCACTCCTACGCCAGCAAGCTGCTTAAAGGGATATTCTGAATCCTCCCTATGCGGATTAATCACCGCAAGAGCATCTGGCAGTTCCTCGCGGCAGTTGTGGTGATCGGTGATTATCATATCTATACCGAGTTCTTTTGCAATCTTTGCTTCCGCAATCGCAGTAATACCGGTGTCGACGGTAATGATAAGGTCAACCTCTCCTGCCATCTTTTCGATAGCAGATGCGCTAAGACCATACCCCTCTGAAAAATACGCTCCGGAATAAAATAACGGCTGTTGACGCCTTTGTCCGATAAATAGGTATATAATAGCGTCGTTGCGGTTACACCGTCAACATCATAATCGCCGTAGATACATACATTCTCGCGTTTTTCGATAGCAGATACGACTCTTTTTACAGCTTTATCCATATCCTTGAGTAAAAACGGATCATGAAATTTTATATTCTCTTTATTCAAAAAAGCCCGGGCTTTTTCCGGTGTGTCAAGCTCTCTTATATAAAGCAGCTTTGCAGTCAGTGGCAAAATGTGCAGCTCACGCTCGAGCAGGGCGCATTTCTCGTTGTCTGTTTCCTGTATCAACCATTTGCGAGTATTCACATTTTGGCACCTCCCTTTGGCTTATTGTATATCAAACGGTTAGTTTTTCACTTCGACTTCATACGTACCGTATACATATACGCCTGTTATGTCGTCCGAAAAGCCGAATACAATCTCTGCGGTTTTTTTCCCCTCGCTGTCAACCGAAACAGCCGCCGCATCTATTGATGCCGTTATATCTGACGAATCAAGCTCTCTGATAACATCCCTGAAACCTATAACACAAAATGTTATTCCGCTCTTAACAGTGACCTGAGGGTTTCCTTCAAGCTGCAAAACAGCTATATCTCCGGCCTTTATATAAATGTTTTTCTTCGTCAGTCCGGGTATCCCTATAACAGCGGTTATGCTTACGTCCCCATTCACATTATCCACCCCCGCGGGAAGAAGGGAACTCATATACTTCGTAACACGGATTGTATTTCTAAAATCAAAGGTTCTCTCGTCAATCGGGATTACGATTTTTTCGATACTGTCAATCAGCTCTATTTCGCCATATATTTTAACGCTCTCCTGAGTCAGCGAAATCACAGCGTCTTCTGTGGAAAAAACGCCGCCAGTCAGCTCTACTTTTACGGGAACTGTTTTTTCCTTTTTAACCGGTATACTTACATAAGCCTCGTTTTTATTTAATTTGATATAACCATTCACAACCGGTACTCCGTCCCTGTTTTTAAGGTATATCTTTCCTGCTGCCGAAATAGGACCGGTAATGTCACCCAAAATAAGGTCCACAAACGCCGAATCGATTTTTTCAAGCTCGCTCTTAGGACCTTCGACCGAAACGACTGCGGGATTTACCTCCGGGTCCTCAAGCAAAAGTCCTTCCGACAGCACATAACTGATATAATTAGCCTTAACGGCGATCGTTTTTGTGATAAATTCGTCGATAAACAAAATAACCTCTTTTGAAGTCTGATTCTCGACGTTTATTCCGTTGGGCGCAGTAACCTTTATCGGCAGAGTGTTCTCACCGGGTTGCTCAACCTGAGATATATCCACCGTTGCCGTCAGGCTGGATGAATCAATACTGTAAATAATGCTTCTCTTGCCGGAAACTGTAACTGTTATAGTGATATCAAGCTCATCGGCTACAGTAAATCCCTTGCTGCTTGTCAATGCCTCAACTCCGGTTATCTTTACGGGTACATCAGTAATTCTGCGCTCAAAAATAGTGCTGTCATAACCGATAGCATAAAACCATAACAAAAATGCACCCAAAAACGCACCTATAAAAACGATATAGCTGTAAATGTGCTGCTTTTTCATCGGAGGCAGCACAATCTGATCGCTGTTTTTGGTATTGGCATTAATCTTCTCCATGGCAATTACCCTTTTCGCTTACATTTTCAATCGGTTTTCCCGTTGCGTTTTCTTTTGAATATTTTACCCTTAACCCTGCTTGTAATCTGATTTTTTTCTGTGTTTAATAGCAAGTTATCAAGCATATCCTCAAGCGTTTTGCGCGTATAGCCCCGTTTTAATACACCGTCGATGGCAACAGATATAATACCGCTTTCCTCGGAAATTATCAAAACGATAGCGTCGCTGTTTTCACTCATACCTATTCCTGCTCTGTGACGAGTGCCGAGCTCCTTAATAATTTCATTATTTGTCGAAAGTGGGAGAAAGCAGCCTGCAGAATGTATTCTGCTGTCGCGAATAATTACCGCTCCGTCATGCAGAGGTGCTTTGTTGAAGAAAATATTTGTTATTAAGAACGATGAAGTCTGAGCGTCGACGATGGTTCCGGTTCTTATATAATCTCCGAGCTTCGTACTGCGTTCAAAAACGATAAGCGCTCCGGTTCTGGAGTTTGAAAGACTCTCGGCAGCGACACAGATTTCCGAAATACTGTTACGCAGAGCTGCTTCCTCATCCTTGTCGAGCTTACCTCTGAAGCCTTTGAGCGATTCCCCTCCCATTTTTTCAAGCGCACTCCTAAGCTCAGGCTGGAACAGAATAATTATGGCTATTATACCGACAGAAAAGAGGTTGGTAAGTATAAAATTAAGTGCTCTCATCTGCAGAGCATCGCTTAAAAACAACAAAAAGAGGAGGAAAAGTATACCCATAAGCAGCTTTCCCGCTCTTCTTTCGCGAACAAAACGAAAGGTGTAGTAAAAAATAAGAGCGACAAGCAGTATATCAAGAACATCGACGATTCCGATTAGGCCGAGCTGCTTAATTATATACTCATAAATCTCGACCACAAGATTTATAAAGCTATCGTAAATTTCGGATAATTTTTCCATACTGCCATCAGCTCCTCTTTAAGATTGCTTATTAAAATATATTATCATAATTATACTAATATTGTCAAGCTTTCGAAATGTCAAATAACGAAACAAACTGTCGAAGAGCGATTCCCCGATGACTTATACCGTTCTTAGTGTCGAGATCCAGTTCTGCAAAACTTTTTTGCAGCGGAGGATAATAAAAAACGGGATCATATCCGAAATCTCCGGTACCTCTTTTTGAAGTCAGAATGACTCCCTCGCAGCAGCCTTTTGCATATATTACTTCCTCATTTAGCAGACAGGCACAGATAACGCTCACAAAGCGTGCTGTACGCTTTTCCATGGGCACACCCTCAAGCTCGCTCAAGAGCTTGTTGATGTTGTCTTGGCTGCTGCAGCCCTCGCCTGCGTATCTTGCAGAGTATACACCCGGCATACCGTTTAGGTAATCGACCTCAAGACCCGAGTCGTCGGCAATAACAGTAAGTCCGCACGCTTTGCTTACTGTTTTGGCTTTTTGAAGGGCGTTTCCCTCAAATGTTTCGGTGTTCTCAATTATTTCATCGCTAAAACCAATCTGGGCAAGAGTTTTAATAATCAGTTTGCCCGGGAAATGCTTTTCAAAAAAACCGGCTACTTCTGTGACCTTATGATGATTATTTGTGGCAAATACTATCGTTTTCATCATTGTTTTGCCTCATTCGAAAAAAGCCTGAACAAATTGTCCGGCATCAAACGGCTGCAAATCATCGATCCCCTCGCCTACGCCTATGAATTTTACTGGTATACCCAGCTCTCTTTTTATCGAAAGCATGATACCGCCCTTCGCCGTGCCGTCAAGCTTTGTCAAAACGATACCTGTTATGCTTGCTGCTTTACCGAACTCCTTTGCCTGTATAAGCGCATTCTGGCCTGTCGAGGCGTCGAGAACGAGTAAAGTTTCTCTTGCCACGCCGGGAAGCTCTCTGTCGATAACCCTGTTTATTTTTGCAAGCTCATCGAGAAGGTTCTTTTTGTTATGAAGTCTGCCCGCAGTATCGACAATAAGGACATCGATATTCTGCTTTTTTGCCGCGCTCAACGCATCGAATACGACAGCAGCAGGATCAGCGCCTTCGTTCTGACGGATAAGCGGAACACCGGAACGCTCTGCCCAAACTTCAAGTTCATCGATTGCAGCAGCGCGGAAAGTGTCGGCGGCGGCAAGCATGACCTTTTTTCCGTTTTTTTTCAGATAAGCGGCGATTTTTCCGATGGAGGTTGTTTTTCCGACGCCGTTTACGCCGATTACAAGTATTACGGAAAGACCATTGCTAAGAACAAGCTCCTCACCTTCGCCGACAGTATCTATTAATATTTCAATGAATTCTGTTTTAGCAGCTGACGTATCTTTTATCTTTTTTTCCTTCAAAGTCTCTCTAAGTCTGTCGACTATCTCCATAGAGCTGCCTGCTCCTACATCCGCCATAATCAACAGATCACATAACTCCTCATAAAAATCCTCGTCAACCCTGTCATAAGAGGAAAAAAGGTTGTCAATAGGTGCTAACAGCACTTCTTTTGTTTTTTGCAGTCCTGCTTTTAATTTATCAAAAAATCCCATTAACCGGTGTACTCCTTTAAGTTTTCCTGCAGCATGGCAATATTTAGTTTAATATATTCGGATATGCCTTTTTGACGCATAGTTATGCCGTAAAGGGTGTCTGCACGTTCCATTGTGCCCCTGCGGTGTGTTATCAGTATATACTGAGTATTGGCACTGTTTTGCCGTACATAATCGGCAAACTTATTTACGTTTACATCATCCAACGAACTCTCTATTTCATCAAAAATACAAAAAGGTGCTGGATTTATCTTCTGTAAAGCGAGATACAACGCAATCGCTGCAAACGACTGCTCACCTCCGGATAACAGAGAAATGTTTTTAACACTCTTTCCCGGGGGACGGATAATAATATCTATTCCGCATTCGAGAGGCATTTCCGGGTCTGCAAGCTCAATATATGCGCTTCCCCCTCCGAATAATTCAGTAAAAACCTCCCCAAACGCCGTATTGATTTTTTCAAAGCTCTCAACAAAAGTCTGCTTCATCTCGATATTCAGTTTGGAAATCGCATTATCAAGGCTTTTACGCGTCTTGTTTAAATCCTCAGTTTGTGCAGTAAGGAAATCGTAACGCTCTTTTTCCTGTCTGTACTCCTCAAGTGCGTTTACATTAATGCTGCCCATAGCACGGATACGGCTTTTGAGCGAAGATATTCGTGTGTGTGCTTTTTCCATTTTTTCCGCAGGTAGCCTTAACGAAACCGCCGATGAATAAGTCAGCTCGTATTCATCCCATAGCTTTGACGAAATATCTTCATAATCCTTGTTTAGCTTATTCTGCTCTGCTTCAAGTGAAGTGAAACGGCGAAAAGCTTCATCTTTTTCCGATTGCAATTGCTTGACCTTATGACGGGTATCGTTGATCTCCTTCTCTTTTTGCTCCCTGTCGGAGAGCATCTTGTCCATCAGTCGATCAAACCCGGTTATTTCGCTGGCTACTTTTGATCTTTCCTCCTCAATTTTTGTTATTTCGCTTTCGCAGGCGGAAATATCTGATTTAGTTCTATCAATAAAAGATTGCATCTCCTCAATTTGCTTTTCAAAACCGGATTTACGCTCGGTAAGCTGCAACACCTGCTCGCCTAAATGCTCTGCTGAAGTGCGCCCCTCAAGCAGACGTATTCGCTCCGTATTGAGCTTTTCGTATATGTCTTCCTCCTGTGCTCTTGCCGCTTCGGCTTTTTCTTTTAACTCGTTTAACATAAGGCGTGATGAATCGAGTTTTTCTCCATCCGCTTTTAGTATCAGAGTATATTCCTCTTTTTGCTTAAGAAGCATGGCAAGTCTTGTATCGTCCTCGTTTTTGCCGCTAAGAAGCGAGGATCTGCGTTTTTTCTCCTCTTCAGCTCTTACGGCAAGCGTGTTTTTCTCGGATGATAAGAGATCAAATGCAGCTTTTTTCTCTGTTAAAATAAGCTCTAAATTTGCGTTTTTTTCGTTCAGATCATCGATTTTTTTTCGAATATTTGCTGCTTCACGCTCTATGTCAAGCATCTCCGAATTTTTCTTTTTTATTTCGGAGGAAAGACGCTCAATATCCAGTGAGCGGGTAAGAAGCCCTACTTTTTTTGCAGAGGAACCGCCGGTAAAACTACCGCCGGGATTTATGACCTGCCCGTCGCAGGTTACTATTTTTATTTTGTAACCGCTTTTTTCGGCAATTCTCGTCGCTGCGTTCAGTTCAGTTGCAACAACGGTTCTTCCCAGCAGGTCTTCGATGATTCCGGTATATTTTTCATTATATTTCGCAAGGTCTGAAGCGATTCCGATAAAACCCGGAATATCCTTTATTTCACTTATATCGCAGCGTTTTCCCCTGACGGTAGTTATAGGTAAAAACGTTGCCCTTCCCAACCTGTTATCCTTGAGATATTCTATTGACGCTTTTGCGTCCTCCTCGTTTCCCACTACTATAAATTGCAGGGCAGCACCAAGCGCAGTCTCTAAAGCGATAACATATTCTCCCTCCGCTGTAATCAGGGAGGATACCGTACCATATATTTCAACCGGTGCGTTCTGTTTTTTAATCCTTCCCTGCTTAGAGTCGGAAATCACGCTCCTTACACTCTCGGAATACCCCTCCAATAGCTTCTCAAGCCTGTTCAGGTGCTCTCTTTTCTGCTCGTCTGCAGCAAGAGAAAGACGCTTTGCTACGAGTTCGTCCTTTATTCGTTCAAGGTCGCTTTTAAGCGAGGAGATAGTGTTTTCAGATTCGTCTTTTTGTTTTCTTAAATTCTCATATTCGGTTTTTATTAACTTCTCTTCTGATTCTGCTTTTTCAATATCAGCGCTTAATTCTGAAATTCTGCGTTCGGATGTTGCAATAATCTCGGCAGTTCCGTCCTTTGAACGTGCTGCAAGCTCAAGTTCAGCATCAATTTTAGCACCTGTTGATAAAGTTTTTGCTTTTTTCTCAAAAAGCTCTGAATAAAATGAGTTCGCTTCGCTTAGGCGTGTCTGCAGTAAGGCAGTCTCATTATGCTTGTTTTCGTATTCTTTTTGTGCCCGATCTACCTCTGCGCTTATCTCCCCTGCTTTATTGCGCGCTTCCTCAGCTGCTGCAAATGCCTGTGCAAGCTGTTCAGAGGTTGACATAATGTTTTCTCTTGCGGTGTTTATTGACTGTTCATTATCTTCAATGATGCGTTTGTAATGTGATATATCGTTTAAAAGAACGGCTTTTTTAGCTTCAAGACCACCGCTTGTCTGACCTGCTTCTGATTTCTTTCTCTCAGTTTCGGACAGCAATCTCGAAAGTTCATAGTTCTCGTTTATAATACCGTCAAGAAGCTCCTCAAGTGATTTAACGCGTTCCTCGCTCTGTTCTAACTCGTATTTTGCAGAGTTAAAAGCGACCGCACCCTTTTCGAGTGCGACTTTTATCTCGTCGATTTTGTTTATCCAGAGAGTTATCTCGAGACCCTTTTTCTCCTCGGATAAAACGAGATACTGCTTTGCGTTCTCCGCTTCCTTCGCAAGCGGTCCGATGCGTGAGGATACCTCGTTGAGGATGTCATTTATCCTTACAAGATTGTTTTCGGTTTCTTTGAGCTTGCGTTCGGCTTCGGACTTTTTATACCTGAATTTTGAAATGCCGGCAGCTTCCTCAAAAATACTGCGGCGTTCATCGCCTTTTTGGGAAAGAACCTCTGCGATTTTTCCCTGTCCTATAACAGAATATCCCTCTCTGCCTATTCCGGTATCATAAAAAAGCTCATAAACATCCTTGAGCCTGACCTGTGTTTTATTAATGTAATACTCGCTCTCACCGCTTCGGTAATAACGTCTTGTTACGGCGACTTCCTTATGTTCTGATAGCTTAAACTTCTGTTTTGTCTGTTTTTTTTCGTTTGCGGAATCGTCATCCTGCACATTTGTTTCTTTTCCCGTCGTTGCGTTTAAATCAAATACAGCGTTCTGCGCTGCATTGAATTCCTCCTCGGTATCGAGTATTATCGAAACAGAGCTGTAGTTACATGGCTGTCTTCCTGCAGCTCCGTTAAAAATAACATCCTCCATACGGCTTCCGCGTAAGCTTTTTAAGCTCATCTCGCCGAGAACCCAACGCACCGCATCGGAAATATTTGATTTTCCGCTGCCGTTGGGACCTATTATCGCGGTAACCCCGTTGTCAATGCTTATTCTTGTTTTTTCGGGAAATGATTTGAATCCCTGCATTTCAATTGTTTTTAGCCGCACTGTTTTATTCCTCACATTTTATTATAGGTGAAAATTCTTCGGTATCGGTCGTTTTTACGTTAATCTGCTTTATACCGAACCTTTCCGTAAGTTCATTTAATAGCTTTTTTCCATGACCGGTCAGCTTGGATTGTTCGCCTTCTTTGACATAAATATCAACTTTCTTATCTCTGCAATCGATATTTTTAAGTTGTTCCGAAATACGGTTAAAATAAATCCTCGCTTTTACAAGTTCTCCGATTGAGGGGTGATTCGCGCCATATTCTGCGGCGGCAAGGCTTTCTGACGAATGCAGACCGATTTTCAGCACCTTTACACCAGCTTTAATAAAGCGTTCATAACATATAGCCGAACGCTCTACAGCCTCCATATCCGTCAATGGCTTGTATTTTCCACTCAAAGTCATATCATATAGCGGAGTATCAGCAAAAACTACAAGAGGATAGATGCGTGCTCCTGAAGCTTTCATATCTATAACAGCGTCGGTAGTTTCTATTTCATCGTCCGGCTCCGATAACGGAAGACCTATCATTATCTGTCCGGTCAGATTGAATCCGTGTTTTACAACAAGCCTTCCGCTTCTATATGAATCCGCAGCGCTGTGTCCTCTCGCACATGCTTTTAAAACTCTGTCGTTCATGCTCTGTATTCCGAGCTCGATATCAGTCACTCCATAATGCTTTAAGACCTCGAGTATTCCGTCATCAATATAATCGGGGCGTGTGGAGATCCTTATTCCGCTGATTTTGCCCGTCTTTACATACTCGTAACCCGTTTCAAGCAGTGCAATCATTCTGTCTTTGTCTATTCCGGTAAAACTGCCACCGAAAAAGGCGAGCTGTTTTTCTGTATTTAAAGGAATTGTTTTAATCGCTTCCTCAATCGTGCTCTTCAGCATTGATAATTCTTCAGATAATTCGGGTTCTTTTCGCTCTTTGCCGGTGATTTTAACCTGTGAGCAGAACACACAGTTATTTTTACAACCCGAATGTGGTATAAAAAACGGGATATTGCTATGATTCTTCATCTATAATGCCCAAAAGCTTTAATGCTTCCTGCGCTGCCAACTGCTCCGCTTCGCGTTTTGAACGCCCCCTGCCTGTCCCCAAAAGATTCGTATTCAACATCACGTTGAAGGTAAAATACCTGTCGTGCGGTGGACCCTCCTCGCGTACAAGCGTATACTCAAGCAATTCCTCGGGCGTTTGCTGTACAATTTTTTGCAGTAGTGACTTGTAATCCTCGTTCAGGCCGGTTGCGGCTTTTTCAATTTCGGGTTTTATTAGCGGCAAGAGAAATTTTCTTGCTTTTTCCATACCGCCATCAAGATAAATAGCAGCTAAAAGAGCTTCAAACGCATCTGCAAGAATGCTCTTTCTTTTTCTGCCTTCCGAAATAAGCTCTCCATGTCCGAGATACATAAAGCTGCCCAATTCGAGTTTGGAGGAAAGCTCATACAAAGATCCTTCGCATACCACAGTAGCACGAATTCGTGTTAAAATCCCCTCATTAAACTGCTTATAGTTTTTATAAATAAACTCGGAAACGATAACCGATAATACAGAATCGCCAAGAAACTCGAGCCTTTCGTTGCAGTCGGTTTTTTCCTTGTGCTTGACCTCGTTTGAATAGGAGGAATGAGTGAGCGCTTTTTTTAGAATAGCATTATTCTTGAAGGAATAACCCATACGATTCTCAAGCAGTTCCATGGCTTTGGGCTCTTTGTTAAAGCTCATGTCTTACCTCCTCTTGCGCATCTTTATTCTTGTTTATAGAAATCATCTTTTCGATAATACCGCTTTCGTAAAACAACTTTGCCTGTCTGATTGCCGAATAAATTCCCTTTTCGTCAGAGCTGCCATGCGCTTTTATTACTGGCTTCGAAATGCCCAAAAAGGGAGCTCCGCCGTATTCCTTATGATCCATTTGCTTTTTCAAAGCTATCGTGCTTCTCCTTGTAATAAGACCGGCAAACCTTGATATAACGTTCTTATGAAAAATGTTTTTAATTTTACGAGACATGAATGCGCCCATTCCCTCAATCAGCTTCAAAGCGATATTACCCGTAAAACCGTCGCACACAACAACATCGCAGAAATTATTCGGTAACTCCCTGCCTTCACAATTTCCGATAAAATTGATGCTATCGTCCGCCTTCAATAGTGCATATGCCTCAGAGTACAGGGGCGTTCCCTTAGTGTCCTCGGCTCCGTTGTTAAGAAGCGCAACCCGCGGATTTTCGATACCAAGGACTCCCTTTGCGTAAAGAGAACCCATTTTTCCGAATTGTAAAAGAATCTCCGGTGTAGCGTCGAGGTTAGCACCCACATCGACCATAATAAACGGATTTTCGAGCGGTAAAACCGTTCCTAAAGCAGCGCGCCTCACTCCCCTGACCCTGCGTATCATCAAGGATGCCGCCGTAAACAATGCTCCCGTGTTTCCGGAGCTTACCAGAGCGTCAGCACCGCCGTCCCTGAGCAGGGCACAGGCTGTTGCCATTGAACTATCGTTTTTCTCCTTAAGGACAGTTAAAGGATCGTCCGTCATCTGTATAATACTGTATGAAGGCACGAATTTCATGAATTCATTTTCCGGCACAAGCGCAGAATACTTGCTGTCTCCGACGATAATTATATCAACTCCAAAATCTACCGCTGCCTTACCTGCCCCTTTTATCAATGATTCCGGAGTGTTGTCTCCGCTCATTATGTCAACTACTATTCTGATTCTCATTATTTATTACTTTCCCTCTGACCAGCCGCATTTGCTTCTGCAATAATAAAATTCCTTGTTTTTCTTTTTCAGCACGAGATCCCCGCAGCGTGGACAGCGTTTTTCCTGAGGAATGTCCCAGACTGAGAACGAACATTCGGGATAATTCTCGCAACTGTAAAAGGTCTTTTTTGTTTTTGTCTGTTTCATCAAGATACGCTTGCCGCAATCCGGACAAGCAATTCCGCTGTCCTTGTAATACGGCATTGTAGTCTTGCAGTCCGGGTAATTCCGGCAGGCGAAAAAGCTGCCGAAAGCACCTTTTCTCAAAACCATATCCGCGCCGCAGTTCTTACACTTTTCATCGGCAAGAACCTCCTTTGACGGATCCTTGTCCTTTGAGTCGGCACTGTCAAGCTTATGCGTATTTTTACATTCCGGATAATTAGGGCATGCCGCAAATTTGCCGTATCTACCCTCCTTTATAATCATCCTCGCACCGCACTTGTCGCATATGATATCCGTTTCGATTTTGGTAAGCTCGATTTTCGTATCCTTGAGTTTTTTCTCCGCCTCGTCCAGCTGCTTCTTAAAGTCGCCGTAAAACTCATTCAAAACCGTTATATAATCAACGCTTCCGCTTTCGACCTTATCGAGGTCCTCCTCCATTTTTGCGGTAAAGTTGTAATCGACAATATGCGGGAAAGAGCTTTTCATAAGCTCGGTGGTCACAAAACCCAGTTCGGTCGGAATCAGGGTTTTTCCCTCGCGTTTAATATATCCGCGAGATATTATCGTCGTAATTGTAGGAGTGTAGGTAGACGGTCTTCCGATACCCTTTTCCTCAAGTATCTTTACCAGCGAACCCTCTGTAAACCGAGAGGGCGGCTGGGTAAATTTTTGCTCTTTTGATATTGACTCCTGCTTTAACTTTTCGTCGAGTTGAAGTTCGGGCAGCCTGTTCTTTCCATATCCGTTCTCGCCGTTGTCCTCCTCGGTCA
>ENA-UOOE01002176-UOOE01002176.1-fermentation-metagenome-genome-assembly--contig:-NODE-2176-length-14617-cov-7.003365_pt1 | contig 14617 bp, 9 predicted proteins | sample MGYA00245776_ERZ724021 | MGnify/ENA primary metagenome ERZ724021 (study PRJEB28704, sample SAMN03018321) | fermentation metagenome | biome: anthropogenic terrestrial biome; feature: soil; material...
TCCATTAAGATTGTATTGTTCATATCCAGCAGAACCGTACATTCCCCTTTTTCAACAGAAAAGCTTAAATCTCTGATATGCCCGGTTGAAATATTCTGCAGCTGCAATATCTTTTTCTTGTGAACCTTTTTCGTCTCCGGATTTTTAATATCATAAAAGTCCTTGCAATAAGGCTTTATTTTATCGTCGGTAAACTCCTTATGATCCAGCACCTTGATAATTTTACCGTTTTCCATTAAGGCAATCCTGTTGCAGATCTGAAAGGCCTCCTCATGATGGTTGCAGATATAGAGGAAGGAAAGCCCCTCCCCGCAGTAATACCGGATCAGCTTATGAAACAAAACCAGCTCGGCGGCACTGAGATAGTTACTGATATCCTTGATGATAACAAGCCTGACACCGGCAACCACTGCCTTCAACAGCAGCACAAGGCATTTTTCGAGAGCGGAGAGTTTGGATACCGGCTCATTTCCTTCTAATTTCAGCTCAAGCTTTTGAATCGCATTCTTTAGCCCGGCATTCAGAATTCTTTTATGAATCAGATAACTCTTAAAACCGCTTTTCAGCACAAAGATATTATCTACCACTGTCAAATCCTCTACCAGACCGTTCTCCTTCTCGATTACCATCACCTTATTCAAGCCAAGCGTGCTTTCCTCATAGCTATTTACCATCGTTTCATTGATATAAATACGGCCATAATGGAGCGGCAGATTCTTGCATAACAGATCCACTAATTCTTTCTCTCCATGGGCGTTGATGCATACAAGCCCCATAATCTCTCCTTGGTATATGTGCAGATTAAAATTATCCAACAGGGTAACTCCGTCCACAATTCTTGTCACTTTTTCCAGTCGTAAAACTTCTTCTTTCATAGAAATTACCGTGCCTTTCTTGACTACCTGCAACGCCCATGCTTTCTGGGCATAAATCCTGAAGAATAGCTCGCAGGTCTTTTGCGAGACTATTCACACTGTCTACTCCTTTTGAATTAGGGGAAGTGTAATCTCAACATCGGTTCCCACATTGCGTCGGCTATAAACATTCAGTCCATACTCCTCCCCAAAGAGAAGCTGAATACGCCGATTTACATTGACCAGGGCAATCCCTCCCCTTTCCTCACTCTCCGGTTTTACATAGTCGAAGGAGGAATGATTCAGCTTCCTGTTTAGTTCTTCCAGAGTATCCTCCTCCATTCCCAAACCATCATCGGAAATAATAAGAATCAAGTGTTTTGGTGTTGTTTCAACCTTAATACGGACCGTTCCCCTCCCGATCTTCATCTCAATGCCGTGATAAACCGCATTCTCCACAATTGGCTGCAGAGTTAGCTTAGGAAGCCGGTATTGCAATACGATGGCTTCCTCCTCCGGATCGATTTCAATACTGAGGTGAAGCCGTTCACCAAAACGGTACTGCTGGATGATATAATAATTCTCTATGTTGGTCAATTCATTCTCCAGCGCTACAAGATGCTCTGCATTCGATATGGTATAGCGGAAAAAGGTAGACAAAGCCTCCGTCATCTCGGCTACACTATCCAGGCCCGCTACCAGAGCCTCCCCTCGAATCCCTTCCAATGTATTATAAAGGAAATGCGGATTAATCTGATTTTGCAGCGCCAGAAATTGTGCCTGCTTTTTCGAAACACTGATTAGCTCATTCGTATTCATCATTTCCTTGAATTTTGCCATGATTCCTTCGACCTCCGGAGAGATAATTACCGCAGAATCCCCGTTTAAGGTATAGCCGTTGATAAAGAGCTGCAGTATTCGCTTATTTTTCTTATACGGCTTATAAATCCAGCGATAACTGCTATAGAGGACCGTACCATAGATAAGAAGACCAATCAGCGCGATCGACAGATCCGTAATGCCAAAAGCGCCTCCCCCTGCGACCAGGATCAGTAAGAGGGTTGTAACAATAACATAGAGAAAAAGCAAGATTCGAATCCGATAAGTGATAAACCTGCCCTTTCCACGCTCCATTGAGATCCCCCCTTCAGGAATATAACTTCCTATACTCATTTGGCTTAATCCCGGCAATCCTCTTAAAATTCTTCGTAAAATACTTTAAATCGCTGTATCCGACCTGTTCGCATATCCCTGCAATCGTAAGATTAGTCTCCTTTAACAGATCTTTCGCCTTCTTCATCCTCACCTCCGAAAGATATTCCTGAAAATTTATGCCGCTTTCCTTTTTAAAAAGCGTACTAAAATAGGAGGGGCTGAACCCAGCGAAGCTGCTGACCTCCTCCAGGGTAATCTGCCGGCTGTAATGCTCCTGAATGTATTGCTTTGCCATACGGATCGGTTTGGTATCCTTCAGCCTCTTATCCTCACTGATTTTATCCAATGATTTCTCTATCTGAATCGCTAAGTATTCCAGAATTTCTCCGATGGAAGAGCACCGCCCGGCATGGAAGCAAAAATTGTCCGAAAGTTCCTCCGGATTGCCAATATCATACCGGTTCACCCGAATCAGGGTAAGATATATATTACAGGCTTCCAGACAAAGCCGGTACGCATCATAGCCTCTTATCTTCAGGCTTCCCTTTAGGGCAGCCTCAAACGATTGCAGGGATGACAATACTCCTTCCTTGTCCAGTATCTCCAACGCTGTCCCCATCGATTTGTTCAGATCGGAAAGGATTCTGCCCGAGATCTCACGGGCATCCGCAGCGGTTATTCCCTCAATCAGCCGGCCCGTTCCAATCATAAGCCGTTCCGCTATCGCATACTGTGCACTGAGAAACGATGCTTTCAGCCGGCCTATTTCTTCTTCCGCCCTCCCTGCTCCGATGGTGATCTTTATGGCTCCAAAAACACTTTTTTGAATCAGCAGATCATCCAGGATCCATTTGAAATGCTTCCGTACTATTTTTTTGTTCTCCTCAGGATAATTTAATACATAGTAGGTAATCGTATCGTCCACATAGTACTCGTAGTCAAAGCATAAATCCTCCATGGAATGCCGAAAAGCCTGGATAATTTTATCCTCCATAAGCCTTAAGCTGCTATGATTTCCTTCCCCGCAGCCACAATCCATTTTAAGAATGACAATCTGAAAACAGCCCTTCTGAAAATGATAATGAAAGCTCTCGTTTACTTTCTCAACGGTGAGCTCCTTCTCACTTGGGTTCTTTTGCATGAAAACCTCCGTAAAAAGCCCGGACCGCAGCTTGCCAATATCCGATTGGAGCCGATTTTTCAAATGCTCCTGATCCGAAAGCAGCTCCATCCTCTTACGGTATTTTAAGCTCATTTTCGTAAGAGTCCCGAGTAGTTCCGTCTTTTTAATCGGCTTTAAGAGATAATCGCTGACGCCAAATTTGATGGCATTTTGTGCATATTCAAAATTACTGTAGCCGCTGATGATAATAAAGTCGATATCGTTGTTGATCTGCTTAATACGGCTGATCAACTGCAATCCGTCATAGCCGGGCATACGGATATCGGTAATGATCAGATCCACGTTCAAACGCTTAACGAGCGCAAGCGCTTCTATGCCGTTATGCGCCATCCCAGCTACCTCCATATCAAGCGCCTGCCAGTCAATCAACTTGTAAATCAGGTTGCATACTTTCTCCTCATCATCCGCTATGATCACCTTTAACATCGTCATCGTCCTACCCCCCTCTATCCGCGCGTTACGGAATGCCAATCTTGATATTGGTATCATAAGTCATTTTAAGATTTTGGTATGAATATATATACGATCCTATTCATGTTTATGGCTTTTATATGACTTATAACACTCATATCAATCTTCCTTGTCCATAATTATAGCATCATTTGGGATGATTTGGAATAGCTCGTTTTGTAACATAGAAAATGCCCCCTTCTAAGGTTACTGTTCACACCCATCATGTATACCATGTTATGATTTCGACAAATGATATTCGATAAGGAGTATTTGCATTCGTCGGTACTTTGGCTCCGTATTTTGGAGCCTTATGTACCGTTACGTAATGCAACTAAGCGAAAGCGTCTCCGATTCGGATACATTTGTCGAAATCATATGATAGACTTTGCTGGGGTGTGAACAGTAACCTTCTAAGTATACAAGTTTTATTCTTTCACTTGTTTACTTAGAAGGGAGCATATTAAAAAATGCGAACGACAAGGTCTGTAACCATCCTGCTTATTACTCTCTTTCCCATCTTCCGGAGGCGCCGCAGGGAAGCACCAGGCCCTTCTCTGTTACCGGAAGTCCGATTTCATCTGCAATTACTCTTCCACCAAATTTCTTACCAACCTCCGTTGAGATCATATAAGTTAAGACTCCCGGCTGCAGCCCTGTCGTATACGAGTTAATAAGGAAAAACAACGGATTCTCATTCAAAACCTGGGTACACAGCTGCACAAAGGGATAGATGTTGTCCTCGATCTTCCAGATCTCCCCCTTGGGACCTCTACCGTAGGAAGGCGGATCCATGATCACCGCATCATATTTATTTCCGCGGCGGATTTCCCGCTCTACAAATTTGACGCAGTCATCCACAATATAGCGGATCGGGGCATCACCCAAACCGGAGGCAATCGCATTTTCCTTTGCCCAGGTAACCATCCCCTTGGAAGCATCCACATGGGTCACCGCTGCTCCTGCTTTCGCTGCGGCGAGGGTGGCTCCACCAGTATAGGCAAACAGATTTAGCACCTTTACCTGCCTGCCCTTCTCATTTCTGATTTTCTCAGAGAACCAATCCCAGTTTACCGCCTGCTCCGGGAAAAGTCCGGTATGCTTAAAGCTAAAGGGCTGTAAATGGAAGATCAAATCCTTATAGGTAATATCCCATTGCCTGGGCAGATCAAAGAATTCCCATTCTCCTCCCCCTTTTTCGCTTCTATGATAATAGGCATTGCTTTTTTTCCAGCCCTTGTGAACCTTCGGTGTATTCCATATTACCTGCGGATCCGGCCGTATCAGAATGTAATTTCCCCAACGTTCCAACTTTTCCCCTGCGGAGGTATCGATTACTTCATAGTCTTTCCATTCGTTTGCTATCCACATATCATTCTCTCTTTCTATATTCTCTACCTATATTTTTTACAACATTACAATATTTCTTACTAAATTTTGATAGGAGTGTCATACCCTTATCAAAGTTTTCCCAGAATTTTTCTTACCTATTATATAACAGCTAATCGGTAAATACAACAAAACGCTATATTGCCATTTATCTTAATCATCTCTTAATCTTTTGATAATTATATTTTAACTTGACGTTGCTTGCAATTCATAATAAACTAAAAGTTGTAATAAGTTAACAGTATAGGGCAGTCTGACATCCATTGACGCGATTCAAGGTATGGCTTAGACGGCTCAATAACAAATCAGATATGGAGGATAGAGCATATGGGAATTTTAACAAGATTTAAGGATATTATGTCCAGCAATATCAATGCACTATTAGATAAAGCAGAAGATCCTGAGAAAATGATCGACCAGTGTCTTAGAAACTTGAATTCAGACCTTGGAAAAGTAAAATCCGAAACCGCGGCCATTATGGCAGAGGAACAGAGAGCCAAGAGAAGCCTTGATGAATGCAATGAGGAAATCCTCAAGATGCAATCCTATGCGATGAAAGCACTTGAAGCAAATAACGAAGCCGATGCCAGAAAATTCTTAGAGCAGAAAACTTCCTATTCCTCCAGGCAGCCGGGCCTTCAGGAGGCTTATGATTTGGCAAAAACCAACGCTGCACATATGCGGCAGATGCATGATAAATTGGTAAAGGATATCAATGAACTGGAATCTCGTAAAGATATGATCAAGGGGAAGATTGCCGTTGCCAAAACGCAGGAACGTATTAATAAAATGGGCTCCTCCGTAGTAAATGCAAACAATTCCATGGCGAGCTTTGAAAAATACGAAGAAATGGCAGACAAAGCCCTTGACCGTGCGAATGCAATGGCGAAGCTTAACCGTTCTTCCTCCGATCAGAACATTGATGATCTGATGAAGAAATACGCTTCTGATACCTCCATTGATGATGAACTGGCAGCATTGAAAGCTAACCTGGGTAAATAGATGCCAAGGGTAATGTCCGCAAGAAAAAGTAATCTTTTATTTTCCTGCGGACATTTTATAAGCACTCATTAAGGAGGTCTAATAATATATGCCCTCAGTAATACAATTTAAATGTCCAAACTGCGGGGCAGACATGGCATTCGACAGCAACTCCGGGATGCTTCGTTGTGCCAGTTGCGGAAGGACAGAGAATATTGAAAAAATGGCCGGCGGGAAAGCCTCTCCGGACGGAGAAGTGACCTATGATATGGACGAGGAGGATGAACTTTCGGCCAGGGCAGCTTTTGATCATGATTATAAGGATGCTTCCAATGAGGATGAACCGACCTCTCATAATACCTTTCATGGTGATGAGGCCGTACAGTACCATTGCAATAACTGCGGTGCTGTCATCATCACCGATACGCAGACCACCGCGACTACCTGCAGCTTCTGCGGCGCCGGCGTGGTTCTCGGTGACCGTTTAACCGGAAGCTTAGCTCCCGCTAAGGTTATTCCCTTTACCATCAGTAAAGAGCAGGCGCAGGAAGCATTTGTAAAATGGTGCCGCAAAGGCTTGCTTACGCCAAAAGATTTTATGACCGCGGACCGTATTAAAAGCATCACCGGTTTGTATGTCCCTTTCTGGCTCTATGATATCAATGGACGGGGGGAGGCAGAGGCGATCTGTACCCGGGTAAGAACCTACACCAGAGGGGACTGGATCTATACCGAGACGAAGTACTATGCGGTCTATCGCAAGGTGGATCTAAATTATGAACGGATTCCCTGTGATGCTTCCAAGAAAATGGATGACGATTTGATGGATAAATTGGAGCCCTATGAATACAGTAATCTCAAGGATTTTCACATGCCTTATCTGGCGGGATATCTTGCAGAGAAATACGATTACGATGATACCCAGCTGCTACCGAGGGTGAAGAACCGGGTTGCAGCCTATGTGGATTCCTATCTTCGTTCTACCATCAGCGGCTACTCCAGTGTATCCTATCAGCGTAAGGATATCCATCTGCGGCAGAAGCGTGCGGATTATACCCTTCTTCCCATCTGGATGGTATGCTATGATTACAAGCAGGCGGAGCATAATTTTGCAATGAACGGGCAGACCGGTAAGATTGTCGGAAAGCCCCCGTTAAGCTTCGCAAAAATCGCAGCATGGTTTAGCGGTATCTCGGCAGGGATTTTTGTTTTGCTCCGAATTCTTACGTTCGTTATAGGAGGTGGATTAGGATGAGGCATTTCTTAAAAAGAATTCTCAAACAGGGATCCACAGGCAATCAGCTGATTCTTTCTATTCTGCTGATTGGTTTCATCCTTCCTGTTCTGTATGGCAATTCTAAAATTGCAAAAGCAGCAGAAAATCAGGAGAAAATTCCACATGTTAATGATAATGCGGGACTTTTATCCACATCAGAGATAGAAAAGCTTGAAAAAATGTGCATTACCTATGGGGAAGAAGCAGGAATCGAAATATTCATCCTTACCCATGATGATCCGTATGCCGAGGAGCCCGAGAAATACATTGAGGACTTTAATCAAACTCTGCCGGAGGGAGACCGGGTCATTCTTCTCATTGATATGAATGATCGTTTCATCTGGATTCAGGGATACGGACTTGCAGAAACCTATATTCATTCGAAACGAATTGACGAAATTTATGAGACGATGAAAACCCCCATGGCCGATGGAAATTATTTTGAAGCCTTTGAAATTTACATCAAAAAATCCGCCGCCTATATGCAGGACGATACGGATCTAAATTGGGATCATGATTATAGTGCCGGTTCCCCGCAGACCGGAGACGTCTACTATGATTATTACGGGAATGAAAGCGATAATTTTAATGACCTGTGGACCAGCTGGTGGTTCCAGCTTATTGTATCTCTGATCCTGGCAGGCAGCATCGTCGGTATGATGGCTTATCATTCCAGCGGGAAAATGACGGCCGGCGGATACACCTATATGGACCGGAACCATTCCGGATTAATCGGAAGAAGAGATCAATATCTGCAGACCAGGGTAACCAAAGTCCGGCGTCCCAAGGAGAATACCACCACCTCACAGGGAAAAGGAGGCGGGTTTAACTCCAGTGGATTTCGAGGCGGCGTCTCCTCCGGCGGCAGATCTCACAGCTCCGGCGGCGGCAGATTTTAAGCAATAGAATTTAAACTTTTATAGACTGATTTGAGTGTCATAAGTCATTTTAAGATTTTGATATGAATATATATGCGATCCTATTCATATTCATGGCTTTTACGTGACTTATGACATTTAAATCATAGACTTTCTTGATATAAAGAATGGAGGAACGAATATGGGATTATTCTCAAGACAATTTGCCAACGTAATAGAATGGCATGAATTTCGAGATGATATGATCTTTTACAAATGGAACAATGATGAGATTAAAAAGGGGAGCCGGTTGATTATTCGTCCGGGGCAGGATGCGGTATTCCTTTATAATGGGAAAATCGAGGGTATCTTTACAGAGGAAGGAGACTATGATATTGAATCGCAGATCATTCCGTTTCTCTCAACCCTGGCCGGATTTAAATTCGGTTTTAACAGCGGTATACGGGCGGAGGTTCTCTTTGTTAATACCAAGGAATTTATCGTAAAATGGGGTACACAGAATGCAATTAACATCCCCACTCCACAGCTTCCGGGCGGTATGCCGATCCGGGCAAACGGTACCGTCACCTTCAAAGTACGTGATTATGTTAAGCTCATTGATAAAATTGCAGGGGTAAGGCAAAGCTATACCACAGAGGATGTCCGGCTTCGAATCATTACGATCCTGGACCAGTTATTAATGAAATGGATCAGTAAGGAAGGCAAGGATATGTTCAACCTGCAGGCCAATTCCTTTGAAATAGCAAAAGGAATTCAGGAGGATCTTGACATGCAGCTCTTTGCTACCGGGCTGTCCATTATCGGCTTTAATATTATGAGCTTTACCTATCCGCAGGAAATTCAGGATATGATCAATAAAAATGCATCCCACAGCATGGTAGGAGACTTAAATAAATACCAGCAGGTTGCCATGACCGAGGGTATCACCTCCGGTAAAGTAAAGGGCGGCGGCACTGCGTCCGACATGGCAGGTATGATGATGGGAATGAATATGGCAAACCAGATGCTGCAGAATATGAATAATAATAGCAATGGGCAAGCTGCCAAACCAGGCGAATCGGCAAGCCAATCTGCTTCTAATAAACAAAATTATGGCAATACCGGCGCAAAGCCTAACTTTTGCCCGAATTGCGGAACCAAAACTGGAAACTCCAATTTCTGTCCGAACTGTGGTCAAAAGCTAGTATAGAACTATTACTGGCTATCATTTTTAGAAATTACCGGCATGAGTATCCTAATCGATTTTAGGCTTTTCCATGAATAGTAGCTTATATATTCATGTTCATAGTTTCATGTGACTTATAACACTCAAATCATTATATAATAATTAAAAAAAGGGGAATCTATGAATACATTAGCAAGCTCCACCAAAGAATTCCTTGTTAAATATCGCGCAATACTTCTACTCCTGTTCCTTTCATTCCTTGTTACTGGGTTTATACCGAATAAAGCATTGGCAGCGGAGGATAAAACCATCTATCCGAATGGAATATACCGCTATGTCATTACCAGCGAAGAGAAAAAGGAAGTGAAACTGACAGGAATTACGCTTACCAAGGCCGTAGATGAAATCAATCTTCCCGGCACAGCAATGATCCATGATACCAAATATACGGTTACAGAAGTTGATTTCAATCAATTTACGGAGGATACGGGTGGCAAAAAATATTATGCTGCAATTCGGAAGCTTAACGTTTCAGAGGATTTTAGGGGAACCTTATATCTTTCTTCCTGGTCAAGCTTAAGCAATCTGCAGGTAATAGAATTTTACGGGGAAACACCTCCGGAAAATGTAATTACCAATGTAAGCAATCATAATGAGGTTATAGATATTGTATTTATTGTTCCGAAAGGTACGGAAAATCTATATGCGAATGTCATTAAGCGGACCATGAGCTACGATAACTTCAGTGATTTGTATGAAATTGATATTCCGATGACACCAACGATTGTCTCTTCCAAAACAGCGAATATCGAACATCAATGTTTTCGAATCGACGGATTCCTTTATCAGGTAACAAGTTCCGCCAAAAACGGCAAGGGGACCGTGCAGCTAATCGGTTACACAAAATCACAGCTGCCGGGTCACACCTACCTTCCCCTGCCGGAGGAAGTCACCTATAACGGTTACCGATATAAGCTGACCAAGTTAGGAAAGTTTAGCTTAGTCGGCAGCGGGGCATCGGTCATTGTTGTTCCCGATACGGTCACGGCAATGGACCCGGCAGTATTTGACAATAAAGTCGAACTGCTCTTTTTATCAAAGAACTGTAAGGTACTCCCTCGAAATATGATAACCGACGAAAACAGTGATAGTAATCTGCGCTTTGTATATGTACCGGAAGGCATAACAACGATTTCGGAGAATGCATTTAATAATTTCCCAGAGAATACGGCGAGTATCATACTCCCAACCACGGTCAAATCCATGGGAAAGAAGTCGTTATACAATTTTAAATTGGTTACCTTTTTAAATAAGAAACCAATGAAAAATATATCCTCAGCGATTCAAAATGGTACAACCGTTAAAGTAGACAAATCCGCCATTTCCGCTTACCGGTCCGTCTTAAACAGCAAAGTTAAGGTGCAGGCTGCTAAGAATGTAGTAAAGGCTGCTAAATTAACCGTAAAAAATACGAGCTACAAAATAAATACCCTGAATACACAGAAACTGACAGGAACCTTGACGAAAGGCTCAAACGAAACCATCTTCTGGCTATCCTCCGATACCAACATTCTTGATGTATCCGAGAAAGGTGTGGTAAATCCTAAGAAAGCCGGTACCGCTTACGTAATCGCCTATACAAGGACCTCCGGTCTTTACAAGGCAATCAAAGTAACCGTAACGAACAAATCGATCACACAGGGAATATACACCTATCGGATTACCAATGCATTAAAAAAGACGGTTGCATTAAGCCAGGTGAAACCTACTTCCACAACAAAGACATTAAATATACCGGAAACCATAAAGTATGATAATAAAACCTACACGGTTACCGAAGTTACGGCGAATCCGGACAATACCGGCATCCCCTTAATCAGCGATAAATATAAAGATAATCAGATTACAAAAATAGTCTTTCCGAAAACCATTACGGGAACAATCGGATACCTTGGTAAAATGAATAACATAAAAACCATTCAATTTAAAGGTACCACTGCTCCAAAAGAAATCCGTGACTGGAATGGGGATGGTGGGTTACTGACCTACCAGGCAGTTATCTATGTACCTAAAAACACGGTAAAAGCTTATACCTCTGCACTATGGATTTATAATGACTATAATTCTTATTCCGTTCTTCACTATAGTAACAATGTGAATTATCATATCCTGGAAACCGGAAATGACCAGCTGCAGCGCTTTGTTAAAAACGGAATCCTTTATCAAGTAACAAAGCAAGCCGGTAAAACTAGCGGCAATGTTACCGTCAGAGGCGCAAAAACCTCCTTAGATGAAATCAAGGTAGGCGGTACCGTAACACAGGGCAAATACACTTATCATATCACCGAGGTCTCATACGAGGCATTCCGCGGAAGTAAAGCCGAAACAATTATTTTAGGAGATTCCATCACGAAAGTTGGAAAATATGCATTTAATGAAAAGGTAAAACACGTGACCTGGTCAAAAAACTGCAAAACCATACCAAGTTCAATTTTTACTTTTTCCTACGAACTGTTTGGTATCAATCATGAAGAAAGATTTAAACTTACGGAAAAAGATGATTTTTATGCCCTTGAAACCTTCACTATTCCAAATGGTGTAACTACGATTCAAAATAATATATTTTATCAAGGCTTCGGTAATGTTAAATCAATAACCGTTCCAAGATCCGTAACAAAGATCGGCTCCGATGCTTTTCGAAGTATAGCAAACGTTATATACGAAGATTAAAATTTAAAATGAAACTTCGCAGTTAAGAAACACCTTGCCATTGCTTGATAAAATCAGCTTTCGATGAGCTTATCTATCATGGATATTATATTTTTATCAGGGCGAATTTTTACGAGTTATTATATATCCTTAGAAATTTTACTTTTGGTATAGAGACAAAAAAGCATGATGTTTGACGAACGAAGTGAGGAGTTCATGTTTTTTGGCTCTGTCATACCAAAAAGGAAAATTTATTAGGATATATTAACGAGTAAGTCTGAGCCAGGATAAAAGTATAATATCCATGGTATCACAAGCTAATGGCTGATTTCATCAAAGTTTTATTCTCTTTTAATTCACCTGGAAGATTTCATCCTTCATCAATGTATCAAGTCTTTGCCCGGCATCCTCCATGCTTTCTCCTTTTACCCCAAAGTAGAACTTAATCTTTGGCTCCGTACCGGATGGACGGATTGCACACCAGGCATCTTTTCCTAATTCAAAATATAACACATCGGATTTCGGAAGACCGGTTGGCGTAACCTTCCCTGTTTCCAGGTCGGTAATCGTATCGTTTTTATAATCCCGGATCTTTTGTATCTGATACTCTCCGGCTTTCTTCGGCGGATTCTTGCGATATCCCTCCATAATCGACTTCATTTTATCCATGCCTTCGATTCCCTTGAAGGTCACGGATACCAGGTTTTCCTTGTAATAGCCGTATTTCTTGTAAATGTTATTCATCTGTTCATACAGCGTGATCCCTTTGGATTTATAATAAGCTGCCGCTTCGCATAATGTCATAACAGCAACTACAGCATCCTTATCTCTGGAATGTGTACCCACAAGGCATCCGTAGCTTTCCTCGTAACCAAAGACGAATTCATTGCTGCCCGTCTGCTCAAACAACTTAATTTGCTCCCCGATATATTTGAATCCGGTAAGTACCTCAATTAATTTTGCATGGTAATTCGATGCGATCTGATTCGATATATTACCGGTTACAATTGTCTTAATCAGCGCAGCATTCTTTGGCAAGGTCCCATTCGCGGCTTTCTGGGAAAATACATATTCCGCGATCAAAGCTCCGGTCATATTTCCGTTAAATAATACGAATTCTCCATTCTCCTTTCGAACCTGAACGCCCAGACGGTCCGCATCCGGATCCGTAGCAAGAATAATGTCTGCGCCTACTTTATCCGCTAATTTCTTCGCCAGGGTAAATACCTTCGGATCTTCCGGATTCGGATAGCCGACCGTTGTAAATTCGGAGTCTGGATTTTCCTGCTCCGGCACTACATATACCTGCTCAAATCCCAGCTCTTTCAGAATTCTGCGGACAGGAAGATTACCGGTACCATTCAAAGGAGTATAAACGATCTTTAATTTCTTTCCTTCCTCACTTACCGGGTTCACTACCAGCTTCTTAAGCTCTGCCATATACTTATCATCCATGTCCCTGCCAATCATCCTCAGAAGTCCTGCTTGAACGGCATCCTCTTTCTGCATCGTCTTCGCTGCTGAGAAATCCGTAATCGCATTTACTTCATGGATAATCTCCGCGTCCTTTGGCGCTGTGATCTGCGCCCCGTCCTCCCAATATACCTTATAGCCATTATATTCCGGAGGATTATGGCTTGCCGTAATTACAATTCCAGCAATACAGCCAAGCTCTCTAAGGGTAAAGGAAAGCTCCGGCGTAGGTCTTAAGGATTCGAACAGGTAAGCCCGGATTCCGTTTGCATTCAGGCACAGTGCGGTATCTAATGCAAATTCCGGTGACATCCTTCTGGAATCATAAGCAATGGCAACTCCCTTCTTCTCGCCGCCCTGCTTTATAATATAATTCGCCAGCCCCTGTGTAGCTCTGCGTACAGTATATAGATTCATGCGGTTAACACCTGCTCCCAGGATGCCTCTTAAACCGCCAGTGCCAAATTCCAGGTCTTTATAGAATCTCTCCTTTATTTCATTCTCATTCCCTTTTAGATTCAGCAGTTCCTTCCTGGTGTCCTCATCAAAGTAAGAATTCGTTGTCCATTCCTCATATTTCTTCCTATAATCCATAATTCAAGTCCCTATTCCTTTCTTAAATCCGCCTCATTTTGACACTCAATTAATTTTACTTAAATATAAACCCATTCCGCTTGTCAATTCAAGTCTTATTTTACAAAACCATAAAAAAAGGGAGTTACTATTCACACCCTAGGCAAAGTCTATAATATGATTTCGACAAATGGTATCCGATAAGGAGTATTTGCATTCGTTGGTACTTTGGCTCCGTATTTTGGGGCCTTATGTACCGCTACGTAATGCAACTAAGCGAAAGCGTCTCCGAATCGGATACCTTTGTCGAAATCATAGCATGGTATACATGACGGGTGTGAATAGTAACAAAAGGGATGCTGCAAAATAATTTATTCATAGCTTGGCAACCGCCACTCTATAAGCTTTACGCTTGAAGAATTTAATTATTCACAACATCCCTTTACTTAATATATAATATATGCTTCACAAAAGCGTGCACCCGCCGTTTATGCGAATGCTATTTTCTATAGACCATCGCTATAGTCGTCT
>ENA-UOOE01002178-UOOE01002178.1-fermentation-metagenome-genome-assembly--contig:-NODE-2178-length-14599-cov-30.255432_pt1 | contig 14599 bp, 14 predicted proteins | sample MGYA00245776_ERZ724021 | MGnify/ENA primary metagenome ERZ724021 (study PRJEB28704, sample SAMN03018321) | fermentation metagenome | biome: anthropogenic terrestrial biome; feature: soil...
AGTTGAAACCCCTACGGGGTGGAATTCCCTGTTTTTGCAGTGGAATCAATATTAAATAATTTTAATTTTCGATACATGGTAGATTTACTTATCTTTAACAGGTCGGCTGCCAGCGGTATGTAATTATTGCTGGCGGCCAGGGCAGCTTTCAAAGCGGTTTGTTCCCAATTTACCAGCGAGAAGCGTTCACCCATTTTGCTGCAGATCGTTTGCAGATCATTCATGTCGTCTATTTGGGATATTTTATCCAGGTCAATATAAGCAGGAAGACTTTCAGGCTCAATAACATTACTTTTCTCGGTGTTTACTGCACTGATAATGGCGTTTTCCAATTGCCGCACATTGCCCGGCCAACTATATTCTTTGATTTTTTTCAGCGTTGCCTCACTTATGGGCAGGGCTGGTTTTTCAAGTTTGGAGCAATACTTTTGAATAAAATATTGGGATAATATCTCAATATCGTTTCCTCTTTGGCGTAAAGGCGGCAGATTGATGTTTAAAACCGGCAGGCGGTAATAGAGATCCGCACGGAATTACCTGTCTTCCGTCATTCTGTGCAGGTCTTTGTTGGTGGCGGCAATAAGCCGGAAGTTTATTGGTTTATAACGATGCCCGCCCACCCGTATTACTTGCTTGTCTTCCAGGACTCGTAACAGGATAGCCTGGATTTCAAGGGGCATATCACCAATCTCATCTAAAAAAGCGTACCTCCCTCTGCCAGCTCAATTTTACCAGGCCGGCCGCTTCGATCCGCTCCGGTAAAACTTCCCCCTTCATATCCGAACAGTTCACTTTCGATCAGGTTGCGGGGCATTGCTGCACAATTAACTGCCATAAACGGCCCATTGGGACTATATATATTATGAATGGCCTGGGCGAAAAGCTCTTTACCGGTGCCGCTTTCACCAATGATCAGAATATTCTCAGGCGAATTAGCGTATGTTTTGGCCAGATCTATCGCCCGGCTAAATTCTTTGCTCTCGCCGATTATATTTTCAAAATTAAATCGGGTGGCGAAACCGGTTTTACTATTGGGGGTGCTTTTTTCCCGGGTGTAGTTGATCTTCAGGATAGCTGCATCTATCTTATCGGTATATTCATTAATTATGGGATGAACACTTATGTGAAATGGTTGTTTATTTCTGCCTATGCCAATGCTCTCTTCCATGTCGACTTTATGCCCTCTTTTAATCTGATCTATCAGGCGCGATTCGATGCTCAGAAACTCTATAATATTTCTGCCGATCAATTGGTCGGCTTCCTGTTTAAACATTTGACAGGCAATTTGATTAGTACTAATAATTTTTCCCGTATGGGTTCCCACCAATTCTTCATTCCATATGGTTCCTTTAGCCGGGGATAAAGTGGGAGAATATTTAGGTATGGTAGTTTCGGTAAAGATTAATATTCCGTTCTGGTCAAATAAATGCATGGTGTATTCGTAAGATAGCAATTCATTTTTAATAATGTTAAACATAGATTTCGTATAATCAATTAAAGTTTGGTTTTTTTCTTGAATGGTTTGCAATTCCTGTAAACTTAAAAAAGACCGCTCCAGTACCTCCGGCTGAATATTTACCCCGGAGATACGTGACTTGACCCAGGATTGAGCAATTGATGGATATATTTGATTGCAATAGTCTGGATATTGGGAGTAAATCTGAAAATAGTGTAGCAGGCTGAAGACGGAGGAAACGCCTGAATTAGGGTACACGGAAGCAGGCCTGAGTTCAGGCCTAAGCAAGAAGATAAAAATCAATAGAATCTAAGCAGATTCCGGTTCTTTTACAACCACATATCCCAAACGCTGCAATAGTTTTACGGCATGCGCTTCTGAAGAAGCTACGAATCCCGGTTTGCATTGAGCTTTCTCATACAGTCCAGGGTTGAAGAATTCACCGGATGAAAGCATGTAATAGACCGCTGTCAAAATCATACGGGCTATGGCGATAATGGCTCTCTTGTGACCACGGCGGTGCTTAATGGCCTCGTAACGAGTGCGATAGTGGATAAAGCTTTTATCTTTAATGGCTGCATTAGCGCACTGAACGAGTATTGGTTTGATATAGATGCCAGCACGACTGATGCGGACCGATTTTTTTTTGCCAGCACTTTGATCGTTGGAAGGGGTAAGTCCCGCCCAGGAACAAAGGTGCTTGGCAGAGTGAAAGACCGACATATCAGCACCGATTTCCGAGAGGATGATAAGAGCCGAAAGCTCACTAACGCCAGGGACAGACTGAATAATCGCTAAAGAACCGGAATATGGGCGAGCCAATTGCATAGCCTTTGATTCGATATCAGCGATGTAGCTCTTTAAATTATTCATGTGGCACAAACATAGGGTGATTTTATCGGCTTGTATTTTGGTGATGGTGCCGTCTATAGCTAAGGCAATATCGGCTTCCTTCTTAAGCATTGAGCCGTGTAAAAGCGGCAGAAAATCAAAGTCTTTTTCATCAGGATTTTTCAACAAATGCTCAAGAATAGCCAAAGCACTTTTGCCGAAGGTATCAGACACCACGCTGGAAAGCATGATGTTGGAAACGGTCAAAGAATTTTGCACCCGGTTCTTTTCGCTGGACTTAAAGGAGACCAATTTGGAGCGGTAGCGTAGCAGTTCGCGAATTTCGCGGATATCCGCTGGTGGGATAAAGCTGCCGGGCACCAGACCGTGTTTGAAAAGGTCTGCAATCCAGATGGAATCCTTCTTGTCGGTCTTCTTGCCGCGGATCGCTCTGACATACTTGGGATGTGCCAGGGTGATCTGGCAAGAGGGCTCCAAAACATTGCGAACAGGAATCCAGTATTTGCCAGTCGACTCCATACAGACATCAACACACTGATGCTCTGAAAGCCATGCCGCTAAAGCTTTCAAATCCCGGGTAAAGGTGGAAAAGCGTTTGGTTTGATAGGTGGTAATGTTTTCATGGTCAGTGGTGGCAATGGTAGCTATTACGAAGGTTTTGTGAACATCGATCCCACAACAAATGGGGTAAACAATTTTTAGCATAGACACTCCCTCTTGGCCTGGATTAATTACATTATTTCCAAAAAGCTGTATGATGAGAAGTTCTTAACCAACTGGACCAATGGCGTATTCTTAATCCGCAAAGACAACAAACTGCTGCTTCGCGCATCAGATGTTGACAAAAACGGCAAACAAGAAGATTTCGTGGTTTGGAATAGTAAAACCGGTAAACCAGCTCTTTGGTGTTCAGATGAAAACCATTACTATGATGCCGATGTGGAAACACCACTGCATGGTGAATACACAGTTACTTTTGCAGATGGAAGCAAAGTTCCCTGTATAACTGCTTTTGATGCCCTTACAGCAGAAATGAAACAGTACACCCTGGACTGGGCATCTGACATATCCGGTGTTCCTGCCAGCAGGATCGAAGAAGCTTGTGTTACCTATGCAACCAACGGTCCGGCCTTCATATGCTGGGGCCTTGGCGGTGGTGACATGCATGGATATAATGCAACCAATTCCGCTATGGCCAAGACCATACTGCGTATTATTACCGGAAATATTGATGTTCCTGGCGGCGAGTATCTGGGTGAACCAGGTCCTATGCCGGATGGCGGCAAAAAACTGTTCCCGGTCCGCGATGCCGAGATGGAACTGTCCGAAAAAGTTACCCCTGAAGCCCGGGCCAAATATCTGGGCAACGACCAATTCCGGATTATGAGCTGGAAGGGTTTTGAAAAAATCGATAAATGCTACAAGAAAGCGTATAACATTCCCCGGCCGATGATGCACCAATTGCTGGTAACTCCTACTCTGGCCTGGGACGCCATTCTTAAAGGTGAGCCGTATCCGGTTAAAGCTATGATTGCCTGGAGTTCCAACCCCTTAGCCTGGGCAGCTAATACCAAACATGTTTATGAAGCACTGAACGCTCTGGATCTGCTGGTTGTTGTTGAATACTGGAAAACTCCTACCGCAGTCCTGGCTGATTATATTATGCCGGCTTGCGACTGGATGGAACGTCCAATGGCAACTACCTGTGAAGACGCTCTGGATTCATTATCTTGTGGTGACCGCGGTTGTCAGCCTCTGGGCGAACGCCGGATGGACTTTGACTTCTTCAGTGCTCTGGGTAGAGCCATGGGTCAGGAAGAATACTGGACCTGGGATACCTACGAAGATTTGATCAAGTATCGTATCTCCCGGGTACCCGGGCTCACCTACGAAAAAGTCGTTGAAGACAGCATCTGGCAGCATTCGGATCTGCACTTCTACAAATATGAAGATATACTCCCCAATGGCCAGGTACGTGGTTCTTATTATGATTCAGTCATAAGAACCCGCTTATTTGAATTTTTTATAAACGGAGCCGTTAGGCTTTTTATCAAGTTATATAAGAACAGTCTCATATTAGGACATAACTTCTTATTTTGAAAGATTTCTTAAGAAAATGATAATTTAGAATGCCGCTAAAGCTGAATTACTAAGCTTTCTTTGCGTATTTCGGTATTGGCATGATTATTGCTTATTATATAATAAACTGCTAGCTATTCTACCTACGGTAATATTGCGATGGCGAAGTTTACCCCACAGGGCTGCAGCAGAAATCGTGCGATCTCTCAAATACGGAAAAAAAGGAGTCAGGATAAATATGAGCGCTAAATTAGAAAAAATAGAAAATAGTGAGGCTTATTTTGAGTTTGATATTACATGGGAAACTTTTGACAAGGGGTTACAAAAAGCATATAAAAAAGTGGTTAAAAAACTTGATATCCCTGGATTTCGGAAAGGGACTGCACCTCGTTCTGTAGTAGAGGCTAATTTTGGATTGAATGTTCTGCTCGAAGAAGGAATGGATTTTGTAGTGCCAGATGCTTATTACGCTGCCGTTAAGGAATTAAATCTTGATACTATTGGCGAACCTGATATTGAGGTCGGATATGTAGTAAAAAACCAACCTGTAAATATTAAGGCCGTTGTACCGGTCAAGCCGGAAATAGTTTTAGGTCAGATCGAAAATTTGGAAGTGACCGTACCACCTTTAAACCCGGTATCCGAAAAGGATGTTGAGAGGTTTTTGCAAAGTATGGTTCACTCTAATAAAACTATTATTGATAAAGCAGATGAACCTGCTGCAATTGGAGACACCGTAACAATTGATTATAAAGGTTTTATGGAAGGAACCGTATTTGAGGGCGAACAGAATTTTAAAGTATTAATTGGGGCAAACGCCTTCATTCCCGGATTCGAGGAGCAACTTATCGGTGCGAGGCCAGGTAATGATTTGGAAATAAAAATTAAATTTGCTGATGATCACCCGGATCAACTCTCCGGCAAAAGTGCTGTTTTCAAGGTAAACGTAAAAAAAGTTGAAAATATTAAAGAAAGGAATTTAGACGATCAATTTGCGCAGGAAGTTGCTCATTTAAACAGTCTGGAGGAACTCCGCTCAGAAACCAAGAAAAGTCTGCAGCAAATGGCTGAACAACGTTTCGATGAAAACAAAAAGCAGGCAGTTATTAATGCAGCCCTGGAACAATGCGATTTCACAGTCCCGGAGTACTTGATAATGGAACAGGCCACTGCAATGCTCCAAGAGTTTTCACAGCAGCTTGAATCTCAAGGGGGAACCATTGATTTATATTTGCAAATGAGCGGCAATAATAAAGAAACATTAAAAGCTCAAATGTGGAAAAATGCTAAAAATTTCGTAAGATCTCATTATATGCTGGATAAAATTCTTCAAGAAAAGAATTTTGAGGTGAGTGAAGAAGAATTAAATAAAGGAATGGAGCAATTTGCAATAAATAATAAAATGGATATAGATAATAACCTTAAGGATCGTCTTGGACCTATGGCAGATAGTATCGCCTATGAATTAAAAATAGAAAAAGTTATTGGATACTTGGTAAACCATGCAAAAATCAGCATTGGGGAATCCATCGGAAAAAGCAATGATAAACTTAGATAAAATTAAAGCAACTTTTACTTATGTATAAAATAGAGTAATGTAAAATGCGACCTGATAGTTGCTGTTGGTGCCAAGGGGATATGCAAAAAGCTATATATCCCCTTTGTATTCAAAATTATTAACCCCACCCTTCAACCGGCTGAGCACATGACTGCAACCCCAGATCCTTAATTACAGCAATAGTGCGAGAAGGAGCAATAATTCTTGGGTCATAGCCTGCGCCTTGTTCCAAAACATTTAAGACTGGAATCATGCTTCCCAGATCTACCGGCAAATCAACATCGATCACCATATCCAGCGGCAGAAGGGGAATATTTTTTTCGCGAGCTTTTTGGGCCAGTCCTTCCAATGCTGTTACCCCATCCATGTTATAAAAGACGGATTGAAAGTCAAAGTCCGTATTGCAGGTAAAACCAGCCAGATTAAAACCACCCTCCTGATCTGCGCTAACAACCATGGCCGGTCCAATATCTGCCTGCTGTTTTGCCGAACTGCTGCTAAGCATTTCCAGCTTTTCAATGGCGTCATTCAGTGTACTTGGTTGTAGCCCTACCACATCTCCACCTAATATCAAAATGCTTTCGGCCAACTTCCGTTTCTGTCCCGGCTTTAATATAAACTCCGCCGCGTATTGCATACATTCATCAAAGCTGCCGCCCTGGTCTGAAAATATGCCTGATATTTTGTCAGTATGCTTCAACTGTGTGATAAGCAAATTAAGGTTGTTTCTATCGCCTGCCGCATTATGGCAAATCCAAACCCGTGCCCTATCTATTGAAGTACAAACATCGATTGTATCAAGTAAACACGCTTCATAAAAATCTTTGGCCTCTTCCTGCGTAAGTATTCCGCCGCGCTGGGCGGTTAATCTGGTTTTGACTTTCCCTGCTTCCGGTACTTTTGTAAAAATTATAATTGCGTGTTTGATAACCTTACACCTCCGTAAATATACACCCCATTTAAGCAATTTAAGCTTAGGTATCACTAATATTAAGATTTTAACTTATATATCTATATTAATGCAATAATCATGCCAAACTGTATAAGTAATGAACCAACCCTGTCAAAGTGGGTTTCTAGCGGATTTATCACTTCTATGAATGGGTATTTTCTATTCAAAATAATAAGCCAAGTTCCATTATGAGATTTTATGATTGTATTTCAAACCTGGTCAGTGCTGATGTTTTCCATTAAAAAGCCCTTAGCCCGATTTATTAACAAGGCTAAAGGCTTAGCAACTTTAGCTTATAGAATGAATAAATTTATTGTTCATGTTCTATATTATAGTATTTAAGTTTTCTATATAATGTAGATCTGCTTATTCCAAGAATTTCAGCCGCAACAGGTACATTATTGTTAGAATGAATCAGGGCTGTTCCTATGGCGGACTTTTCCAGGTTCTCCAGACACAGCATTTCACTTATATCACCTATGCTGTTAGTCGACGGATCAATTTTAATCGGAGCTGTATCCAGAATAATATAATTAGGAAGGTTCTCGGGTTTTATAATGTCCTCCTGGGCAGTATTTACCGCAAAGACCATAGCATTTTGAAGCTGCCTGACATTTCCGGGCCATTGGTATTCAGTAATATATTTTAGTGCTGCCGGGCTAAGTTCAGGAACTTTCCAGCCTTGTTTCTGGCAATATTTTTCAATAAAAATCTTACTAAGAATTTCAATATCATTTGTTCTTTCACGCAGGGGAGGGATATTTATAGTCAATACCGATAATCGAAAATAAAGATCTTCGCGAAATTGATTTTCCTGGAACATTTTATAAAGATTTTTGTTAGTAGCAGCAATTAGCCTGAAGTCAACTTTTTTATAGCGGCGGCCACCTATGCGCATAATCTGTTTATCTTCCAGGGTCCGCAGCAAAACAGCCTGAAGCTCCAGCGGCATGTCACCGATTTCATCAAGAAATAATGTACCCCCATTGGCAAGTTCAATTTTTCCGGGCTTACCGCTTCGTTCAGCACCGGTAAAACTGCCACCTTCATAACCAAACAATTCGCTTTCAATAAGTTCCCTGGGCATTGCCGCACAATTAACAGCAATAAAGGGTCCCTGCGGACGATGTGCATTATGGACGGCCTGGGCAAAAAGTTCTTTTCCGGTACCGCTTTCACCTAATAATAGGATATTCTCCGGCGAACTGGCAAAACGTTGTGCCAGTGACAAGCTTTTCTTAAACTCTTTGCTCTCACCTAAAATATCTTCAAATTTATAACTGGCCATAGCACCTGATCGACTAGCTACCATGGCATTTATTTTCTCAACCAGATTTAGCCTTAAAACTGCCACATCAACTTGTTTAGTGGCTTGGTTGAAAATTGGCTGGATTGAAATCATATAAGATTGCTCATCATTCCCTGAGTAAATAGTTTCTTCAATAGTGACATTTTGGCCTTCCTGCGTTAAAGACAACAGTTGCGATTGATTGCTCAGGAATTCACTTATATTTTTAGTTCCTATGTCTTCTGGTCTCAGTCTTAACGCCCTGATACCTTCCTGATTGATATGTATTATTTTCCCTGAACGGTCAATAGTTATGATTCCTTCATCTATATAAGTCAATGTGGCTTCCAGGGTTTTGTGGACAGTGGCCAAATCGTTATAGCTTTCCTGCAGCTTATCATTACTTTTTTTCAATTTAATTTGGGCCTCAATAGCCGCCGCTACTGACGTAATAAATCCCAGAGTATGTGAACGCAGATTTTGGAAACTATCTAACCAAGGTTTATCTATCAAAGGCTGGCTAAAAAAAAGAGTAGCAATAATTTCTCCGGATTCATCCATTATAGGAGAAACCGAAGCCATAATATCTTGTAGAACTACGCAATAGTGTTCCGGGCCCATCAATTGGGTCGGCCGTCTAAGATGCATACACATCGAATGTGCACAGGTCCCTATTGTATTTTCATTCCACATAACACCTATTTTTGAATCATGCTCAGTAGGCATTCTTGTCAATTCGCCTTCCGATAATAGAAATGTTCCATTTTTATCGCATAAATACATTACGTAGCCGGAAGTCAAAATTGCCATTTTCTTAAATGTATTAAAGATGGGCTTTGTAATTTCGATAAGGTGACGGTTTTCATCCAAAACGGCCTTATATTCTGCCATAGAATGCTGAGTAACTTTGAGATAGGGATCGATTCCTAAATTGCGAGATCTTACCCAGGACGCAGCTACTTCCTGGTTCATATAAGGACAGGAGCGAGGATCATATGTATCATTATTCAAAAATTGCTCTTTGCATTCCAATATACCTTCCCAACGTTCCCGAGACATAACAGGCTCAATATCTTGGCAAGGAAGATCAAAAGGTGTAGACAAATTATCTTGATGCAAGCTAATGGTTCCCAACATTAACTACCTCCTCTACCCTATCTACACTATGGTCAATAGATCATAAAGTTTTGTTCAAGCGTTGAGTGCGACATTCAATTAAAAATATATCTACACTTAATTGGTATACAAATTAAATAATCTTTGATATAATATAATATTAGGCTAATACATAAAAAGGGTATGTAATTTCTGCTTTTTTCAATTAACAAATACCTTAAAAACCCCTTTACATCAATATTATTATAACATACATAGATTGCATAATCGCAGGAGCAATGAGGAGGTAAACCATGTGTTGGTCTTGTAATCCCTATTGCGGTGGTTGTAAACCGCCCAAACCGAAACCAAGAAAGTGCACTAATTGTGGTAAGTTTAATTTTAACGAACAAGCCACTAAATGTGAAAAATGTGGTGCGGATCTGCCTGAACTTGTTCCGCCCCCTACAGTTATGTGTTTGTATGTTGGACAGCTATGTGCGAATCCATGTAGAAGACATTTAACCCCTTCGGATGATGGGGAATTAAAAACCTGTAAATATAGAACAGTACCAAAAAGGTAAATATATTTTACTGAAGCGTAACCAACTATAATAATTTGTTTGACAGCAGATGTGTAATATATAAAAGGCACCCATCTAAAATGGATGCCCTTTATAGTAAATAAATTACATCACAATAGAGCCCTTATTCTCTTCCTCGGCCAGTTGGTCAAGGGATTTACCCTTAGTTTCCTTTTTAATAAATATCCATGCTGCCACTGCGCCGATCAACGCAGGAATTACATAAAACATAAAGGACATTGAATATCCTAAACCCATTCCAATAACTATTCCGGCTACAATTGGTGCACTTGCTCCACCGAGCCGCCCGAATGCTTGGCACCAGGATACGCCGGTATTTCTGAATTCAGTGGGGTAAGACTCTGCCATCAATGGCTGTACAGCAGTAATTGCATAGTTAACAGCGAATCCCAGGAAAATACACGCAGCCAATATTGCTGCATACGAGCCACCTACAGTTGCCATAATGATAACAGCAATTGCAGAAACCGCAAAACTGAAAACCAGATTAAATTTACGTCCGATAATTTCAGCTACAAAACCGGTAGAGCAATTGGCAATAACCGCGGCGGCGTTTTGTGCAATAGCCAAACCATAAGCTGAACTTAGGTTTAACCCTTTTTCTAGCATCAATGATGGCAACCAGGCATTAATACCATAAACAATAAAACAGCCGCTGAAATATGTAAGCCATATACCGGCAGTGGCAGATCTGTAATCTTTACTAAAAAGGGCTTTTACTCCGGCTTGTTTAGGTGGGGCCGGAACAATTAATGCATTAGGATCACGATCGGTAAATTTTCCTGTGATAATTTTCTCAATATTTTGCAGAGCTTTAATAGCTTCAACCTTGCGCCCCTTATTTGCAAACCAGTAGGCTGATTCAGGCATTTTAAAATATAAGAAAATTGAATATAACAAAGGAAAACCACCAATAAGATAACAAAGTCTCCAACCGTAGACAGGAACTACAGCAGTGGCTATAAGACCAGCTAATACCCATCCTACGATCATCCATGCCATACCGAAAGTTATAAAGATGGCACGTTTGTTAGTTGGTGTAGATTCGGAAAAAATAGTTGTTACAACAGGAATGCATGCACCCAGTCCTACTCCGGCTAGTACGCGGAACGTGGCAAACATTGTGAAGCTGTTGGAAAAATATATGGGAATTGTTAGCAGGGCATATGCGGCGATAGAAATTGTTAAGGTCATTCTTCTTCCGAATTTATCAGATACGATACCCGATATTGCGCCACCAAATATCAAACCTATAAGGCTCCAAGATGATAAGCTGCCTTTTGCTACGGCGCTTAAGCCCCATTCCTGAGCTATTTGCGGCATGGTGTAGGAGACAATCATATAGTCATAACCATCAAATACCATAGCCATACCGAGGAAAAAGAATACCCACCAAGTAAACTTGTTTACACCAAATGAATCTATAACTTCGGATATACTGAAATTATTCACTAATCATATTCCCCTTTCATATCCTGCATATACCAGTCCCTCACAGCCGCTGTCCGGTAACCACTGAAACACCTATCCGAAAAAAATGAGCCAGAGTTCCGTTCGATATTCCATATAGAGCGTTTATGCCGCGAAGCCTCTTTATATGGGGTAGTACCCTCTTGGTAGAATTTTGTTGGTGGAATCCATCTGATTTTCGCCCAAGACCAGGGAGACCAGAGGGTGCAGGGGCCCGATATCAAGAGGGCCGTGGAGATAAATATAAATACGGCGGATTTCTCAAATGTCTCTATCGTCCGAAAGAGTGGCTCCAATTAATCCGGAGATGAGCTGGTTCTCACTTACCGGACCTGAACTGACCCGGAATAACCAATATACTGCGATTCACATAAGTAACTCTTTTACTGGTTTTGCTAAAATTGCTCATTTAAGTTCTATTATAATGCTGATTAAAATACTGTCAGGTTCTTTATTTTTTAACCTTCCCTGATCCTGGTTTCCCATTGAAGCCACAATTTGCACACACTTTATTTGAAACCGGGTTTTCATGACCGCACTCTGGACAAGTTATAGTCTCTTCAGGAAGCTCTGTCTTACAAAACGGGCACTTTTTCTGCCTGATTCCTGCCATAGTTGGGATTTTTTTCCCGCAATTTGGACATACAACCGGTTTGGATAAATTTGCGGGTCTGAAGCACATAAATAAACTCCTCCTTCCTTCTTGAGTATTGAATTGATTATCAGTTGTAGAATAGATAAACAGTTCGTAAGATTTAAACCGCTTACGCCATAACAGCCCCTCTTTTGAGGGGACTTGTCATGGCATCCCAGAAGGACAAACTACTAAACTAGGGAAGATACATCATTACTTTCTTGCCTTTGGCTTCCATTTTCTTGGCAAGCTCTTCAAGTGGTCCAAATTCAATGCATTTAGCCAGGCAGTGCAGTACACAGGAAGGTGGATTGCCGTTTGCTACTCTCTCTTCACACATATTACATAACTCGGTAGGAACAGGAATGTAATTCCATTCATAATGATCATCTACCACCTGCCAGGGGCCAATTTCAGCAAGTTTAATTCCCCATTTGCCAACAGGAAGCTTTAATTCATTTTTACAAGCTACCTCGCAGCTATGACAGCCGGTGCAATATTCATAGTCTATCATTAAACCATTACGCGACATTTGTTTTCCTCCAATCAGTTTTTCTTTTCGGTCGACTGGATTAATTACTTATAAAAATTTTGGTCTTCTGCCTTGTAGACTTTGCAAAGTATGCTCTTAAACGGAGCGCCGAAGCCGAGTTTCCCAATGTGCTTATGAGGTATAAGGGTGTTAATGTTTGATTCCCATACACCATACAGACTGGGCTCGTCAGCCGGTTTTTCCGGATACCACCAGCCATGTTCAGCGTGAACAACTCGGGGATCAATGGCAGGTGTAACATGGGCTCTTTCCTTGGCCTTGCCAAACGGGTTTTCGATAACAACCCAATCACCTTCACTTATGCCAAGTTTTTTGGCGGTATCAGGATGGATCTCCATAATCGGATCAGGCGCAATTTCCCGTAAACTTGCTACATGTTTATGTTCTGAATGGAAGGAAGCATAATTTCTGGCACCGGTTGTCAGTACCAGAGGAAATTCCTTGTAAAGATCCGGTGTGCTATATGGGCTATACGGTGGTTCTTTAAAGTACGGCAGTGGATCTTCTCCCCATGATTCAAAGAGGGTGGAGCACAATTCTACCAATCCGGTAACTGTATTGAATCCGGGTTCACCGTCCGCTCTGAGCTTGCCTTTTTTAAACTTTTCGTATTCGTAATCAGGTTGGTACAGTCCTTTTTCCTTCAGTTCAGCAAATCCAAAGCCCAGCTCTGGCTTCAACTGGAAGTCGAAGAACTCCTCAACACTGTTAAACGGCCAGGCTTTCGGATTAGTCCGTTTGCCTAATTCAATCATCATTTCAACATCGGACTTACATTCACCAACCTGGATAGCTTTATTCATCGCTCCCAGGAATACGGAATTTCTGCCATAGTGAGTTATAACGATACCATCGTGCTCGGCAAATGATGACAAGGGTAAGAATATATCAGCAAAAGCCATAGCTGTCGGGGTCATAAATACATCTTGTACTACACAGAATTCCAGGTTTTTAAGTGCTCTGTACCACCTGTCCGGTGCGGCGGAGCAAGTCGGAGTAATGAAGTTGGTACTGTTGAACCAACCCATTCTAAGTTTGTAAGGTTTTCCGGTTTCCAGAGTATCAAGTGTTTCATCCGGGTGGGTAGTAGCCAGAGCTGTAGATAATGCCGGCCATTCCTTGGCTCCAATACGCTTGTCCCAAAGCTCTTCAGATAATTCAGCCCGAGTCTCAACCCGCCATTTTCCAACCAGTGATGCAGGTGGTCCAATGGTTACGCCACCGGGAACATCCAGGTTGCCTGTAATAGCAACAATTGACAATAAAGCATGTCCAAGCTGAACCCCATTCGGATTTTGATCGATAGCCAGACCCCAGCCCATCGTACTGTTACCTGCTTTGGCATAGGCACGGGCAGCTTCTTTGATCAATTCTTCTTTAACCCAGGTAATATCAGCAACTTTGTCTGTTGGATATTCCTGAACACGTTCGCTGAGCTCTTCAAAGCCGTAACACCAATTTTCTACAAAATCATGGTCATACAGATCTTCATTGATGATAACATTGAGCATTCCCAGAGCCAGAGCCGTATCGGAACCTGGTCTCAGTTGAAGGTGATAGGTCGCTCTGGTAGCAAGCCAGTTCATTCTGGGATCAACCATTATGAGCTTGCTGCCTCTCTTCATCATGTCAATAATGGAGTGGCCAAAGAAGCCATCAGGATTTGATTTTAATGGTTCTTTACCCCATAGCAGAATATATTCAGGTAAATGCCAGCCTTCATGATCATAGCGGTCAGGGAAATAGCCGGCATAATCTATTTCAGGATATCCAGCACCCAGGATATAGTCGGTGATTGCACATCTGGGTCCATAGCAAGACCAACCGCTTTGTGGGTAGCATACATTCGGAGTTCCGATGGCGGCAAAGCCTAGCGGATAATAATATAAGCAGGCTTCTCTACCGGTTCCGCCGAATACTACGATGGATTCAGCGCCATAATTTTCTTTGTAATAGTTAATTTTGTCTACAATAATATCCCAAGCTTCATCCCAGGATATTCTTGTTTTAGCTAAGCCCAAAAGGCCAAAAGCTGATGGGATTGCCTGTCCAAGAAT
>ENA-UOOE01002179-UOOE01002179.1-fermentation-metagenome-genome-assembly--contig:-NODE-2179-length-14596-cov-3.345575_pt1 | contig 14596 bp, 15 predicted proteins | sample MGYA00245776_ERZ724021 | MGnify/ENA primary metagenome ERZ724021 (study PRJEB28704, sample SAMN03018321) | fermentation metagenome | biome: anthropogenic terrestrial biome; feature: soil; material...
ACAGTGATATCTTTCCATAAACTCCTGCGGCGACGGACATGAAGACTTAGGGCTTACCTGGCTTGCCGCCACACGCTTCAAAAAATCAGCCTGATCAAATGACATATCGTCTGCAATCCGCACTCCATCCACTTCCATCGTAAGGGGCGCAGTTTCAAATACCCCGCTCCCTTTCATCTTATCAGTTAATTCGCCACAGCTGTCAACAATTACTTTATAACTCATGTTATACCCTCCCGCACCATACGTCATGTATTCTAATCCTATTATATGTAGTTTCGAATACTACATTATAATATAACACAATTTATATAGTATGAAAAGATATTTTTTTACTTAGTTTTCATCTAGTTGAATTTTCCGCGATATGCCCAGTGCAATTCCCATTTCCGTCATAAGAAATAAAATAGAGGTTCCCCCGTAGCTAATGAACGGGAGCGTGACTCCTGTTGTGGGAATTAGGTTAGTGACGACTGCTATGTTCAATATTACCTGGAGTGCAATATGTGCAAATATGCCGGAAGCTACAAGAGAGCCGTACATATCCGGTGCATTTCTGGCAATAAACATCAGACGATATAAAAGAAGCCCGAACAACATCAGTATCACAATGGCGCCAAACACACCCAGCTCCTCACAGACAATAGAAAGAATCATATCATTTTGCACTTCCGGAATCACACCCAGTTTCTGTGTACTGTTGCCAAGCCCTTTTCCGAAAAAGCCGCCGGAGCCTATGGCATACAAGCCCTGCATCACCTGGAACCCGCCGGTGTCCGCGTGATTTTCCGGGTCCAGCCATGTAATAACCCGGCGCAGGCGGAAGTTATCACTTGTTGAAATGGCAGAAGCTAATATAGAAACACCGACTGCCACTACAGCTGTCCCCCCTGCCAAAATAGCAATAAAAGGTTTCGTTTTAGGATGAACGATAAATATCAGCACGCAGGTAATTGCCATTACGATAATCGCGGTGCTCAGATTATCGGTCAGGAAAAGAACCCCTGCGGCAGCCACTGCTCCAAACGCCAGAACTCTGATGATTCCTTCCCGTGTGCTGATTTTCTTTCCCATCCTGCACAATTCAAAAGATATAAACAGAATCACTGCTATCTTTGTAATTTCCGAAGGCTGCAGGGTCATATTCCCCGGAAGCTGTATCCATCTTCTTGCACCGTTTATCTCTGTTCCCAGGGGAGACTGCACAAGAGCCATTATAATCATAGCCAATATGTATAATTCAAATGAATATGCCCCCAGAATGTGATAATCAATTTTTGACACAATAAGCATGAACCCAAAACTTATAATGCTGAAAATTGCCTGTCTGGAAAAATAATGCATATCATTTCCGTCAAAATCTATCTGGGCGCTGTACGCACTTGTACTGTACAAGATAACCAGCCCAAAGCACGTTAAAAAGATAATGACCAGCAGCAGATCATAATCGAAATATTTTGTTTTCTCTCCTGTCTGCTGCCTGCCTCTCCTTTTTGTTCCAGCAGAAGACCTCGGCTTCCTGCCTCCCATACTTTCTCCCCTTTTCTTATACTTACCTTCCATTCATTGCCGGATGTATTGGTTTTCCATGTTCAAAAAAGCGGTCATACCATACAAGGAAAATATACACTGTCCAGATTTTGCGGCTGTTGTCCGTCTTTTCGTTGGTATTCTTTCCGTTTTTGTGGTTATCCAGCATTTTGACAAGCAAATCTGTATTAAAGAACTTTCTTGCCGCCTCGGAGGTAAACATTTCTTTTACTATGTTGTAATACTTGTCTTCCTTCAGCCATACACGGGTAGGTATCGGGAATCCCAGCTTCTTCTTCTCTGCCGTCTTGCTCCGGATTACTTTCTCAGCGGCGCCACGAAGCGCTACCTTTGTCTTTGGTGCCCGAACCTTGTAATCCAGAGGCAGACTCTGGGCCAGCTCCAGAACCTTCTTATCCAGGAACGGCACTCTGACCTCCAGCGAATTTGCCATTCCCATCTTGTCCCCCTTCATCAGAATGTCGTGAACCAGCCAGAGATGTAAATCCACATACTGCATCTTTGTAACCGGGTCCTTCCCATTTACTCTGTCATAGAGCGGGCGGGTCACCTTCTGAATTCCCGGCTCACAGCCCTTTTTCAATATTTTATTTGCTTCACGCTCTGTGAAAATGTTGGTTGCATTTGCAAAATACCTCTCCTCCAACGTCTTCCCATGGCGCATAAGGAAGCCTCTTCCCTTCATCCCGCGGGGCAGGCAATATTCTGCAAACTTACCCAAAAACCGCCTAAAAAACATTGGAAGTTTATTAAAGCCGGTATGCTCCAGAGGCTCGCAATAAATATTGTAGCCGCCGAACAGCTCATCCGAGCCCTCTCCTGAGAGCACAACCTTTACCTTTTTAGAAGCCTCCTCGCTCAAAAAGTAAAGCGCGATTGCCGCCGGGTCGGCAACAGGTTCATCCATATAATACTGGATGTCGGATAACTTATCCCAGTACTCCTCAGGTGTAATTACCTTCGCATCATTCTGCATATTGATGCTTGCGGCAAACTCCTTTGCATCCTGAATCTCACTGTACTTTCCTTCATCAAATCCCACTGTAAAGGTTCTGTCCACCTGCCCTAAATAGGTCAGATAGCTAGAATCTACGCCGCTTGACAGATACGAAGCAACCTCCACATCACTGATTTTATGCTTTTCTACAGATTCCTCCATAGTTTTTTGCACATCTTCCACGATTTCCTCAAAAGATTTCTTGCTGTCTCCTGTAAAATCCGGCTCAAAATAACGGGTTATTTTCATTTCTTCATTTTCATAGACAAAAAAATGCCCCGGCTGCAGGCAAAATACCCCTTTAAAAAATGTCTCATTGGTCGGGACAAACTGAAAGGAAAGATAATTTCCAAGAGCTGCCTCATTGAAAACCTTATCAAACTTAGGATGCTCCAAAAAAGACTTAATCTCCGAGCCAAACATCAGGGTACCGTTCATCTGTGCATAATAAAAGGGCTTAATTCCAAAAATATCCCTTGCACCAAAGAGTCTTTTTTTCTCCCTGTCCCAGATTACAAAGGCATACATTCCACGAAGCTTGTCCACAAGTGTCTCACCCCACTGCTCATAACCGTGAAGAAGTGTCTCGGAATCGGTGTTTGACGTAAATATATGGCCTGCTTCCACCAACTCTTCTCTCAGCTCCTGATAATTGTAAATTTCACCGTTAAAAACAAGAACCTTGCTCCGATCCTCATTGTAAAGAGGCTGGTCCCCCTCCTCCGAAAGGTCAATAATACTCAGGCGCCTAAATCCTAAGGCCGCATCCTCATCCAAGAACTTGCCCTCACTGTCCGGTCCACGGTGTATAATGGTATTCATCATATCCGTCAATACCTGCTCTCTATCCTCAACATCTCCCACAAAACCTGCAAATCCACACATAAAACGTTTTCTCCTTTAAATCATGCATATTAAACTGCCGACGTTCAATAAATAACTAGACCTATTTCTCTCATGTAATTCCACATATTTACATAACTTGCACCCTATTATATCTTTTTTCATATATAAAGACAAGATTTACTTTTAACAAATACGTGGCAGTCCTTCTCCATACAGGATATCTATAATCCGCCTGCCATGTAGTGCTGTTGTCATGTAAACACCGGCACCTTCAGTGATATCGCCGATAATCCGGGCATTTTCCCCGTATTTGTTTTGCTGCATAGCCGCAAGGGCTGCTTCCGCCTGTTCCCCCGGTACCACTGCTATCATCTTACCCTCATTTGCCATATACAAGGGATCAAGGCCCAGAATATCGCAAAAACCTTTCACCTCCCGGCTTATTGGTATAGAAGTTTCGTCGATTTCCACTCTGCAGTGTGAGCTTTCGGACACCTCATTTAAGACTGTAGCCAGGCCGCCCCGCGTCGCGTCGCGCATGCAGTGCACGTCAATGCCATTTTTCAGCAAATCTGCAACGATAGAAGAAAGAGGGGCACAGTCACTGGATATTGTATTTTCAATTCCCATCCTGCCTGACATAATAGCCGCATGATGTTCCCCCAGGTTCCCGGAAAGTAAAATTGCATCCTTCGGACGGCAATTCTGAATACTTACGCCTTCTTTTAAAATTTCACCTATCCCCGATGTGTTGATGTAAACATTTCCGCTTCCCTCTATCACCTTCGTGTCGCCTGCTACAATTTTCACGCCTGCCTCTAAGGCCGCCGCTTTCATAGTCTGTGCAATCTGGTCAAGCTGATTCATATCTGTGCCTGCTTCTATAATAAACCCGGCAGTGAGATATTTCGGCTTTGCCCCCATCATAGAAAGGTCATTGACCGTTCCACATACTGCCAGCTTTCCAATGTTGCCTCCTCTGAAGAACATGGGAGTCACAACAAAGGAATCCGTAGTATAGGCAATCCTGCCGCCAATATCAAGGACAGCTGCATCCTCCAGCTTATTGAGGGTTTCATTGTCAAAATGCTTCAAAAATATGTCATGTATCAGGCTGCTTGTCTGTTTGCCGCCGCTTCCATGTGATAGATCAATATACATATCAACCTTTTCCTCCTCTGTTTTTGTACCAGATACCGCAGACTCCCTCCGTTGATACCATACAGGGACCGACGGCATTTAAAGGTGTGCAAGCTCCCGAAAACAAGGGACATTCCGGGGGATTAATTCTTCCCAGGATCACATCCCTGCATCTGCAGCCTGCCGGGATCTTTTCCTCAAATTCATCAAAGGAACTGCCCGCGTCAAATTTGCTATATTCCGGCTTAAGCTTCAGGGCCGATTTTTCAATCGTGCCAATGCCCCTCCAGAAATCGTCCTTCAATTCAAAATACTTCTGGATGACAGACTGGGCTGTCAGATTCCCTTTTTCTGTGACCGCATTCGGATACAAGTTTCTCATCTCGTGACGGCCATTTTTTACCTGACACAGGATTTCATAAAGCTGCCACAACAAAGGGCTTTTTATACTTCTGCGCCAATTCTTTGTATACGTCACAGCCAATGATTACACTCACATGGCCGGGAGCCAGAAAAGCATCAATATTCTTTTCATTTTCACATACATAGGAGAGAGCCGGAACCATAATCTTAAGAGAAGTGAGCAATTTCAAATTGTGTATTTCTCTTTTTGTAATTTCGTCAAGCAGTACGCCGTAAACAGGTGTCGTCGTCTCAAATCCAACGGCAGCAAAAACGTACTGAGTATTTTTATCCTCCAGCGCAATTTTTACTGCGTCCAGCGGAGAATATAATACTCTTACCCGGGCTCCCGCAGCCACCGCTTCCGTCAGAGACATCCGGCTTCCCTTCACCTTCATCATGTCCCCGAAGGTGAGTACGCAGTGCCCCTCCTGTCCTGCTATGTCCACCAGCTTATCCACATAAACGGAGGGGGTCACGCAGACCGGGCAGCCGGGCCCGGAAATCAATCGAATTTTTGGAGAGATCAAGGACCTGATTCCATTCTTAAATATGCTGGAGGTGTGGGTCCCGCATACCTCCATGATTTTAATCTCTTCCCCGTCATAGTCTCTAAGCTCCCGGACAATCCGCTCAAGCGTTATCATGAACTTCCTCCTCCAGCTCTGCAAACACATCCAGTATCTCCCGGGCAGTATCCTGCGCCAGCACATCAATGGCACAGCCGGCGTGCATCAGCACATAGTCCCCCGGCTTTACATTGACCAATTTCACATTGACATCACAGATATTATCCATAACATCCACCTTTGCAGTATCACCATTTATTTCCATTACCTTTCCAGGTACAGCAACGCACATATCTCTACCTTCCTTTCATCAGACCTATATAAGCCTGGCCCAGGCTGATGGACCCGTCGTTTGGGGGAACCGCCATGTTATAGTATACTTCAAAATGACTTTTCCTTAAGAGCTGTATCAGATGTTCAGTCAATACCGAATTCTGGAAAACACCGCCACTTAAGGCAATCTGATTTATTTCTTTCTTCTCTCTGACCATAAGGCATACCTTAAGTGCTGCCTCCGCCACCGCACAGTGAAAACCAAGTGCCAGCGATCTGCGAAGAGCCTTTTCATCTTCCTCTTTTCTTTCACTCCACTCACTTCCAAGTGTCTCCAAGACGGGGCCGGGTTCTATAAGCAGTTCTCCCTCTTTCTCGGTAATGCCAAATGACATCTGCCGGGGCCGGATATGATTTTTTTCTGCCAGAAGCGCTTCTTTCTCCAGAAACACAGCACACTTTCCCTCGTAGCTATTTACATCTGCTATTTCCAGCATGCTGGCAGCCGCATCAAACAACCTTCCCATACTGGAGGTCAATATCGTGTTAATGCCATGATCCAGAGCTGACTTGATTATACCACTCCTGTCATCATTTATAAACCGATCCAACCCGGAATTTAAAAGAAAACAGGCTGCCGTCTTTTTTGCATCCTTCATGGACGGATCCCCGCCCAGCACAGGTGTGTATGTCAGATGTGCAGCTCTTTTGAATTCTCCGCCTTCGCAGATCATAAATTCGCTTCCCCACACATGGCCGTCCGTCCCATACCCGGTGCCGTCAAAGGCGATTCCGAGAACTTTTCCCTCCATATGATGCTCTGCCATAACTGATGCAATATGCGCATGGTGATGCTGAACATAGAGAAGAGGAAGGCCAAGAGTTTCTGCATATTTTGAGGAAAGATACCCCGGATGCATATCACATACTGCCAGCTCAGGAGTCATCTGCAGCAATCCACCTAAATCTCCCACCGAAGCCTTGTATTCATCAAAAACTGCCGCCTCCTCCAAGTCTCCAAAATATTGGGAAACTACTGCACTGCCTCCCTGATACAAACAGAATGCAGCTTTTAAGTCTCCCCCGGCGGCAAATATTTTCATGTTCTTCCCGTTATCCTGTAAAAAAACGGGATAGGGAACATAACCTCTGCTCCGGCGGATTAGCTGGGGCTTTTTATCCACAATCTTAGCCACGGAATCATCCACAGATCTGAGAATTCTTCTTTCATTATACAGTACACCGTCCAACAGGGGCGATTTCAGGGACAGCATGGCCGCATCCTCCCGGATGATGGGCTGATCCGAGATATTCCCACTTGTCATAATCAAGGGCCCGCAGTCTTTAATCAGCATAATCTGCAGGGGCGTATAAGGCAAAAATGCACCACAGTAAACACTGCCCTTATAGGTGGAAAAGGCCATCCTTTGATTGTCAGAATACAGCAGCACAATGGGCTTCGCTCCGGATTCCAGAAGTATTTTCTCCTTTTCTGTGACATGACAGTATTCTTCAATCTCACTTACTGAGCCAAACATAACAGCAAAAGGTTTCTCCTCCCTGCCCTTTAGCTTTCTTAAATTCTGCACCGTTTCTTCTATAAAAGGAGAACATACAAAATGATACCCCCCAATACCTTTTACTGCAATAATCCCTCCCTGTTTTATAATCCCGGCAGCTCTGGCATAAGCTTCTTCATCCTTCAGTTCTCTATTTTCCCGGAAGATCAGGCGGGGCCCGCATTCATGGCAGGATATGGTCTGTGCATGAAACCGTCTGTCCGAAGGTGATTTGTATTCTCTTCCACACTCTTTGCACATGACAAAGTCTTCCATTACTGTATTCTCCCGGTCATAAGGAATGCAGTCAATAATTGTATATCTCGGCCCGCAGGACATACAGCTTATAAACGGATGCAGATATCTCCTGTCTGACTTTTGGTACATCTCCTCCCGGCACTTATCACAGACTGCAAGGTCCGGAGGAATAATGGAAATCTCCCGGCCTGCTGTACTGCCGATAATCCGAAATTCTGTAAATTGCTCCGGCTTGCTTTCTGTGATATCCTTCACCGCAAGATTGACGATCTCACAGCCTCCCCACCGGGCATTTTTTAATTCTTTTATAAACGCTTCAAAATCAGATTGGGAGGACTGGGCGATGATTTCCACCATTCCGCCCTTATTCTGCACGGTTCCTCTAATATTATATTTTTCTGCCAAACGAAAAGTAAGGGGGCGAAAACCCACCCCCTGTACAATTCCTGAAACCAGCACCTTATTTGTCACTGTTTCAAATTCTCTTTTATCCATGAAACCACTTCCTCAAATCCTTCATCTGACTTAGCAGACACTTTGAAAACTGGAGCTGACGGATTCAGTGCTCTGACCCCTTTCATAAAATACTCTTCATCGAAATCCACATAGGGAAGCAAGTCCCATTTGTTGATTAAGATAATACTTGCTTTTTCAAAAGCAAGAGGATATTTATATGGCTTGTCACTGCCTTCCGTAACTGTGGAAATCAGCATCTTCACATGTTCGCCAATCTCAAATTCCGCCGGACATACCAGATTTCCAATATTTTCGATAAACAGGACTCCATTCTGCACATCCAGTGCATCCGCAGCTTCACCTATCAAGGGTGAATCCAGATGGCACGCCCCGTTTGTATTAATCTGAATGGTTTTTATCCCCAGAGCCTGCAGGGCTTTTGTGTCAATATCCGCCTCAATATCACCCTCGATTACATAGGGAGTAATATCACCCAGCTTCTCCATAATTTTCACCAGCGAGGAGGTCTTCCCGGCTCCGGGTGATCCCATAACATTGACGGCAAAAATTCCCTTCTCTGTCAACCTCGCATTTGTCTGCTTTGCAATTTCATCATTTTTGTCATATACAGACTGCATAACCTCTACTTCTTTTGTTTCTGACATTTCAGCATCTCCTATTATATCTCAATGGACTTCACATAAAATTCCTTGCCGATTTCAGTTGGCCGTCCCTCTCCGCCGCAGTCCGGACATTCAAAAGAAAAAGGCCTGCGCTCAAAAAATTCACCGCACACTGTGCATTTTAACTTCGGTTTCACCCGCTCAATATTAAGTACAGCATTTTTACACAAGCTGTCCTCGGCTATAATTCCAAAATACAAGTCAATCGAACTAGCTACGTATCCGGAATAATCCCCTACCACCAGATTAATCTGCTTTACTTCCTCTGCGTGATTTTCCCTGGCAAATTCCTCAGATATTTCAATAATCCTTTTAGTGATCGGATATTCGTGCAACGTAATCATCCTTTACTTTCTCTGTATCAGGGGCTGTATACTGATTCCTCATATGAAGGCACTTTTTCGGGCATACATTTACACAGTACCCACACTGGATACATTGCATTCTCTCAATACTCCAGCGTTTTTCCTCCTTATCGATCTCCAAAGCACCGGTTGGGCACTGTCTTGTACACATTCCACAGAAGATACAGTCTTCAATATCATTTTCAATACTGCCTCTCGTGCGCTCGTAGTTTTCTCTCGGCTTTGCAGGATAATTTTCTGTATACGGGCCATGTACAATACTTTTAAAAAGTGTCTTTGTCATGCTTAAAATAGACATATTCATCACCTCTCTGTGCAGCTGATGCAGGGGTCTATCGTTAAAATCAGGATAGGCACATCCGCCAAATCACAATCTTTTAAAATTTCAAGAAGTGCAGGAACATTTGCAAACGTAGGCGTGCGGACCCTGAACCGGTCCAGGAATTTTGTCCCGTTTGCCTTCACATAGTAAAGCGCCTCTCCACGAGGCTGCTCTACACGTGTGAAATGCTCTCCCTTTGGGTTCCCCTTTATCTTTGTAATGATATCCCCTTCGGGAAGCTTCTCTATGCATTGCTTAATTAAATCAATGGCCTGAAATATTTCTCCGATCCGAACCTGCATTCTTGCATAGCTGTCGCCTTCCTCTGCCGTTATAGGCTCAAATTCCAGGTATTTGTACGCGCAGTATCCCTGAGTCCTCATATCCCTGCGGATTCCACTTGCTTTCGCCATGGGCCCCACAGCGCCCAGTTCCAGTGCCTTTTCCTTTGACAGCAGACCTATACCTACGGTGCGGTGTTTCACTGTTGAATCATTTAAAAACACACTGGTGACATCCCGCAGTTCTTTGTCCATATTTGTCACTACAGACACAATCTTATCCAGCATCTCGGGAGTTATATCTTTTCTGACACCGCCGATATCACACACGGAAAAAATCAGTCTGCCCCCTGTTGTCTGTTCAAACAAATCCAGAACCTGCTCTCTCAATCTCCATGTGTGCATAAACAGGCTCTCAAAGCCGAATGCATCCGCAGTCAGACCCAGCCAGAGCAGATGACTGTGGATTCTTGAAAGCTCTGCCCATATGGTTCTCAAAAAAACAGCTCTTTCAGGCACCTCGATCCCCATAATACTTTCCACAGACATACAATACCCCGCACCGTGCATAAAGGAACAGATTCCGCAGATTCTTTCCGATACATAGGTGAACTGCTTAAAATCTTTTTTATCGACTAACTTTTCAAGCCCCCGGTGGACATATCCTATCTGGGGGATTGCTTCTATCACCTTCTCATCCTCCAGTACCAGATCCAGATGGATAGGTTCAGGAAGTACCGGATGCTGAGGGCCAAAAGGAACAACTGTTCTCTTTCCCATTATTCCTCCTCCTTTTCCTTAAATGGAGCTTCCTCTGATATTCTGTACAGCTTATCGTGGAAATCAGCAATAATATTTTTTATTTTCACACCAAAAAGCTCTTTTATTTCATTTTCATATAAAAATGCATATCCATAAATAGGGGTGATACTCTCTATCTCTGTATCATAATCCATATTCACTCTTAAGTGTATAAAATCATAGTCTTTATCAAAGGAATAACTTAGTTCTACACCGTCCTTTCCTGTACAGGATATGGCCACCAGACGATAGCCTGCACTGTGCAGGTCGACGGTTTCAATTAAAATCTCGTCGGGAGATATTTCTTTTATTTTTTGTTCATCCACAGCAAACTACCTTCCTTTCAGAGCTTTCTGCTTTTCCTCCAGTATATCACAGGCCTTTAAAATTCCATCAATAATTGACTGGGGCCTGGCGGCACAGCCCGGCACATAAACATCAACCGGCAGCACCTTGTCAGCTCCGCCCTCCACGTTGTAGCAGTCGGCAAAAATTCCGCCTGACGTGGCGCATATTCCAACTGCAACGACCGCCTTCGGGTCTGGCATCTGCTCATAAAGCTGTTTAATAACGGGAATGCTCTGTCCATTCACACTCCCGGTTATCAACAGAATATCTGCGTGCCTTGGATCGCCTGTGTTGACAACACCGAAGCGCTCTACATCGTACAACGGCGTAAGACTGGCCAAAACTTCTATGTCACAGCCATTGCAGCTTGTAGCATCATAATGTAATATCCATGGTGATTTTTTATTAAAACTCATATACCCTCCTTAGAAATTAAAGAAAGACAAAACTACAAGGTTCGCTGTTCCCAGAACCCCGGATACAAGCCATGCCAATGACAGAGCTTTCTGCCATTTTACACGCACTGTCGAATTATCTAATATAATTTCGAATAAATACACAATCAAGCACACTATAACTGCCAGAATGTGGGTGCCTATGCTGTCTGCCGCAAAAAATATATATACAAACCCCAGTGCAATAATTGTCTCATACCAATGTGTAATTTCTATAAATGCCAGAGATCTCCCCGAATATTCTGTCGAGATTCCCTGTACCAGCTCCTGGTGGGCATGATGTCCCAGACTTAGATCAAAGGGCGATTTCCTCAGTTTAAAGGTCAAGATAAATACAAACCCGACAAAAATTGCAGGCAAATATATGATCGCAGGCATTTTCCTATTGACAATATCACGGATAAAAAAGGTATTGCTCACATAGTACAGCCCCGCTGCAGTCATAAACATCATTGGTTCATATGCCATCATCTGCAGCAATTCTCTTTCCGCACCGAGCACGCTGTAGGGAGACTGTGAGGCATACCCTCCCAGCAGGAAAAATATAGAGCCCAGCGTCAGCACAAATATCGTCAGCAATATATCTCCTCCGGTCAGCATAATCAGCGCAGTCAGTATGATAAACATAAGAGACACATACACATAAAACCGATGAGACGGGTTTACCTCGATGGTTTCTTTCTGCAAGAGCTTCAGCACATCATAAAAGGGCTGCAGAACCGGAGGCCCTTGTCTTCCCTGCAGTCTGGCTGAAATTTTCCGGTCAAACCCCGTGAGCAATCCGCCGGCCAGGGGCGTAAAAATAATAATCAGAAGAATCTTAACTGCCAGCATCATGATGCCCACCTCCCAATCAGTAATATTACGCCGGCACACAGCAGTACAATAGAAATAATGTTGCTCCAGAATCCGATTCTTTTACTTCCGAATATTCCTTCCATGTACCAATTGCTCATCTCACTTTTCCGCTTTACACCACCGGAGCCGACAAAGTTCTTGTTGTCCCCGGAATTTTCACCGGCCATGTAGATTGGAGTCGTTCTTCTTTTCTTAAGAAAGCTCGTCGGAGCGTACCCCAAAGGTACAAGAATTAACAAACTTATCATGACAACCATGAGAATCATAAGTGTCTGATCTCCTGCCCCAATGGGAATAACTGCGGCGACACCGAAGGTATCCTGCAGATACGGAATAAGGACATATTTGGAGATAACCGGATATGCAACGCAGGACAAAAGTACGATCACCGCCTGAATAATTATCGGAATCTTTTCGTCCAGGTGCAGGCCCGGATGCTGTTCACCTTTTTTGGGGTGCCCATTAGAAACCAGTTTTCCAAGCCATTTACCCCAATAGAACAAGGTCGCCGCACTGCCGTAGGCCAGGATAACTACAATAAGGATATTCTTTGAATCAATAAAGGATTTCATGGCCACCCATTTTGATATCAGCATGCCGAAAGGTGCAAGGAACATGCCGGAAATACCGATAATCATGCAGACAGCAAGTTTTCTCGATACATCCATCAGTATGTCCATATTTTCTACATTTCTGCTGCCAAGCTCGTTTTCGATGGAACCCACCGACAAAAACAGCAAGGATTTTGAAACAGCGTGGAAAATCACAAGCAATATTGCTGCCCAGATTGACTCCCGTGTACCCACACTGGCACATATTACAATCAGCCCCAGATTTGCAATCGTAGAGTAAGCCAGAACTTTCTTCGCATCCCTCTGGGAGATTGCCATCAAGGAGCAGGCGAGAAATGTGACCGCGCCAACCAGCGTGATTATCCTGCCTGCCACTGTCTCACCCAGGAGAGGAGCAAGCCTGATAATCAAATACACACCTGCTTTTACCATTGTCGCGGAATGCAGCAGGGCAGAGGACGGCGTTGGCGCAACCATAGCCCCCAAAAGCCAGGAGGAAAATGGGAGCTGTGCCGACTTTGTAAGTGCCGCCACACAAAGTAAAAACACTGCCGCAAGTACCAGCGGCACCGGCCTTTTGGCCGTCAGGGCCGACAGCTCCATAATATGAAAATTTGTGCCGACAATTACAATTGCGCCTGCAAATGCAAGCCCGCCGCCCACATTTATAGTCAGTGCACGCAGGGAATTGTTTTTTGCTTCCTCTGTCCTCGTATATCCAATCAATAAATAGGAGCAAAATGTCGTTATTTCCCAGCAGAAATACATCCACATCAGGTTGTTGCTGAGAACCAGTCCAAACATAGCCGAAAGGAAAAGAAACAGTACTGCAAAAAAGAAGGATTTTCTTTCCTTCACCTCACTGTGGTGGACGTGGTAGGACTTCATATATCCCACAGCATAAAGACAGATCAGACTTCCGATAATGCCTACAATCAGAATCATAACACTGGACAACTTGTCCACGATAATATCTGTCCCCGTTTCAATCCCCTTCTTCTGAGTAAATTCAAACCAGAGAATTAAAACAATCTGAATTGCTGAAAAAAAAGAAAGCAGATACTTTCTTTCTCTGATACCCGTCGTTATAATGTATGCTGCCAGACAAACTTCCACTATCAGAATACATATATCTATGACCTCTGTCCCCCCGACGGAAACACGGAGTCCAGCCCCGAAAAATCTAAATGCCGCTGCCAATGTCAGCACAGCCGTAATAACCGCCCCTATCCGCATTATAGCATTCCTGGTATGTTCCTCTCTGATAACATATACCAAAACGGACGTAATAAATGGAAAAAGAATTAATAACATAATTAAACTCATAATTCACCTCTTGCTTTACCCTTATTCCTCATTATTGGCACTAGTACCCAATAATTCACGTTCCTCATTATAGCACTTTTAGTAATATTTACAATAACGCCTATAAATGTTCTAAATTTAATACATAAAAGGGGTCAGACCCTTTTGCCGTCCGTTATCAGAATATTCTGACAATGGTGTGCAAAAGGGTCTGACCCCTTTTTATGCCTCCTGTTTTTTTCTGCTGTTTCGCACGATACAGGAGAGTGTAAAGTTTATGATGAAGTATACCAGTGCAACAAATCCGAAGATTATAAATACACGCATGGACTGATTTACTGTGCTGTCTATCTGTGCAGACATAATCCATTTACTGTTGTTGAAGAATTCTTCGATTGCCACCTGAGCCAGGAACGAGGTGTCTTTGATAACGGTGATGACCTGTGACAGCATGGCCGGCACAATGGCTTTATAGCACTGCGGCAGTATGATAAATACCATAGTCTGGAAGAAATTAAATCCCTGAGAATATGCAGCCTCAAACTGGCCTGCATG
>ENA-UOOE01002181-UOOE01002181.1-fermentation-metagenome-genome-assembly--contig:-NODE-2181-length-14579-cov-5.849697_pt1 | contig 14579 bp, 8 predicted proteins | sample MGYA00245776_ERZ724021 | MGnify/ENA primary metagenome ERZ724021 (study PRJEB28704, sample SAMN03018321) | fermentation metagenome | biome: anthropogenic terrestrial biome; feature: soil; material...
CTGTATCCGCTCCCAAAGGCTTTAAAACCTGTTCAACAAAGAAACCGCCGGAGCCGTTACCGGCATCAACAACAATTTTAAGCACTTTTAAAGGGTGGTCATAATCTTCACTGTTTACTCCCTGCTTAATTTTATCTCTTAAAAACCTACTGTAAAAATCAATTAAATTCAATTTATTCGCTTGCCTGTTGTTTGATTTTTGTGATAATGTAAGTTTTTCTGCCTCTAATAAAATCTCCTTAATATCGGTACTATTCAGTCCTCCGTTTTGATTAAAAAACTTCAGTCCGTTTCGATTAAATGGCAAATGACTTGCTGTAATCATAATAGAACCATCAAAATGGGTCTCTTTAAAAACAATTCCCATAAACATCGATGGCGTAGAGCATAAGCCACAGTCCATAACCTGACATCCTGCCAAAAGCAGTCCGTCAATAACCCCATTTTTAAGGCTGCCTGCCGATAATCTTGAGTCGTGCCCAACACCAAGGATCAGTTCCCCGATCGGTTTATTACTTTTTCTTGCCATCCAAAGTGCATAGGAAGCCGCTATGATTCTTACAACATCCGGTGTCAGGTTGACATTCTCCCCTTCGATTCCTGTCAAAGCAATCCCCCTTACATCACTGCCATTTTGTAATTGTAATAGATTAGCCCGTTCCATTATTTGATTCTCCTTTTAACTTTAGTAATCCGATACGATATTCTATCGATACGACTTTAGGAATATTATATCACTAGCTATGACTTAGTTCAATAACCGAATTAATTGGGTTTGAATAAAAAAGAATTTTGGATATTTAGATGCTTTCTTATGCATAATAAAAAGGCCTGCAAAAGTAAACTTTTAGAAAATAAGAACTGGCGTAAGCTCAGAAGATAATAAGGCGAGTATCGGTGTGTTCCTACATAAATCTTGTTAGCTGTTTGAACAACTACACTATACAAGCTGATATACTACTCATTTTATGTACAGTTTAAACAAATACGCCTAACTTAAAAAATATATAAAATTTATAAAAAAAGTATCAAAACATTGTTAAATTTTTAACTTGATTAGGGTTAATAAAAGGACTAAAGTATCTAGCGTATTAAGTAGAATACGAAAAGGAGGTAGAAAAATATGTCTACTAATGGAAAAAAAGAAAATGGATTACAAAAAAGCTTGGCATTGATTTTCGTTTACACAGTAGCGACAGGTTCTATTTTTACTTACGTAAGTTATTGGGACTCTGTATTTTTCACATACTGTGGTGCCGGTACATTCTTAGCATTCGGTCTCATGACACTTGCAATTCTACCAATTGCACTTGTGTATAGTGAGCTGTCTCCGTTGTTTCATACAGCCGGAGGTGAATTAATTTACAATACGGTCGGTTTCAACAAACATATCGGCTTTTTATCATCTTGGCTGATTATGGCTGCATGGATTTCAGTTCCACCTGCTGTTGTTATGGCTGTTGCTACTTTCATCAGCCGTACCTTCGGTTTGGGATTAACTTTCGGAAATATCATGCTGATTGGTATTTTTATTCTGGTGCTGGTATTCATTATGAGTATGCAGGATATTCAATTTCTTGTAAAAGCACAAGCCACATGTCTTTTTGCTAACATTGGTACAACCTTAATTACAGGTATACTTCTGCTATTTTCGGGACATTGGAGTATTACAAACCTGGCAAATCTGTTCCAGACCAATCTGAATCCGTCACATGGAATTCCCGGATGGATTATCGGTATGGCCTTGTTGATAACTCCGTTTTTTGGTTTTGAAACAGTGCCTCAAATGGTAGAAGAGGGCGACTTCCCAACTTCAAATACCAAGAAAGCGATATGCGGTTCTGTAATTACATGCGGAGCAATTTATACGTTCTTCTTCTTCTGCGTGGCTGGACTGGACTCTTTTGACAACTTACTGAAGGGCGATGCCCAAAACGGTTTTATGACAATTACTGCAATGAAGAATCTCTTAGGTTGGAGAGTTTGGCCATTAATTTACGGATGCATTTCAATTTTACTGGGCATGACTGCTTCCATTCTTGGTTTCTGGATGTCAATCGTTCGTATGATGTATTCCATGGGCAAAAAGAATTTCCTGCCTGAAGTTTTCACAAAGGTAAATAAACATCAGCAGCCGATTCTTCCAAACGTTTTCCTGCTATGCCTAAGCTTAATCTTCATTCTGATTCAGAATTCTACAACATTTATGAACGATTTCTTCAACCTGATGTCATTTGGATGCGCTTGTGCATATGCACTGACCATGATCTCTGCTATCAGAATTCATAGAAAGCATGGCGAATGGTACAAAGATAATAAGAATATTGTTAAGGGTGGAAACTTCACACGTGCCTTAGCTATGGTTATTATGGTTTTGATCGCATTCTTCTGTACTCTTGGTCAGGGTAAAGGTTCGTGGATTTCGTTTGGTGTATACATGGGTTTTGGTGCATTACTTTGGCTGTGGATGGTACTTGTAAAATGGAAAAAGTCAAAAGTAATCATCGAAACACCGGATGGAAATAAAGAATTTTAAATGTAGATTTCTAAAACGAAGTTGCTTTGTTTCAAAGACCAAACTAAATTTTAAAAGTGTGTTGATAGCATATACCACTTTAAATAAACTATAAGCCCATTAAATCAATGGGATCCGGCATTTCCTAAATGCCTAAAAATAACATAAAAAGGAGAAATTAAAATGGCTAAATTAGACAAAAAAGTAGCACTTATTACTGGTGCAGCAGTTGGACTTGGTGAAGGTATTGCAACAACTTATGCAAAGTACGGCGCAAAACTTTGTATGGTAGATCTTTCAAAGGACGTTGAAAAGACAGCAGAAAGACTTCGCAAGGAGTACAATGCAGAGATTATCACTTTCGTTGGCAGCGTATCCGATAAGGAACAGATGAAGGCGGCAGTAGCCAAGACGGTTGAAAAATTCGGAGAAATCAATGTTGTATGCTGTAACGCAGGCGTTTGCAAACTTGCGCCATTTGAGGAAATGTCAGATGAAATCCGCGATTTCCACATTGATGTTAATATCAAAGGTGTATGGAATACATGTCAGGCAGCTATCCCATACCTGCTGAAAAACGGTGGCGGAAACATTGTAATTGCTTCCTCCGTAACGGGTGATATTGTAGCTGATGCGGGTGAAGCAGCATATGCAATGTCCAAAGCAGCTTTAGTAGGACTTACAAAGTGCCTTGCTGTTGAATATGCAGACAGAAATATTCGTGTTAACTGCACACAGCTTGGTTATGCAAGAACACCGATGGTTGAGAAGATGGCATTGGAGTCCAATCCTGCAGATCCAGAAAGCGCAATCAATGATATCGCTAAGGGTGTTCCTATGAAGAGACTGGCTAAACCGGTTGAAGTTGGTGAGTTGTTCGCATTCCTTGGAAGCGATGAATCCAGCTATATAACTGGTGCTCAGATTGTGATTGATGGTGGCAGCACGCTTCCTGAAACCGTAAGTATCGGTACAAACTAGAAGCTAAATTAACAAGATAATTAAATAGGAGCTGTATCAATTTTCCTAATTGCTAAAGATCAGGAAGATTGATACAGCTCTTTTTGTAGAATGACTAAAAACAATTCATCAGATAAGGGGTCAATTATCATGCATTAGTGTATACTTTATTTTTGAACTAAAAATGAGTAAATTCCATAGGGATGCACTTGGAAGGTTATCTCATCCCTTGCTCCTTCTTTCATTTTTTCATTATTTAAGTCGATTGGAGTTATTAAGTAACCCTTTATCCGGAGCTTACGCAAGGCAATTTCGCCCATAAGGTCCTTAAACCTTAATACAAGACCTTGGTTAAATTTTCGTACATTAATAAGCTGCATATGCTCCGGTAAAGTTTCATCTTGTTTTTCGAAGCAATTACCGGTGATTTCTATTCCACCCTGTAGCTGAGCCGCCCTTTCTAATAATATATGGCTTTCTTCTTTATCATAGCCAAAGAGAACGAAACGATAACTTAAATCACCACCTATCCATTGTGGAAAGTTTGTTCCCCACATATTATTAAATAGGTTAAAATAGGCAATAGGTTCTTTCGGTTGCTGATATTTTCTTCTGTATTTATAAACTCCGGTATCACCAAGCGAAACCAACGGAGCATCCTTTGTTATAATGCAAAGTCCATTTTCATTATTTTCAGCAGACATATAGTTCTCTAGGCAATAGTATACATGGTTTGCATCCTCCTGAATATCTTCTTCGGGATTCAGTACACTGTTAGACTTATTAATTCGATAGGTCTGTGCGTTAGCAAAGGGGAAAAGCAAGCTGCCAGATTCAACGTAGGGAGTCTCCTGTTTATTCATAAGATTTAATCTAACGAACACCTCATCACCGGCAAGAGGGAGCGTAATTTCAAGCCTAACCTGTCTAGCATCACCATAGCGATTAGCACTTTTTGTTCCCTCATACCGAAAGGTAATCGTGCTGCCGTCAATATTATAGGAGATAAACCTTGGAGTATATGTTTTATGAGTACATTCCGGATACGCTTCACGCCCATAATCCTGAATTCCCCATGTTGAAAAACGATATGCATAATCTCTTAAATATGTAGTTATTTCTTCAATCCCATACCGATCATATTGGTATGCAAAGATTGGTTTATCTCCACATTTTTCGAGCAGCATGGCTTTCATTTTTTTATCATATAAGCTAAGGATTTCTCCGGAGGCAGTGTTAAAGGTTAGGGTGTATCGATGATTTTCGACGCTTGCCATGTCGTTCTCTTCCTTCACTGTTAAGCTTTCCGCTTGTACGCTTCCTTCTTTGATCCATATTGGAACTGTAGAAAAGGGAGGTAAATCATGAACAAAGCACGCCCACTGACCACCCAGCCTAGTGGTAGGAAGACATTCCCCATTCAATTCTATATGATGGGCGTTAAAGTCAACCAGCAGATCCTCCAGTAGTACCCAACCGGTAAAATCTGCATTACCCGGGTTAAAAAAGGACTTTTTTCGCTTCTCTTTCTCAACTAATAATGTTAACTCTTTTCTAGCAGCGCTGGCCTGAATTGCTCTAGCTCTTTGCTCTTCCCATGAGCTTTCCATAAACTGATAATTCTTTTGCTGCTTTGCTTTTAAGAAATCCTCCTTATGGTAGACACGATCTGGACCAAGCCATGTTTTAACGTCAGCTCCCCAGGTATGCTCCTCAAATAAACTGATATTTTCATAATAATCGTCTAAAACCTCCATTCCTCTATCATCCGCTTCTTCAATAGCTTCCAGAACCTGTTTCGCATAAATTACCTGCAGACGTTTAGCCCTCTCTCTTTCCTCACGGACAACCGCGATTTCCTTGGGAAAAGAACCAATTCCGTGAATCCAGGTATCGGCAAGATCCTTTTTAATAACCGGCAGATCAGTCAAATCATAGTTAGCCAGTTCAAGATAAAAATCATCCATCGAACCACATACTACCTCCGTATCCGGGTATTTATCATGAATACCCTTTACCATCTCTTCAATCATAGCTGCCGACTGTGGGCCACAATTGTCGTTAGTTTGCATTAATGCCATCCATACCGGATAGTTCCAACCTTTTGGTGGTAGCAGGGAAGTTCCATATCCACCTTTACTATACATCGTCAATACCTGTTCTCCACTTAGCGATTGCCAGTAAAAGAGAAATGGCAACTTCGGTGAATTGGCAAATTCATTACAACCAATGTGTAAAAGTTTAACCCCGGATCCGTTTAAAATTGATGGAAGCATAATACCATGCCCCGGAACATCCGTCATCTTAGCGGAAATTGAATAAGGCTTATGATAGTGTTCGGATAACTCTTTGCCAAAACGAAGTCCTTCTATATATTCCTCAGCGCTGCAAAAATCGGTATAAGAGGTGAACGGCAAAGCATGCCATACAATCTGTCCACGATGTATTAATAAATCCAGTTCTTTTCTTAACTCCAAGCTACATCTTTCCGTAATGATTTTAAGAGGCCAGGATGGCATCGTCCATACATATTGCTGCTTGCCCATATGCTGTGTAGCTTTACAGGTTGCAATGACTTCTTTAAGCATTGAATTTGAATAATCATTAATTACCCTGGAAGATAAATCCGTAAAACCAATATCAAAATGTGTTTTAAATACAAGTATAATTTTTTTTAACATAGAAAACTCTTCTCCTTATGTTTTCAAGTGACTTAGGATTTAATCGTTAACTTTTATTGTGGATGGAAGTGTCACGGGAATCTCCTTTTATTTTTCTATCATACTTTAGCTATGATTATTCAAAATATAACGGATTCGTAATCAAGCAAAGAAGCGGTTTCCCTCCCGGCAGCAACTCTCTATACAGTTCAGCTCTATAAAATCTTTTATTTTCTGCTTTTATTAAAATAGTCAAGTTCCCGGATGCTTCTACGTTAACTTTTTTCTCTACACCGTCTGCCGAGTATATTATAATAAGATCTCCTTGTTTTACCTTATTAAATGTAAATATAACTTCTAAATTGTCTTCATATGGTAGAATATCACCCATATAGGCGCCATTACACTGAATATCTGCTTCAGGTCCGTCCACCTGGTAAGAAACAAAGCTATGTCCTTCTTTTATTGCTCTTAGAATATCGCTTTGGCCTCTAGACATACTGTAGATACAGGTGGCAGGTGCTCCTGGCAAACTAAAGTTATTGAAGCTATGAAAATCGCTCCCACCTATGATAGGGAGACGCCTTCCTTTTGCCAGTATATCTTGCCACCATGCCACACACTCCATATCGCTTTGTTTCATGATACCATTCCATATCTCAATTAAGTCATATTCTACTTTGTCAAATCCCCATTTCCACGGACAAGACTTATCAAACGGGTGATTAATTGATACAAGAGCATTATTATTACGAGCATTTGCTAAACGTTCCTGTACTTCTTTGATATTATTGGCATAATAGGTTCCTAGAAATGGACGTTTTACCCCCAGCATATTGGCATGTCCATTAAAATGCGTCCACTCTGTACCCGGAATTACCGTTAAATCTTTCGAACTAGAAAGCGCATCATTATGAGCATAGTTATTATGATCGGTGATAAATAAGTAGTCTAAGTTGTTTTTTATCGCATATTTCGTAATATCATCTACTGATAATATACCGTCCGATCCTGTTGTATGTACGTGGGTATCACCTTTTAATAGGATACGTTTTTTAAAAGTAAAATCGATATCATAAATTACATGAACTCCCCCATCTTGAACCTTATAGGCACCAACAATAACATTCCATGTTCCTGAGACAGGTTCTTTGGGTGCATATCCTGCTGAGGTATCATACTCTGATATCCATATGTGGCTTCGATCAGAACCTGAACTTCCTATAAAATCTCCAGTGTTAGAAGCCAGAGCCAAGTCCACAACGTTAATTTCTTCTGTCTGCATTACATTATCTTTTGTGTAGCTGTGATAGCGTTCATAACGATATCGAATATCTATCCTTTCTACCCCTTGGGGAACTTCAAAAGGGAGGTTAAAATACAGGCCTTCTTTTTCTTTACCGACCGTTAAATCTAGCTCCAAATGATTACTAGACATCTCTCATTCTCCTTATTATTTTTTATTTTTCTCTCTATTTCTTCGTATGATTAATCTGACAAAAGCAGCACCATCGAAGCTGATGTTGTCGTACTATTCCTTTGTTGCACCTAGACTCATACCAGCTAAAAGGAAACGCTGAGCAAAAATATAGATGAGAAGTAATGGTATCGTTGAAATAACAATTGCTGCCATCACTGCGTTGTCTGGTGCAAGTGCAGCACCTGAGGTTGAGTCATCCTGCATAATCATCGCTTTTAACATTAACGGAAGTGTATATTTATTTTGGTCAGTAATTAATGTTGCCGGCAGCATGATACTATTCCATTTCGCTACATATTCCACAAAAAACACAGTAGCAATACCAGGTTTTGAAATAGGCAGATAGATTTTGAAGAATATTATTTTCTCTAAGAAAGCGGTATTTACTATCATATTCAGGTTGGCTAAGACCGGCTGACGCAGGCTCCTTATAATTATAAAATAATGCAACAAAATCCCTAAGATAGGGAAGCTTTACTAAAATGTGTATATTGTAAAAACAATTTAAAAAATTTATAAAAAGTGCTTGCATTTTTCTTTCGGATGTTGTATAGTAATAAATGTTCTTAAGGCTCGTTGGTCAAGCGGCTAAGACGCCGCCCTCTCACGGCGGAATCAGGGGTTCGATTCCCCTACGAGCTATTTAAAACATTATAAATTAAAAGCAGCTGGAGTTAATTTCCAGTTGCTTTTTTATATTTATATTTGATAGCTTACAAAAGCAAACTTTCTGCTATCCGGCGACCACGAATTTACATTAAGTGTTCCTTGACCACCAAATAATTCGGCTATTACTCTATTCTCACTGCCATCATAATTCATGATATGAAGTTCTACATTCTTATTAGCCGGATGATCACCGGGATCAACATCACCCTTCTTATATGAAATATAAACGACTTTTTTATTATCCGGTGATACATGAGCGAACCAATTATTCCGTTCATCCTGTGTAATCTGTTGCTGATTACTTCCGTCACTATCCATACGCCAGATTTGCATTAATCCGGATTTGACAGAATTATACCAGATATGTTTTCCATCCGATGAATACTCGGGTCCGTCACTTAATCCATCCGTAAAGGTCAGTCTGGTTTCTTCTCCGCCTTCCACAGGAATCGTATAAATATCACCTTTATCACCGCTACGCATCGCACAATATGCTAAGGTCTTACCGTCCGGTGACCAGCCGTGAAGATAACTTGGTGAAAGTGGAGTAATCTTACTCGGCATACCTCCGGATAAAGGAAGTATATATATCATTTCAATTCCTGGCGATAGGTAATATAAATTTACTTGCAATTCCTTGCCTGACCTCTTTACAGAAAATCCAGGAGCGACATCTGATTGGACAGCGGAAGATCTCCCAGAAGTCCCATGTTCGCCATATTATCCACCACCGTCGAGCTGACCTTTGTGCGAATCTTAAAGTCGTCTCTGGATAGGAATTTTCCCTGCTTGGATGCCTCTACCACGGCATCCGCTGCTTTATCGCCAAGACCATCGATGGAGCTTAAGGACGGCATCAGCTTACCATCAATGATTTGAAAATGGCGGGCTTTCGCGCGGTAAATATCAATCGGCATGAATTCAAACCCGCGGGCATACATTTCCTGAACCACCCGCATATCCTTTAAGGTATCCTGCTCCTTTTTGGAGAGTTCATTGCTTCTTCTCTTGTAATCTGCCATATGCTCCTCCAGACGCTGTCTTCCGAGGCACATAAGCTCATAGTTGAAAGCCGAAGCACGGATACTAAAATAGGCCGCATAGTAAGCCAGTGGATAATATACCTTAAAATAGGCAATCCGGAAGGCCATCATGACATAGGCTGCCGCATGGGCTTTCGGGAACATGTATTTGATCTGCTTACAGGACCAGATATACCAATCGGGAACACCTGCCGCGGTCATATCCTCTTCCATCTCCGGCGTAAGCCCTTTCCCTTTTCGTACACTTTCCATGATCTTAAAGGCTTTTCCCGGCTCTACTCCGGTATTGATCAAATAGGTCATGATATCGTCACGGGTACAGATCGCCGTTGCCAGGGTACATTTTCCTTCCTGAATTAAGGTCTGCGCATTATTTAACCATACGTCGGTACCATGGGACAACCCGGAGATTCGTACCAGGTCCGAGAAGGACTTCGGTTTCGTATCCTTCACCATCTGCATAACGAAGTCCGTACCAAACTCCGGTACCCCGAGACACCCGATCTCACATCCGTCCAGATCCTGCGGAGTTATCCCCAGAGCACTCAAGTCATGGAACAGGGATAATACCTTTGAATCGTCAAAACGGATCGTCTGTGCGTCAACGCCGGTCAGATCCTCTAGCATACGAATCATGGTAGGATCATCATGGCCGAGGATATCCAGCTTTAATAGGTTATGATCGATCGAGTGATAATCAAAATGGGTGGTGATCGTTGAGGTCGTCATATCGTTTGCCGGATGCTGCACCGGTGTAAAGGAGTAGATATTTTCCCCAAGGGGAAGAACAACGATACCTCCGGGATGCTGCCCGGTGGTTCTGCGGACTCCGACACAGCCTTCCACCAGCCGTTCAATCTCTACATGCCGCTTATGAATTCCCCGTTCTTCAAAATAATTCTTTACATAGCCGTATGCGGTTTTCTCCGCCAGTGTACCGATGGTCCCCGCACGGAAGGTTTGTCCCTTTCCGAAGATTACTTCCGTATAATCATGGGCTTTACTCTGATATTCCCCGGAGAAGTTCAGGTCAATATCCGGCTCTTTATCTCCATTAAAACCAAGGAAGGTTTCAAATGGAATGTCATGCCCGTCCTTATTAAGCGGTTTTCCGCACTGCGGACAGGTACGGTCCGGCATATCACACCCGGAGCTTCCGGCATATTTTTTTACTTCTTCGGAATCAAAATCCGCATAATGACAATTCGTGCAGTAGTAATGCGGCGGTAACGGATTCACCTCCGTAATACCGGACATCGTTGCCACGAAGGAGGATCCGACCGATCCACGGGAACCCACCAGATAGCCATCCTCATTGGATTTCCACACCAGCTTCTGCGCTATGATATACATAACCGCAAATCCATTTTTAATAATGGAGTCCAGCTCATGCTCCAGCCTCTCCTGCACCGGTCCCGGCAAGGGATCCCCATACATGGAATATGCTTTATCGTAACAGATCTGCCGGAGGTTTTCATCGGAATTTTCCAAAACCGGAGGACATTTATCCGGTCTTACCGGAGAGATCTTCTCGATCCGGTCAGCGATCTGATTCGTATTCGTTATGACGACCTCTTCCGCCTTCTCACTGCCAAGATACGAAAACTCCTTAAGCATTTCCTCCGTGGTACGAAGGTATAAGGCAGGCATCTCATCCGCATCCTTAAATCCCTTTCCGGCCATGATAATCTTCCGATAGATGTCATCCTCCGGATCCAGGAAATGAACGTCGCAGGTTGCTACGACCGGCTTATTATATTCTTCCCCCAGATCGACAATCTTTTTATTGATATTGATCAGGTCTTCCCTGGAGGTGATATCCTTCTCATCGCTTCGCTCACTGCGAAGTAAGAATTCGTTGTTACAGAGCGGCTGTATCTCCAGATAATCATAGTAATTCACGATCCGGTGGATAGCCTCCGGCGACTTATTAGAAATAATGGCTCGGTACAACTCCCCCGCTTCACATGCGGAGCCTAGAATAATCCCTTCCCGGCATTCGTTTAAGAGGCTCTTTGGTATCTTCGGCCGCTTATGAAAATATTCCAGATGGGATAGGGATACCATCTTATAAAGGTTTACTCTGCCAATATCATTCTGCGCGAGCATAATGGCATGATAGGAGGGAAGTTTTCGAATGGCTTCTGTTGAAAGCTTTCCAAGCTTATCAATTTCATCCACCTTCGTGATATCCCGTTCCCGGAGCATCTCGCATAGCTTTATAAAGATCTCTGCCGTCGCACCGGCATCATCCACGGCACGGTGATGGTTTTCTAGGGATACCTTCAGGGCTTTCGCAACGGTATTCAGCTTAAATCTGCTTAATTCCGGAAGCAGGATACGGGATAGTCCTACGGTATCGATCACGGTAAAATCTATCGTAATCCCTAAACGCTTCGCATTCTTTTTGATAAATCCAACGTCAAAGGAAGCGTTATGCGCTACCAGCCCGCAGCCTTCGCAGAATGCCAAAAAATCCGGAAGAACATTTTCTATCTTCGGCGCATCCATGACCATATCATCCCGGATACTGGTAAGCTGTTCGATTTCATAGGGAATCGGAACCTCCGGATTGACAAAGGTACTGAAGGTATCTATGGTTTCTCCGCCTGCGACCTTCACTGCGCCAATCTCAATGATCCGGTCATTCTTAGCGCTGAATCCGGTTGTCTCAATATCGAATACGACAAAGGAATCCTGCAGACTCTGCCCCTTTCCGCCGGTTACCACTTCTTTGATATCATCCACGAGATACGCTTCCATCCCATAGATGACTTTAAAATCCTTTGCCCGCTGCTTCTCTTCCTCATCCGTATAATCCTTCGGATTAATCGCATGACTTGCATCCGGGAAAGACTGCACAACACCATGGTCTGTGATCGCAATGGCAGAATGGCCCCACGAAAAGGCACGTTTCACCATTTTCTTTACATCGGTTACACCGTCCATATCGCTCATTTGCGTATGCGCATGCAGTTCCACTCTCTTTTTGGGAGCAAGGTCCTTACGGGTCGCGGTAAAGTCATTAATCTTTTTAATTCCCGCAACCGAGCTGATCGTAATATCATGCTCAAAGGTATCTAATTGGGCAATTCCCTTTAGCATAAAGTATTCTCCGGGTTTGAGCTCTTCCATGATTTCATCGACTTCTATATTTTTGGCAAAGAGCTTTACCTTAATGGAATCGGTAAAATCTGTAAGTACAAAGGTAATCACGGTTTTCTCATTACGAATCGGTCTTGTCTCCGGCTTGATCAGCTTACCCCGGATGATAACTTCGCCAATTTCCGCTAAGATATCACAGATCGGTATGACACTCCCTTCAAAATTCCTGCCATAGACAACGGAAGAATCCTTCGGCAGCTTACGATAGCTGCTCTTCCCCTTCTCATAGGCACTCTTTCTGCCTCCTGCCATAAACCGATTCGACGAATCGGAGGACTGGCTTTGTCTGGATGGTGCAAATGCAGCCCCTTCCTTCACCACATTATCCGGGGTGGTTCCCGCGGCTGCAAAGGGTTCAGACCCTATCAATTGTCTGCTATACTCCAATTCCCGGTCTGTATCCTCTTCCTTGACGGGCAAATATTCAAAGTTTACATGTACATTATAGCTAAAACGCTCTTGAAATACGGTTTCCAGAAAATCCTTCAGCTTCGTTGATTTTTCTTTTGTAACACAGCTTTCCGTGACGATTATTTTCATTCTCAGATCTTCAATTATGACTTCGGCGTTGGCAAGAATTTGATAAGAAACAATACTCTTTTCCTTTAACTCCTCCAGAATACTATCCCGATAGATTGGATAGAGTTTCTCAAAATTATACTGTGCGGACAATTCAAATTGCGGCCTTAGAAATGCCTTATTACCGGTATGTAAAAAGAGCTGCTTATTGAGCAGTTCTTCCATTTTACGAATATTCTGTCTGTTGATCAGCCGGGTACTTTTCACGCATATGTACAGATTATTCGTGGATTTAGATGCAAGTACCTTCTGGACTTCAACCTCTTCATAAAGGTTCTTCAGTTCCTGATCGACAGACAACGAATCAAATGCTTTAAAGAATAACATAATACGCCTCCAGGCTCTAAAAAATCTATTTCCAATGGATAAGTTCCATCCGAAGGGCTTCCAGCAATTCCTTCTCGGGCACCTTGCGGATAATCTCGCCCTTCTTAATTAGTAATCCTTCCCCATGTCCGCCTGCTACACCGATATCGGCTTCCCTTGCTTCTCCCGGCCCATTCACCGCACATCCCATGACGGCAACCTTAAGATCAAGATCAAAGTCTGCCACCATTTCTTCAACCTCCGTAGCAAGCTTAATGAGATCGATCTGGGTTCTTCCGCAGGTCGGACAGGAAACCACTTCGATTCCGCCTTTTCTCAGCCCAAGCGATTTTAAGATTAATTTGGCTGATTTGATTTCCTCCAGAGGATCTCCGGTTAAGGATACGCGAATGGTATCTCCGATACCCTGGTAAAGGATGACCCCCAGGCCAACCGCTGATTTTATATTGCCTCCATGAATGGTGCCTGCTTCCGTTATCCCTACATGAAGCGGATAATCCGTTTTCTGTGCAATCAGCTCATGCGCCTTGATACTCATCATAACATCGGAGGATTTGATACTAATGACAATACGGTCATAATCCATTTCCTCAATCATTCTTACCTTATCCAAAGCGCTTTCTACCAACCCCTCTGCGGTTACCTTGCCGTACTTTGCAATGATATCCTTCTCTAATGAGCCGCTGTTCACACCGACACGGATCGGAATCTGACGTTCCCTGGCCACCGATACCACGGCTTTCAGGCGATCCTCCCCTCCGATGTTTCCCGGATTGATCCTGATTTTATCCGCACCATTCTCCATTGCTGCAATCGCAAGCCGGTAATCAAAATGGATATCGGCAACCAGAGGAATGGATATCTGCTTCTTTATCTCTTTTAATGCTGCAGCCGCTTCCCTATTCGGTACGGTACAGCGGATAATATCACATCCCGCCTCCGTAAGTCTTTGTATCTGTTCTATCGTAGCCTGAACCTCTTCGGTTTTGGTATTCGTCATTGATTGAATCAGAACCGGATTCCCCCCTCCGATCACCCGGTCTCCGATTTGAACTACTTTTGTATGATCACGGTACATCCTATCGCCGCCTTTCTGTATAGTAAAACAAGGATTGATAGTAGTGTCAAAAGCCTTCCTAACAAATCGTCTTCATCAATTTGCACAAGGAAAGGAAAAACTT
>ENA-UOOE01002182-UOOE01002182.1-fermentation-metagenome-genome-assembly--contig:-NODE-2182-length-14576-cov-7.716204_pt1 | contig 14576 bp, 13 predicted proteins | sample MGYA00245776_ERZ724021 | MGnify/ENA primary metagenome ERZ724021 (study PRJEB28704, sample SAMN03018321) | fermentation metagenome | biome: anthropogenic terrestrial biome; feature: soil; material...
TTCCCTAAGTAATTTTATTAGCGTTTTTTCACTTACACCTAAAAATTCTACGGCTTGTTCAACATTTAATATATTATTGTCCATGTATTTTCACCTCATATATATTATAGCAAAATTTATTTTTAATGCAATATATAAATGAATATAATACGAAATTAATTGTATATAATATACGTTTAGATGTAATTAACAGCAAAATATTTATTTGAGCAATAACAAAAGCTCTGTAACCAGATATAAAGTAAATGTTATAATTTAACATCTTGTAGTTGCATTAACTTAAAAAAGCAGGCTTATCGGCCCCCGGAATATGAAGAAAAATCATACAGCATGACAGGAAAGTTACTTCATTTGATTCATGACTTTTTGTAAAAGTTTATTTGATTCAGTTAGAGATTATTTTGCAGACACACTATCAAATACTATATATAATATCTACAACAATGTTGCCATACCTTTCATTCTTGAATTTTTTACCTTTTATTGTAACTTTGTAATAATTTAGCTCATTTATGAAGAATTGATTTAGGTGTAGATGCCACTAGTAATATTGCTAGTAATGGAGATGAACAATACTTAGAATCATATATTATAAATCAGGTAAGTGAATCAGTACAAAATACAGCTCAAAATGCACAAAAATCATATAAAAATACAGAAACGATAAAAGAGAGCATGGTTAAATCAATAAAATCTATAGATAAAGTAGTAATGACATCCGAAGATCAAGTTCAAGTTGTAAAAGAACTTAATAAAATAGTACAAAAGTTTAATATTTAAACTTGCTAAATTCACTTAACATAAAACTTGTCCCCCTAACCCCATGTGTTTATATAAAACAAAAGCACCCAAGACCTGGGTGCTTAAATGCTAAAATAATAATTTAGTAGGGCGGCATATCCTACATCTCTATTTACAGACAAGCTGCGTGTGGGGAGTCATTTCCCACCTCAAATTATTACTCTTATATCTCTTGCCATGATTACTCCTAATTTTACTGCCTCTGACTAATATACTTTCTAATCCTTCCAATCATCCGATACAATTTTTAAAATTTGAGTAAGTTTATATCTTGTTTCTGCATCGCTTATCCAGCCTTTTTCCATTTTTGCCATAGCACTTAATAATCTATATGTTATTGTGTGCTTCTTAAGATATTCCCAGTTATTACAAATCAGACTATAAATATTGATATATCTCATGCATTGTGGTTTATCTTTTGCAGTTTTATAAAGTTCTCTTGCATAATCTGCTTCTTTTAGAAGTTCAGATTTTTTGATCCCTTCAAGTTCTCCAGTATAGTTGTTAGCATAATATTCCAATTCGCCAATTACAGCATCTAACTGTACTAGAAAATAAGGCAGCTCTTCTTCTTTCCCAGTTGGTACAGCACTGCTAAACGTGCTTAAATGTGAAGCATATTCTACAAGTGGTAAAGCGTTTTTATATTTAGCCTGCCAACTTATACCAGAGGACAAATACCTAAAGGCAGCACTGATAACTTCATTGATTTCCAAATAACCATCATACATTAATTGGATCCACTTTTGTGCACTTATATTTGAAGGAAGCAAAGAATTAAATATATGTTTTTCGTACAAGGCAGAAGCAGACCGATTTTCGACAACTGATTCATCAGATATGATGTTCTCAATTAGTGTTTTTATTTTTTCATCGCTAAAAATCATCATTTTTTTTAAATTATTTTTGGACATGATTTTGCTCTCCTTTATTCTAACCTCTCTTTATATATGTGGGTAATAATTAGGTTAGAATAACTATAACATATTTATTACCAAAAGTAAATAGTACATTAAAAAAAGGTAGTTTAGATCCATTTCTATAAAATGGATCATCACTTCTAATTTTGCTACCTGCGACTAATATACTTTCTAATTATCCCAGGCAACTGATACAGTTTTTAAAATTTGAGTAAGTCTATATCTTGTTTCTGCATTGTTTGTCCAGCCTTTTTCCATTTTTGCCATAGCACTTAGTAATTTATATGTTATTGTGTGCTTCTTAAGATATTCCCAGTTATTACAAACCAGATTATAAATATTGATATATTTCATGCATTGTGGTTTATCTTTGGCAATTTTATAAAGTTCTCTTGCATAATCTACTTGTTTTAGAATTTCAGATTTTTTTATTCCTGTAAGTTCTCCAGTATAGTTGTTGGCGTAATATTCCAATTCGCCAATTACAGCATCTAACTGTACTAGAAAATAAGGCAGCTCTTCTTCTTTCCCAGTTGGTACAGCACTGCTAAACGTGCTTAAATGTGAAGCATATTCTACAAGTGGTAAAGCGTTTTTATATTTAGCCTGCCAACTTATACCAGAGGACAAATACCTAAAGGCAGCACTGATAACTTCATTGATTTCCAAATAACCATCATACATTAATTGGATCCACTTTTGTGCACTTATATTTGAAGGAAGCAAAGAATTAAATATATGTTTTTGGTACAAAGGAAGCAAAGAATTAAATGTATGTTTTTCGTACAAGGCAGAAGCAGACTGATTTTCGACAACTGATTCATCAGATATTATGTTCTCAATTAATGTTTTTATTTTTTCATCGCTAAAGATCATCATTTTTTCTAAATTATTTTTATACATATTTTTTCTCTCCTTTATTCTAACCCTTATATATACATGGGTAATAATTAGGTTATAATAAATGTAACATATTTATTACCAAAAGTAAATAGTGTATTTTAAAAAACAAATCTAATTAATTTATTTAATGACCTATAAAAAATTCTAAGAAGATAAAAATTAATGGTTTTTCATAATATGACTTATAAATATTTGCATTAAAATATAAAAAAATTAGTATGAAAATAAAACTCTCATACTAATTTCTATTTTAAAGCTCACAATACTAAGCTATATTATTATCAAAAATATTACTTGCCTGTTTCATTACAATTTTAATTGTATTTTCAAGGTCTTCTGAATCCTTTATGCCACTTCTCTTAAGTAACCTTTTTACCGTTGCCCTTATACTTGCCTGAACATCTTCCCTGTTTGTCCAATCAACTGCATTTTGAGTTTTCTCTCTTATTATTCTAACTAAATTTTTAGCTATCTCTTTTGTCTTTTCATCCTGCAAAATAGCTTCATGGCCTTGTTTTACAATATCATAAAATGCTATTTCTTCCTCTGTCATATCCATTTGTGCTGCCCTTTTATCTTCCTTTTGCATTTCTTTTGCCATATCCACCAAGTTTTTAATAATTTGAGCAGAAGTTAGTGCCCTATTATGATACTGACTTATCATGTTTTCAAGCATATCCTTAAAGGATTTATATTTAACTTCATTTTTCTTTTGCTTAACTTTTATTTCCTCATTTAATAACTTTCTCAAAAGCTCAATTTGAAGATTTTCATTTTCCTTGCCGCTCATTTTATCCAAAAACTCTTCACTTAAAATTGATAAATCTGGATTTTTTAGACCAGCCTCTGCAAATATATCTATAGGTTTTTCCGCTGCCCCTACGCCCTCTGAAACTATTTGTTTTATTGCTGTATCCAGTTCCTCCATAGTTTGACCTTTTGGAGGTGTATATTTAACCACATTATTTCTAACAGCAAGCATAAATGCTATGTCACTTCTAAAATCATTACTTCTTTCATCATGAGCAACTAAAGCATATGCCTTTTTTAATTCTGCACTATGTTTTAAGAATCTCATTTTCACTTCTTCTGAATAGTTTATTATATCCATACCTTTTTTTAGTAAATTTAGTTTCTTATCTGGCTCCTGGTTTTCCCAGTTGGATATCAATAACTTGTGGAAAAATGCTTTGCAAATATCATGCTTTTCTTTCATTAACCTAAGTGCCTTATCTATCGGAAAAGCAGCTGCCTCATTTCCACCTGTACTTTTTGTATAATGCTCTAAAGCCTTCTTTAAATCCTCAGCTATTCCTATAAAATCTACTACTAATCCTGCTGGTTTATCTTTAAATACCCTATTTACTCTAGCAATAGTCTGCATCAGGTTGTGACCTTTCATTGGCTTGTCTATATACATAGTATGAACCGGAGGCGCATCAAAGCCAGTTAACCACATATCTCTAACAATAACTAATTTTAAAAGATCATCAGGGTCTTTCATCCTTCCTTCTATTTCTTTCATCTGTGTTTTACTTAAAAGATGTGGGGCAAAATTTTTAGGATCTTTTGATACATTGCCAGACATTATTATTTTTATAGCACCTTTATCTATATCATCAGAGTGCCACGCGGGTCTTAATTTTATTATTTTCTCATATAAATCAACGCAAATCCTTCTACTCATGCAAACTATCATTCCTTTTCCGTCTAAGGTTTCTAGTCTCTTTTCAAAGTGATTTACTATCTCTTTTGCTATTATATCCAATCTTTCAGAAGTACCTACTAATGCTTCTAGGGCTGCCCACTTAGATTTTAACTTATCCTTTGTGTTCTCCTCTTCATTTTCAGTTACTTCTTCAAAATCCAAGTCAATATCGTTGTTTTCAAGTTTTAGTTTAACTACTTTTGATTCATAAAAAATTGGTACAGTAGCATTATCCAAAACTGCCTGTTTCATATCATAAACAGAAATATAATCGCCAAACACTTGAAGTGTAGATTTATCTTCAAAATCTATTGGCGTACCTGTGAAACCAATATAACTAGCATTAGGAAGTCCCTGCCTTATATTTTTAGCAAAACCATCTAAAAAATCATAGTTGCTCCTATGTGCCTCATCACACATAACAATTATATTGCTTCTATCTGACAATAACGGATATTCACTGCCTCTTGTTATGGCCCTCTTCATTTTCTTATTTACATCTAATCCTTCTATATTTTCTTTATCCGTTTGGAATTTTTGAATAGTTGTAAATATAATTCCACCAGCAGCAAGAGTATGTATTTTTTCTCTTAAGTCCTCTACACTATCTGCCTGTACAGGATAAGGTATCAAATCATTCGCATTGCAGAAAGTTTCGTATAATTGATCGTCAAGATCATTTCTATCGGTTATAACAATTATAGTTGGATTATTTAATTCTTTTTCTCTAATAACCTTTCCTGTATAAAAGACCATAGACAAACTTTTGCCTGACCCTTGAGTATGCCAGTAAGTTCCTATCTTTCTATCTCCATTTTCCCCTGCAGCTCTTAAAGTTTCCCTAATTGCATCACTTACGCCATAATACTGATGGTACATGGCCATCTTCTTTACAATTATTTTTTTCTTTTCTTTCTTATCTGAAACTATTCTCTTTTTCTTCTTTTTATTCTTAACTACAGCACTTCCATCTTCAAAAGTAATAAAGTTTCTTATAATATCAAGCAATCTTTCTTTATCAAACATGCCTTTTATAAGTACCTCCAGAGCTGTTTTTTCTTTTTCTATGTTTCCAGTATCAATAGATTTCCAGGCAGAATATCTTTCAAAATTTGCAGTTAAAGTACCTGCCTTTGCCTCTGTGGAATCAGAAACAACACATATTTCATTATAATAAAATATATCTGGTATGTCTTTTTTATAAAGATTAATCTGTCTATAAGCTCCTTCAATAGTTGCATTTTCATCCAGTGGATTTTTAAGCTCAAACAAACCTATTGGTAATCCATTAATATATACAACAATATCCGGAATTCTAGGAGTATGTAAGCCCTTTACAGTCACCTGATTGCAGACAATAAATGAGTTGTTTTCTGGATTGTTATAGTCAAATACATTGACTATGTCTCCAACTTCTTCTCCACTTTTATCATTATAAGTAACCTTTACTCCTTCTCTAATTAACTTATGTATGTCATTATTATTATTTTCTATTGTAGGATAGTTAAAAGTTTTTAAGGCTTCATAAGCTTCCTGTATACATTCACCTTTAACACTAGGATTAATTTTATTTAAACTATCCATCAGAACTTTATTTAAAACTACTTCTGTAGTGTCTTTTCTATCTTCAGCAGATATTTTGCTGCCATTCATATAGTCATAACCCAGGTCTTTAAACCACTTGATAGCTGCTTGTTCCACTAGAGATTCAAATTGAGAGTTAATAGCCACTTTTGCCACTCCTTATCACTTTATGTTTATATATTATAACTTTACCATACTCTTCTAAGGAAGTATGACTTTCCTCTACTGCTTATATTTTAATCTATCCGCTTATTATATATCCCATAGTAAATCTAATATATCATCATTGTCTGCTTTTCTTAATAATGTAAAAACTCTACCCAAATTATTTTGGAACATAGATTCTTCTACAATTTTATAAGTATCTCCATTTTGTTTAAACCAAATACTACTTTCTAATACATCCTTAATTTCAGCACTTGTATTATATGAGGTTAACAATTTATGTGCTGATGATTTAGTTATACATCCATCTTTTAATTCTTCCTCAAATGTTTTTGACTTCATTTGAATATGAGTCTATTTTATCTTTTTTATTTCTCGCTGCTATATCATATGAACCATTGATATATGCATCTATATCTTTTCTGTTGAATCTCCACTCTCTTCCAAACTTTACAGCCTTTATTCTACCATCTTTTATCATATTATATATAGTTTGATTACTTACTCGTAGAAGATTTGCAACCTCTGTTAGATTTAAAACATCTGGTTTATCTTCCGATTTTATATCTTCTAAGCTCTTACTAAGCTTTTGAAGCATCATTACATCTTCACTATCTAGTACCATTTCTCCACATTCTGGACATACATACGCACTTATACCATTTACAGTAACCTTATAATTACCCCACCCTGTATTAACTGCAGTGATTTTCTTTTCCATTTCATGATTACAAATATAGCATTTCATACTCATTATTTATGCATCTCCCTTCTTTTTAAAACATTTCTGATACATTCCCATACTTCGTCCTTTGTTCTGCAAACTGTTACTATAACAGGAATATCTCTATCTACCACTACAGTATAAACTTCTGGCTTCTCTTTATTACCTTCTTGAAATAACACTTTAAGATCATCTATTTCATTTCCAATTTGGACTTCAATATTTTCCCCTTCAGTTATGCAACTTATAACCTTCTCTAAAGGAACTTTGCGTTCTGCCATTCTTCATGTGCATGCTTACTAACTACATAATGGCCATCATTAACTTTCTGACGTATGTTATTTTCAGCCATTTCACACCGTAATTTTGCTAACTTATCTATCATAAATTTATTACCTCTTCTTATATATAATATACACATATAATTTAAAAATTACAATAAATTGTTATAAATTGTTATAAAATACAATAAACTAATATAAAAATAAAAAGCCTTAACCTTTGAAAACTTATCAAGACTTTTTATCCGATTGCTACCATTGCTAACATCCCCATCGCACTCTGTGAAAGCGACTATCACCAAATCAAAGATTGGGAATATATGCTTTTCTTCAAAGTGGGGGATAAGCACTGCTACGCACCTGGATAAGTTCTTCCCCTAAAGGATAACGTATTCTAAGTGCTAAAGACACTAAGAATACTGTTAATAAGGTTCAGATGGAGAGAGGTATTCCTATAAGCAAACTCCACCTGAACCTAAGAATCACTTGATATTATCAAATACTTATACTACTCAATATTATCCCTACCACAATACGGACACTGCAACATAGTATATCTATCTCCATCTGATGGAATAGAAATTTCACATTACTTATAATCCCCCATAAGTTATTTATAGTTTTATTTCACCTGAAATAAGTTTTGGTAATAATGTATCTCTTATTTCATTCAATTCTTCATTTTGATTAATATTAATTAATATCTTTCTAAATATTGAATCTACCTTATTATAAAAATCCTCTATATATTTTTCTGAAGGCACTACAATCTTTATCTTAGAAAATGTTGTTTTATTAATAATAGGAACTGCACTCCCTGATGCCATATTTTTAAATTCATCTTTCATATTCTTTAAACATATGTACGCATAAGGATAATACTTATAATTATTCAATGTTAGCGTATTAATTTGCTGATTAGTAAAGCCATCATCATCATTTAGATACACTTCACCTAAATCTGATCCTATACATGAAACTCCTATACTGTATTTATAATGCATATTTTTTCTCATCTTTTCATAACCTTCATTTGATAATCCTCTTTCACTCTTGGTTATAAAAATATCTCCGTTAATATCTTTTGGTGTTATGAACTTATATTCATTTCCAAAATGCTCTGGATTGTTCTTTGACGGTGTTTTTCCAGTTATGATATTTCCTAACTTAGAAAGCTCTAGTATCTTCCATCCCTTAGGTATCATTCCTAATTCACTTTCTTCAAATTCTCCATCTTTAAAAGGTTCAAAGTCAACAAACCATGATTTAAAAATAGCTTGTGCCATTTGTTCTAAGGTTTTATTCATTTCATTATTAAGTTCAATTTTATCATCTAAAGAAGAAATTTCTTTTACTATTTTTTTTTGATCTTCTATTAGTGGCAAACTAAATTTTAAACTTTTAATTTGTTTTCCACTTATATTTACTTGATTTGCACTACCAGTCGCAATTGAAACCAAATCATACTGTGCCTCTCTTCGAGAAAGTAAATAATATAAAAATTTATAATCAACCTTCTTAGAATCGGTAATTACTAATTTTCCTACCCGTTGATTTAATAATGATCTATTCTTATATCTAACTACACCTACTTTTCCAACCATAGAATTAGGCTGAGACATATTTGAACCTGTCATTGATATTAGAACATCTCCCTTTTGTAATTTATATTTTTCATCTATTTTTTCATATACATCATTTGAAACATAATTACAATCATCTATTACTACGTTTGGAGAATTTATATTCTTTATTTTTATTATTGGAATTCCACTTTCTGAAAAATCACTTCTTTTAAATGCATATCCCTGTATTATATCTGCTACTTCTCCTAAAAATATATTTTTCCAATCATTCTCCATACCCAAGTTCCTCCAAGTTCTTCTTAATAACTTCATCAAGCTTTACACTTTCTTTCATCTGAGCATAAAGTTTTTCTGCTAATTCTGTCATTTTTTCTTCAAAAGGAACTCCATCATCCTCTGCTTCTTCTATTCCAACATATCTTCCTGGTGCTAATACATAGTCATTTTCAGCTATAGTTTCTCTATCTACTTCTGCACAAAAACCTTGTACATCTTCATAACCTTTGCCTTTTCTCCAGTTGTGATAAGTATCTGCTATCTTTTTAATATCTTCATCTGTTAGTTTTCTTAAAACTCTGTCAATCATTGTTCCCATTTTTCTTGCATCTATAAATAACACTTTATCTGTGTTTCTTCCTTTTCTCATAAACCAAAGGCAAGCTGGTATTCCTGTTGTAAAGAATAATTGAGGAGGCAGTGCCACCATACAATCTACTACATTTCCGCTCTCTATCATTCCCTTTCTTATCTCAAGGTTTGCACTTTGTGATGTTGTCATAGAGCCATTGGCAAGTACTACACCTGCTGTACCTTCACTGTCTAAATGATATAAAAAGTTTTGCAGCCAGGTATAGTTTGCATCATTTTCCGGTGCTAATCCATAGAGCCACCTGGCATCACCTTTGGTTCTATCTGCCCCCCACAGCTTATCATTAAAAGGTGGATTTGCTAGAACATATTGTGCTCTTAAATCCTTAAATTGATCATCTATGTATGTATTTCCATACCTAATATCACCGCTTAATCCTCTAATTGCAAGGTTCATTTTACAAAGTTTAAGCGTGGTAGGATTTGATTCCTGGCCATAAATAGAAATGTTCTTTCTCTGCCCTTTATGTGCCTGAAGGAATTTCATACTCTGAACAAACATACCACCTGAACCACAACAGCCATCGTAGACCCTACCATTTAAAGGCTCTATCATCTCTACAAGTAGTCTAACAACAGAATCAGGGGTAAAGAATTCTCCGCCTCCTTTACCTTCCTGCTGTGCAAATTTTCCTAAGAAATATTCATACACTCTGCCTAAGATGTCCATTTCATCATTTTCATTGTACAGTTGAATACTTCCTATGGTTTTAACAATTTCTCCTAAAGTGTGTGAATCAAGTGGAGCTCTTGTATATACTTTATTAAGTACACCTTTTAATTGCTTTGGATTTTCTTTTTCTATAAGTTCCATGGCATTATCTATTATTTTACCAATATCAGATTGAGTTGCATTTTTTAGTATATAACTAAATCTTGCTTCCTCTGGAACATAAAAAATATTTTGAGATGTATATTCATCTTTATTTTCTAATGTTTCAATTCTATCTTCTTCACTCTCACAATAGTAATCATCATTTTTGGGATCTTTGATCATTTCTCCTAATTCTTTATATCTATATTCGAATGAATCAGAAATATATTTTAAAAATATAAGTCCCAAAACAATGTGCTTATATTCTGCACTTTCCATATTATTTCTTAATCTATCGCACGTTGACCATAGTTTTGCTGCAAAATCTAGTGTACCATCATTTGTTTGATCCATTTTAATTTCCTCCCAATTTTCAAGTTAATTGTCTACATATTTTACTTATATCTTATCATATTTTTGATATTCAAGAGTAGTCAACGACTTAGGCTATAAAATGAAAAGAGTAAAGAATGGGGCATATTAGAGAAATACTGAAATGGTGATGTTCTTGATAGTAAAAATACAGTTATCGAATTTACTAAAACAATGACTTGGAACGGCAAAAATCCAAATATGATAGTTATAGATAAAACATATAAACAGGTATGATTTTTTAACGGGGTAGTTCACTCAAATGGGCATACAAATAATACATAACCATAATAGTTTTAGTATCTAGTCCTTAATTTTGGTTATGCATGTATAAAATATATTTATTGTACATACTTTTATTGTAATTTTTAGTAATAATATGTTAATTTTACCAACGGCAAAGTTAATTATGCATTATAGAGTAAAAATACACCTACAAATGAAAAAATAAGATAAAAGCAAGCTTCATGACGAGCTAAAAAAGACAATTTTATTCTTTCCAAGCTGTCAATTTGTTTTTCTTTTTTGTTTTTAAATAGTTTCTCAAATAAACAGAAAAGTACCCAGCCTAAAAATGCTCCAATTGTATTCATTATTAAATCATCTATATCAGTATTTCGTATATTCAAAAGTTGACTTAATTCAATTGCTAATGAAAATAATAATCCCGTACATATTACTTTCCAAGCTGACTTAAACTGTTTCCATATAAGAGGTAATAAAAAGCCAAGGGGCATAAACATTATAATGTTTGCAATATGTTCTATAATTCCTCCAGAAATGGGACTAAAAGGTATTAAATTCATTTGAGTTAGTTCGGTAATTGGTTCATTTACTTTAATATACCTCGCAAACTCGTAAATATTTCCAGTGCCTGTGCAAATAAATATAAGCATTAAGTATATATAGAAAATATAAACCCATAAAAAATGCTTCAAACTATACCTATGTCCATTTTTGTGTTCTTTTTTAATCATAGCTATTTGAAATATAACACAAAGAAGTATTACGCGTATATATTCGTAAAGTAGTTTAATAGTTGCAATAAGCATAAATGTTCATCTCCTATCATCATATTCTCCTTTAAATATATATTGAGAACCATCCTCATATAGTATCTGTCCTTGTCCGCCAACACAAGTAAATATATAAAATCTTTCTCTATCACTTGTTTCTACTGCTTGAATATGAATATCATATTATAGATAATATTATCCCTATAATTATATAAACTAGATTTTTTAATCTTTTACTTGTTATGGGTAAAATTTCATATAGTATTTTTTCTAATTCTGTTGTAATATATTCTTGATTAGTTTAACCTTTTCACTGTCCATAGGCCAGTACCCGACTGGTTTGTCTAAGCCTGCTAATGTAAAAAATTATATATAATGTTAGTTTTTTTTATTATGGGTTCGTTTTCATTGTGATTCATTATATTTCTTATTGAATCATACAAATATGATGATCGCTCATAATGATTATTAAACTTTTTACCCTTTTCTCCAATCCTTAGATTTACGGCCTTTTGAAGTCTCTCTAAAGCTACCTCCCCAGCCAAAACAAGACCATTTAGTTCATCTAAAATTTCATATTCTTCTACAGATAAATCCCCACTTGATGGCTTGTATACAAGATCATGTTCAACTTCAGCCCATGCATAGATAAGAACTGAAGCAACTTGTATTTCTATTTGAGCTTGGGCATATCTTTTTGATGTTTCAGAAAGCAGTTCGTTCTTTAAATTTAATGTATAGTGATTTGCCGAATATCCTGGAAAAAGCTTTTGATATGAAGATTTTTTTTTCTGTGGAAAAATTTTTGTATGCAGCACATTGAAATTTGAGCGAATAAGCTTATCAACTTCATCACTATCTCCTGGAAAATAAAGTGCAATTCTTACTCCAGCTAAATCTACAATATCCTTGTAAATATCTTCAACTCGTTTATATTCTTTTATTTCATTTCTTTTTTCTAATTTATCTTTCAATCTATCTATCTTTTTCACACGAAATGTAACAACTGCCCTTATTCCATTTCGCTCTAAGCCATTTTCACATTGTTGAGCACATAACTTGGCTGATTCCAAATAATAATCATATTCCCTCAAATATCTTTCTAAAAATTTATCAATTACATTCATTTTGAATTTCACCCCATAATCCCCACCATAAATTCCATATTCATGTTCTATTACTAATAGATCAATATTTGAATGGTTTAATTTATGTGCAAGCTCTATATAATCGTTTTGATTATTTTGATTAATCTCATATATTACTTTGTTACTATAGTCTCTATGTTTAGATTTATTTACAGCGATAACATTAGTATCTACCACACGTTTAGCATCTATAAGGTCTTGGGTAAATGTAGCAAGGCCACATTGCCGGGGTGGACTTGTGCTTAAAAAAGCAATATTTAACAGTTTGTTATTTAGCATCTAATATCACCATCCTTTATTTATTATTAGTACATTAATCATAAAGAAGGTATAAGATTTTTCATACCTTCTTTATGATGAGATTGGCAAGGTATATTTTGGTATTGTTTTAGTCTCACCAAATTCAATGTTGAACCTATTTTTATTTACAACTTCAGTTTCAATAGTATTCATATTGATAATAGAATTTGAGTTAAGAATAATACATGAAAGTGTGGAATTATTTTGAATATTCATTTTGTCCCAAACAACAGAGCCGGTAATTATGTTGTTTATGCCTACTCTGCAATTATTACCAATGATAGTATTAGGACCAATAGTAGAATAAGGTCCGATTTTAGTGTTTTCACCAATATACACAGGTCCAATAATTTTAGTAGTAGGATGGATTATTGTATTTTTGCCTATAAATATGTTCTCATTTTTATCCTTAAATTCTGGCAAAGGGCAGATTCCACTTAAAATATCCTGATGTGCCTGCACATATTTTTCAATAGTTCCTATGTCCATCCAATATGCATCACTTTTATAAACTGCAATAGGATAACCTTTTTTTAGTAGTAAAGGATATGTTTCTTTTTCTATTGATACTACCTGTAGAGCAGGAATTTCCTTTAAAACATTTGGTTCAAATATATAGATACCCGCATTGATATAGTTTGATTTTATCTCTGAAGGCTTCGGTTTTTCAGTAAATGATTCAGCATAAAGATTCTCATTATATTCAATAACACCATAAGCAGAAGGATTTTCAACTTGTGTAATTGCAATTGTAACTGCTGCACATTTTTCTTTGTGAAATTTCATCATATCCATAATATTAATATCACTTAATATATCAGCATTAAATATGATAAAGGTGTCATCGAAGAATTTTTCAGTATTTTTAATTGCACCTCCTGTACCTAAAGGAATGTCTTCACATATATAATGAATTTTTAATCCTAATTTTGTTCCATCACCGAAATATTTTTCGATTCTTTGTGACTTATAGCATGTACTAAGTATAACTTCATCAACCCCACAATCCTTGAGTTTTAACATATTCCTTTCTAAAAGCGGTTTTACCATTATTGGTACCATAGGTTTAGGTAAGTCGTCAGTTAGTGGTTTTAATCTGGTTCCCATTCCACCTGCAAGAAATAATGCTTTCATAAGTTTTCCTCCTTAATAGTTAGATTTATAAACACACTTCCTTGGCAAAAGTGTCATTCTAAAGTATTCTTTTGTTTTTAATCAGTATAAGGCAAATCTTTTGAGTGTATAATCGGATTTTTTGAATTCCTTTTAAAAAGCTCTGGATATGAACTGTCTTTTGAATTTACTGATGTGTAATTTGTCATACTAAAAAAAGCCCTCTTAACTAATTATTATGTGTGACATTAAAATCAGTTGGTGCTTCGTTTGTTAGACGATATTTAATTAAAATAGTATCTTCACAATTGAGTGCTATCTACGTTAGTATACCACACTAACCTTTTATTAGCAATCAATTGAAACGTTATTCAGAAATTTATCACCTAAATTCCAGTAAAAAATTTCTTTTTATTAGTGCAGAAAAAAAGAAATAGGCATTTACCTATTTCTTTTCCTGGTTTTTTATCCGATCGCTACCATTGCTAACACC
>ENA-UOOE01002183-UOOE01002183.1-fermentation-metagenome-genome-assembly--contig:-NODE-2183-length-14571-cov-4.343483_pt1 | contig 14571 bp, 12 predicted proteins | sample MGYA00245776_ERZ724021 | MGnify/ENA primary metagenome ERZ724021 (study PRJEB28704, sample SAMN03018321) | fermentation metagenome | biome: anthropogenic terrestrial biome; feature: soil; material...
ATAACGTATTCTAAGTGCTAAAGACACTAAGAATACTGTTAATAAGATTCAGATGAAGATGTTGCATTTCTTATGAGCAAACTCCATCTGAACCTTAAGAATCATTCGATATTGAATAAAGTATTATTGCGTTTAAAAGCATACTACAAATTTAAAACGCATGAGAGTCCATATATGCTATAATATATAAAATAAATTTTAATATAGAGGTGAGTAATAGTGATTGGCAATGCTGAAGAGGTTTTACATAAATATTATGGTTATGAAACTTTTAAAAAGCATCAGAGAGAAGTGATTGAAAGTATATTAAGTGGAAGAGATACCTTGGCAATTATGCCTACAGGAGGAGGAAAATCTATATGTTATCAAATACCTGCAGTGCTTTTTAAAGGCATAACTGTTGTCATATCTCCTTTAATTTCTCTCATGAAAGATCAGGTAGATAGTATAATTGGATTAGGCATAAACGCATCTTATATAAATAGTTCTATTTCTCAGCAAGAAATTTTAAGTATATTTTCAGATTTAAGGAATGGAAAAGTAAAAATATTATATGTAGCACCGGAGAGATTGGAGTCTCCAGAATTTTATCAGCTTATGAAAACCATAGAAGTTTCACAGGTGGCGGTAGATGAAGCGCATTGTGTATCCCAGTGGGGACATGATTTTAGAATAAGCTATATACATATATGTAAATTCATAGAGAGTTTTTCTAAAAGACCGGTGGTTACGGCATTTACTGCCACGGCTACTGAAGAAGTGAGAGAAGATATTGTAAACCAGATAAAATTGAAAGAAGAGGCTGTTTTTATATCAGGATTTGACAGAGAAAATTTAAAGATATCATGTCTTAAAACGGGAAATAAATTTCAATATTTATCAAACTATGTTAAAACAAATGAAACACAGTCTGGAATAATATATGCATCCACCAGAAAAGAAGTGGATAATATATATGAAAAACTTAAGGCAAATGACTTATCTGTTACAAGATATCATGCAGGATTACCAGACAGAGACAGAAAAATAAATCAGGAGGATTTTGTGTATGACAAGGTAAATATAATAGTGGCTACCAATGCTTTTGGAATGGGTATTGACAAATCAAATGTAAGATATGTAATTCACTATAATATGCCGGGAAATATAGAAAGTTATTATCAGGAAATAGGCAGAGCAGGCCGTGACGGAGAAGCCAGTGAGTGTATATTAATGTTTTCTCCACAGGATGTAATTACTCAGAAATATTTAATAGAAACAAGTATACAATCTCCAGAAAGAAGAATAAATGAATATAAAAAGCTTCAGCATATGATAGATTTTGTGCATTATAATGGTTGTCTTAGAAAATTCATATTAAATTATTTCGGAGAGGAGGTAAATTATAATCAGTGTGATAATTGTAGTAATTGTATAAATTCCGGGGAATATGTAGATAAAACCATAGATGCACAAAAGGTTATCTCCTGTGTATACAGGATGAAAAGAGAATTTGGAGTAAATATGATAGTGGATGTTTTAAGGGGGTCTTCTCAAAAAAAAGTACTTCACTATGGATTTAATAAACTATCCACTTATGGCATAATGAAAAATTATTCAAAAGAAGCATTATCAAATTTTATAAATACCATTATAGCTCATAAGTATATAACCTTAAAAGAAGGAGAATATCCCACTGTGGCGTTAAATGCCCAGTCCATAAAAGTTTTAAAAGGTGAAGAAAAAGTAATCTTAAAAGAATCAGTTAAAGCAAATAAGATCACTGCCCATAATGATTTATTTGAAATACTTAGGAATTTAAGAAGAGAAATAGCTTTGGAAGAATCTATTCCACCCTATATGGTATTTTCAGATGCAACTTTAAAAGAACTAAGTATAAGGTATCCGGTAGATTCAGATCAAATACTTGATATATCAGGAGTGGGGGATTTAAAATTAAAAAAATATGGTGAAAGATTTTTAAATGTTATAAAAAAATATATAGAGGAAAATAAAATTCAGCCCAACTGGTCATTTAAAACTGGTGTTACCAGTAAAAATGAAAGAAAAAATGACAAACCCAAAACCCATCATATAACAATTAATATGCTTAGAGACAATATGAGCATAAAAGAAATTGCGAAAAAAAGACAGCTTACCCTATCTACAATACTTACTCATATTACAAAATATTTTGAAGAAGGAGATATCGATATCAAGGATATAGATATAAATTTTCAAGAATTATTTACAGAATCGGAAGAAAGAGAAGTTTTAAAGGCCATAGATAAAGCTGGCATGTCTAAATTGAGGCCTATAAAAGAACTTCTTTCAGATAGCATAAGTTATGATAAAATAAGAGCTGTTATAGTAAAAAATTATATTTTAAAAGAGGTGGTAAAATGAAATTTGTAACTTATAATTATAAAGATAAAGAAAGCATAGGAATTTTAGAGGATAATAGTATTTTAGATTTTAAAAATATATTTTGTGAAATTGGAGAAAAAAATCCACCCCAAACTATGGTGGAGCTTATAAAATATTTAGATGAGAATAAATTAAATAAGATAGAAGAATTTTTAAAAAATAAATCTTTACAAACTGTATCTGTAGAGGCAATTAAATTAAAGGCACCTATACCTTATCCTGAGAGAAATGTATTTTGTCTTGGAAAAAACTATGCAGAGCATGCAAGAGAAATAAAATTAACTAAAATAACAGATAATGATATACCAAAGGTGCCAATATATTTTACTAAAGTTGCATCACCTGCCATAGGAAATAGAGATTCCATAGAATTTTCCAGTGAAGTTACCAATCAGGTAGACTATGAGGTTGAACTTGGAGTGATAATTGACAAGAATGGGAAAAACATAAAAATAGAGGAAGCAGAAAATTACATATTTGGTTACACCATAATAAATGATATATCAGCAAGAGATCTTCAAGGAAGTCATATTCAATGGTTTAAAGGAAAAAGTCTTGATACTTTTTGTCCTATGGGTCCTTGTATAGTACATAAAAATGAAATACCATCTCCTGTGAATTTAGATATAAAGTGTTGGGTAAACGGAGAGATAAGGCAAAGTTCAAATACTAAAAATTTAATTTTTGATATACCCTATATAATAAGTGACTTGTCTAAAGGATTGACTTTAAAGGCAGGAGATATTATAGCAACGGGTACACCCAGTGGTGTAGGAATGGGTTTTAATCCTATCAAGATGTTAAAACAAGGAGATAGTATAGAATGTTATATAGAAAAAATAGGTAAATTAGTAAATGATGTAATAAATGTTTCTAGCTAATTTATATTGGGATAAATATTCAAGAATCAAAAGTATTTAAGTATTTATATATTATAAAGGTGAATATATTTTTATATAGTATAATTCAAATTGAATGAATGTATATGCATAAAAAACAGCGTATATTATCAAATGATTTAGAATCTCAAGTGGAGTTTGCTCATAGGGAATGATTTTTCACATATAACCCTTGGAGGAACTTATAAAGAGGTGTGGTAATGCTCAACCCCAGCACTTTGGAGAAGTTGGAAGTGTTGACTGACTGCAGTCTTTGGATAAGAAAACTAAATAGAAATAAAAAATTTTAAAATTGTATTGAATTATTATTAGTATATATGTATAATTATAAGGTATATTAAGCAATTAAAGCTTAAAAGTTTGAGGTAAGTTTAGTTATATGTGAAAACTTTTTAAAGAATGGTAAACTGGAATTATTTAAATTAGGGGGATTGATAATGAAAAAAATAACTGCAATCATAATTACTGTTATATTTAGTGCAATATTATTTACCGGCTGTGGAAGCAGCACTAAAAAAGATACAAGTTCTAATCTATTGGAGAGTATAAAGAAATCAGGAAAAATTGTTATAGGAACTGAAGAAGGATATCCTCCTATGGAGTTTAGGGATTCCAATGGTCAGCTGGTAGGATTTGACGTGGATTTTTCAAATGAAGTGGCCAAAAGACTGAGAGTAAAAGCAGAATTTTTGGTTATGGATTTTAATGGAATTATACTAGCCCTTAATTCTAAAAAATTTGATGCAGCGGTTGCTTCCATAAGTATAACAGATGATAGGAAAAAGACCACTGATTTCTCTACACCTTATGTAGTAGGTGGTCAGGTTATTACAGTTAAGAATGAAAGAGAAGATATAAAGGGAGTAGAGGATTTAAAAGAAAAAGTTATAGCCTGTGAGCTGGGAACTACTGGAGAAAATGTGGCAAATGATATAAAAGGGGTTAAAGAATTAAAAAAATATGACAAAATAACTGAAGCATTTCAAGATATGTCAATAGGCAGGGTAGATGCTACCATAATAGATCAACAGGTAGGCGGATATTATATCCAGAAGAAAAAAGGTGAGTTTAAAATGTTAGAGGGTATATTAAGTAAGGAGCCTATGGGTGTAGCTTATAGAAAGGGAGATGATTCCCTTAAAAATGAAATAGATAAAATAATTGGCGATATGAAAAAGGATGGAACTCTATCCAAGCTTTCTGTAAAATGGTTTGGATTTGATGCCTATAAAGATTAACTTAGGAGGAGATATTTTGGCTAATTTATATGGTAGAAGTTTTTTAACTTTAAAGGACTTTATGCCAGAAGAAATAGAATACCTGCTTAAACTTTCAAAAAAATTAAAAGAGGAAAAATACAGCGGAAAAGAGAAGAAAAGACTACAGGGAAAAAATATTGCATTAATATTTGAAAAGGATTCTTTGAGAACCAGGTGTTCATTTGAAGTTGGTGCTTATGATGAAGGTGCCAATGTAACTTACATAGGTTCTACAGGGAGCCACATAGGTAAAAAAGAATCAATAAAAGATACTGCCAGAGTAATGGGAAGAATGTTTCATGGGGTAGAGTACAGAGGATTTTCCCAAAGGGACATGGAGATATTTTCAAAGTATTCAGGCATACCTCTTTGGAATGGGTTATCAGATGAAGATCACCCCACTCAGGTTTTAGCAGATTTTTTAACTATACAGGAAAATATAGATAAATCTTTAAAAGATATAAATTTTGTTTATATTGGTGATGGAAGAAATAATATGGCAAAAGCTCTTATGATAGGCGCTGCAAAAATGGGAATGAATTTTAAAATAATAACTCCTAAAGAACTTTTTCCAGAGGGTGAACTGGTAAAAGAATGTGAAAAGATGGCCAAAGAAAATGGGGGATATATATTAATCAGTGAAAATATATATGAAAGTGTAAAAGGGGCAGATATTATATATACAGATGTGTGGCTTTCCATGGGTGAGGAAAAATCCCTCTGGGAAAAAAGAATAGAAACTTTAATGCCTTATCAGGTAAATATGAAATTAATTGAAGCCTGCCAAAATAAAAAAGTCAAGTTTATGCACTGTCTTCCAGCTTTTCATAATAGAGAAACTGAGGTTTCAGAGCAAATATATAAAGAATTTGGCTATGAGGCTTTGGAAGTTACAGAAGATGTATTTGAAAATGAAGAAATTTCCATAGTATTTGAGGAAGCAGAAAATAGATTACATACTATAAAGGCAGTTATGGTAGCAACATTAAGTTCAGGAAACATTTAGAAAGAGGTAATATTATGAATTCCATATTATATTTAGAAGATGGTACTGTATTTATGGGAAAGGCTATAGGACAGATAGGAATAACTGTAGGAGAATTGGTTTTTAATACTTCAATGACAGGATATCAGGAAATACTTACAGACCCTTCCTATGCAGGGCAGGTAATAACTATGTGCTATCCCTACATTGGTAACTATGGTATAAACTATAGTTCCAGTCAATCTGAAAAAATACAGGTAAAAGGTATAGTAGTAAAGAATATGTACAATGACACTTCTCATTATTTAAGTGAAAATAGTTTTGAAGGATTTTTAAAAGAAAATAATATTGTAGGTATCAGCGGCATAGATACTAGAAGTATAACTAAAAAAATAAGAGCCAGTGGAACTATGAAATGTGTCATATGTAATAAAAATGAATCTATAAATGAATTAAAGGATATGTTAAATCTTTATGATGATAAAAAGTTGGTAGCACAGGTAAGTATCCCTTCTATAAAGAAGATCAGAGGGAATGGCTCTAAAGTAGCAGTTTTAGATTTTGGCATAAAAAATAATATTATTGAAAATTTAAAGAGCAGAAATTGTGATATAACTATATTTCCATATAACACTTCTTATGAAAGCATAATGAGCATAAATCCCAAAGGTATACTTTTAAGTAATGGACCAGGGGATCCTAAAGATGTATATGATACTGTGGAGGTAATAAAAAAGTTACTAAATACTGTTCCTATATTTGGCATATGTCTTGGACATCAATTGTTGTCTCTTGCACTTGGGGGAGACACTTATAAAATGAAATTTGGACATAGGGGCGGTAACCATGGTGTGTATGACAGCGATACAGATAAATCTTTTATAACATCCCAAAACCACGGCTATGCTGTTAAAAGGGATAGTTTAGATGAAAACAATATAAAAATAACTCATATTAATTTAAATGATAATACAGTAGAAGGATTTAGACATAAAACCTTACCTATATTTTCAGTTCAGTTTCATCCTGAAGGTTCCCCAGGGCCTACTGATACAAGCTATTTGTTTGATAAATTTTTAAGTTTGATGACTTTAGTATAAATAACAAGGAGAAGTGATATAATGCCGTTAAGAGAAAACTTGAAGAAGGTTTTAATAATAGGTTCAGGTCCTATAATAATAGGTCAGGCAGCGGAATTTGACTATTCAGGAACACAAGCTTGTGAAGCTATAAAGAAAGAAGGGATAGAAACAGTACTTGTAAATAGCAATCCTGCTACTATAATGACAGATAAAAATATTGCACACAAGACCTATGTAGAACCTTTGACTGTTGAATCACTGGAGGCAATAATAAAAAGAGAAAGACCAGATGGAGTTCTGGCTGGATTTGGAGGGCAGACAGCTCTTAATTTAGCTATGGAACTTGGTAAACTTGGTATATTAAAAAAGTATAATGTGGAACTTCTTGGAATAAAAACTGAATCAATAAAGAATGCCGAGGACAGGGAAAGTTTTAAAAATTTAATGGAAGAAATAGGAGAACCTATAGCTTTAAGTACTATTGCTACGGATTTACAGCAGTGCAAGTCTTTTTTAGATAAGGTCAATTTGCCTATTATAATAAGGCCAGCTTATACCCTGGGGGGAACTGGGGGAGGTATTGCAAGCAATTATGAAGAATATATGGAAATATGTAAAAATGGATTGGAAGAAAGCCCTATAAATCAAATATTGTTAGAGCAAAGTCTGGCTGGATGGAAAGAACTTGAGTATGAGATAATGAGAGATAAAAAAGACAATTGTATGGTAGTTTGTAATATGGAAAATTTAGATCCTGTGGGAATACATACAGGAGATAGTATAGTAGTTGCACCGTCACAGACGCTTACAGACAGAGAATATCAGATGCTTAGAAGATCTTCTATAAAGATAATAAGAAAATTAAAAATAGAGGGAGGGTGCAATATTCAATTTGCACTGAATCCTAATAGCAATGAATATATGGTTATAGAAGTAAATCCAAGGGTAAGTAGATCCAGTGCACTGGCTTCAAAGGCCGCAGGATATCCTATAGCCAAAATAGCAGCCAAGATAGCTCTTGGATATACTTTGGATGAGTTAAAAAACTATGTTACAGGAAATTCCAGTGCTCTTTTTGAACCAGCACTGGATTATTGTGTAGTTAAAATGCCTAAGTGGCCTTTTGATAAATTCAAGACTGCCAATAGAACCCTCAAAACTCAGATGAAGGCTACTGGAGAAGTTATGGCAATAGACAGAAGCTTTGAAAGTGCCCTTTTAAAGGCAGTTATAAGTCTTGAAGGAAAGATAGTAGGGTTAAAGCTGGATAAATTTGAAGATATGAACTTATCTCAAATAATAGATAAGTTAAAAAAAGAAGATGATGAGAGACTTTTTGCTCTTGCAGAAGCTCTTAGAAAAGGAATAAGTATAGATGAGCTTTATGAAATAACCAAAATAGACAAATGGTTTATAGGTGGAGTAAAAAATATTATAGATATGGAAAATAAATTGGTTAATAATGTACCAAATGTAGATATTATTCATCAAGCTGAATTAATGGGATTTACAGATGAATACATCTGTAGTTTAATGGGAATGAAGCTGAAAGATTTAAAGCAACTTAGAGAAGTAAATGGCATAAGAGTGGTATATAAGATGGTAGATACCTGCAGCGGTGAATTTGAAGCCAAGACTTCTTATTATTACTCCTGCTATGATCTTGAAAATGATAATGTTATTTCAGATAATAGAAAAATACTTGTAATAGGCTCCGGTCCCATTAGAATAGGACAGGGCATAGAATTTGACTACTGCTGTGTTAATGGTGTGTGGGCTATAAAAAAGGCAGGATATGAAGCTATTATAATAAATAACAATCCTGAAACTGTCAGTACGGATTTTGATATTTCAGATAAACTGTATTTTGATCCTCTTTATATAGATGATGTAATGAATGTGATAAATGAAGAAAAAGTAGATGGAGTTATAGTACAATTTGGAGGACAAACTGCTCTGAATTTATCTAAAAAATTAAATGACAGGGGAGTGAATCTACTTGGGACCTCTTTTGAGTCCATAGATCTGGCAGAGGACAGGGAAAAATTTAGAATACTCCTTAAAAGGCTCAATATAAATTCTCCTATAGGAGGGTCTGTAACTAGTTTGGAAGAAGCTTATAAACTGGTTTCTGAAATAGGGTATCCAGTTATTGTAAGACCATCTTATGTAATAGGTGGAAGGGCTATGAAAGTAGTTTACAACCCTGAGGAATTAGAGAGATATTTAAAAGAGGCTGTAGATTTATCTAAAGAACATCCTGTACTTGTGGATAAATATATACTTGGAAGGGAAATAGAGGTAGATGCCATATCAGATGGACATGACTTGATAATTCCTGGAATAATGGAACATGTTGAAAGAACGGGAGTACATTCAGGAGATAGTATAGCTATATATCCTGCTTCCGATTTACCTGAAAATGTATGCCAAAAAATAGAGGAGTATACGGTAAATATAGCTAGAGAGTTAAATGTTAAAGGTCTTTTAAATGTTCAATACGCTTTTGATGGAGATAAGATATATGTAATAGAGGTAAACCCAAGGGCATCAAGGACTGTACCTATTTTAAGTAAAGTTACTGATATTCCTATGGTGGAAATAGCCGTGGAAGTTATGCTGGGTAAAAAAATAAAGGAATTTAATTATAGACAGGATATGTATAAATACAGTAATATTTTTGCCGTAAAAATGCCTGTATTTTCTAGCAAAAAATTACCTGGAGTAGATGTGGCTTTGGGACCGGAAATGAAATCCACCGGAGAGGTTTTGGGGGTTGACTTTGATAAAGATAAGGCAATGTACAAAGCTTTTAAGGCAGCTGGAATTAAAATTCTCAAAAAAGGTAATTTATATGTTTGTGTAAATGATAGAGATAAATGCAGTTCTTTAGAAGTAATTAAAAAGTATAGTTCTTTGAATTTCAATATAATTGCCTCTTTTGGAACCTGGAAATTTTTAAATCAAAATGGTATAAAATGCAGTAAGATTTCTATAGAGGATGCAATATCCTATGTAAAAGAAGACAAGATAGATATAGTTATAAATATACCTACTCAAGGATATGATGGTACAAGAGATGGTTTTAAATTAAGGCATACTGCCCTGGCCCATGATAAGGTGGTATTTACCTGCATAGATACAGCCAGTGTTTATGCCGATGCTATATTGGTAGATAAAAAGGGAGAAACTATAGAATATAGACCTATGAGTGAATATCTACAGGGCAGTTTAAATAAGAAAATTATAAATATATGATATATTTAATGTATGGATTTTAAATTGCAGCCTTTATATAACGGATAAACAAAAAATAATAAAATCGTTGATAATTTATATACAATTTACCAACGATTTTATTATTTTGATTTTATTCTACAAACTGTATTTTGGAGAAGTTATTCTGTATCCAGAGTACTTTTTATATTTTCATGCATGAGCTCTCCTATAATTTTGTCTAGTTTATTATTTACCTCTAAAATTTCTTGCTCCAAATGATCTCTTTCACAAATTAATAAATTTAATCTTTTTCTTAGTTTATAAATATCTTTTTTTGACACATCTTTTGACACACTTAACACTCCAAATGTATAGTTTAAGTTTAAATTTTTGAATAACAGATAATCTTCTCTCTATTTACATATAAATTGTATTTATTTTAGAATTAAAGTTTGCAGAGTAATTACATACTTAATTTTACACAATAAATATGCTAAATGCAAATAATATTTGTTTACAGTAAGCTTATTTATCTAATTAATGGTTATGTATAAAGTTATCTTAAGAGGTTAGACAGGAGTGAAGACAAATGAAGAGAGTAAATATAATTAATAAACAGGAAATGGGGTTTAGAATTCGTGAAAATAGAGAAAAGTTAGATTTAACAAGAGAAAAATTTGCTGAAATTGTAGATCTTTCCGCACTTTATATTGGACAACTAGAGCGAGGTGAAAGACAGATGAGTCTTACAGCCTTGGTTAAAATAGCCAACTCACTTTGCGTAACAACAGATTATTTGATATATGGAAAGGATAAATGTAAAAATAATGAAAATATCATAAAAGAGGAATTTAAAGAATATAATTCAGCAGTCGATAAAAAAAAGAGCAGTGTGTTACATAAGTTACTGGAGACATGCTCTCCCAAAGAGTTAAATTTAATTGAAAGTATGGTGAAACTTATTTTACCTTATATTAGATAGAGATAGCCAATGGTATAGAAATTTGCATATAAAATGTTAAAATTTCTATACCATTGGCTACAATATTTATATAAACATGGTAATAACTCCAATGTATAAGCCAGGTATAGAGTGTACAACATAAATGAATAATGTAATTTACATCTATACATTTTAAAGATTGGAGGATATATTTTATGAAAAAAATAATTTTAATCATAATATTGAGCTGTATATGGGCAAATCCTGTAAAAGCCTTGTCAAATAATTATGACATTACAATGAAGCAGGATATTTTATGTCTTATGATGGCATATAAGGATTATATTATTGATATAGAAAAAGATAGTAGTAAAAATGTATATTTAATTACTAAATCAGGTAAAAAAATTTTATATGATGATAAGAAAGAAAAGAGTTTTGAAGAAAAACTGTATAACACAGATCTGCAGGATATGATGGAACAACTCTATCCAAAGGAATCCATAAATAAGGTCATGGATAAGGATATGGATCCGGGGAGATTTAGAGTTTATCCACTATTAAACGAAGTATATGGATTCAATAAAAGCTCTGTAGAATCTAATTTAAAAAGGGTTAACCTGGGATATGGTAGTTTTCAGTTTAATGGAAACAATGATGCTTCAAAATGCCTGGAAAATGTTATGAAGGAACTTATTCCACTGTCACAAAAAAGAACGGATATTTCAAGATGTCTTTTTCCGGGTAGTGGTACATTTAATTATAGGTGTATTTCCGGAACTAATTTATTAAGTCCCCATGCATTTGGAATAGCTATAGATCTTGCTAGAGATAAAAGAGATTATTGGAAGTGGGTACCTAAAGAAGAGGGAAATAGCAGATTAGAAGAATATCCTAAGGAAATTGTGGAGATATTTGAAAAAAATAATTTTGTTTGGGGAGGAAAGTGGAGTCATTTTGATATTTTGCATTTTGAATATAGACCGGAAATAATTTTGAAAGCTAAATATTTTAATACTGAGGATAAAAATAGTAAGTTATGGTATGGAGATGTACCTTGTGAAGATGAGGTAGTGAAAAACTGTATAAAAAAGATAGATGAAAAACTATAAATCAACATATTTAATACCTGAAATTTACAGAGTGATTATTATTTTAAATGGGAATAATAATTGTAAAATTATATGAACTCTGATAACTGTTAAATTATAATTATATGAGGAGTATAACTATGAAATTTTTTCTAAAGAAACATTTTATACAGTTTATTGTAATAATTCTATTTATATTTTGCATATCGCCCTATATAAAAGCACAGGAAGAGGAAACTCTCATTAAAGAAGAAATATCAAATTCCATACAGGAAATATTTCGAAATAGAAATAAGGCCATATTAAATGGAGATTTAAAATTAATAGAAGTTAGCTATGACAAAAACACAAAATATGGCACCTGGGCTTATGAACATGAAGAGACCAAGAAAAAATATCTTGAAAATTGGGAAGAAAAACAGGGAGTGAGATTTACAGATATTACTCCTGATATAGTAATAAAAAGAATTAGGAGAAAAGATGACAAGTTTTCTGTAAATTTGATATGTTCAACAGAATACAAATATGTATATGAAAATTGCCCTGAAATTATAAATAGATGTAGAATAGGAACCTCCCATGTATTAAATATGGCTAAAAAAGATAATAAATGGATAATAACTAAGGAGTGGTATAAAGATCCTTTTGCAGACTCTCTCAATCTAGATAATTTAAAAGTTGATTCCATAAAACAATATATATTGTCTCAAAATGAAAGAGAACTTTCAAATGTAGGAGATAGAAGAAAATCTGCAGTGGAATATGCAGATAAATACTGCGGCATAGCTACAGAAAAGAAATGCGGTTATATCTATAATAAAAAATATAGAAATTATAATTCTCAGGGAGGAGATTGTGCCAATTTTGCATCCCAAATATTACATGAAGGAGGAAAATTCAAAAAAAATCGTTCGTGGAATTATGATAGCTCAGGAGCCACTGGTGCATGGTTAAATGCAGATGGATTTAAAGATTATATGATATACAGTGGAAGAGCTTCAGTTATTGCCCATGGCAGTTATGAGAAAGTTTATAAGGCTTCTTATAAACTTCTTCCAGGAGATTTTATAGCATATGAAAAAAAAGGAGATATTACCCATATTTCAGTGGTGACAGGTGCAGACTGCAAAGGATATTCTCTGGTAAGCTGTCATAATACAGATAGAAATAGAGTGCCTTGGGATCTTGGATGGAGTGATAAGAATATAAAATTTTGGTTGGTACATGTGAATTATTAAATAATTAAAATTTATAATAGTAAATTGTGAACTGTGAATTGTGAACTGATAATATTGAACTGGCAATATTGGTGTATAAATTAATAGAAATGGGATATGATACAATTAGAAAAAATATTTTACCATGAATAAGAAACAATATAAAATAGGGGAGAGAGCATATGGTATTTAAATTAGGCAAAACCCGTAAGGTAGCAGGTAATGTATATGTAGTGAGAACACTTGTTTCTAACTTTTTTATTTATTCTAATTATGAAACTACTATATGTTTTAATTCGGGTTTTGTTCCCTTTGTTATAAATAGGGAATTAAGCAAAATAGATATTAAGCCTGAATCTGTTTCTAATGTGTTTATAACTTATCCCTATTTCTATAATATAGGAGGTATTAGATTATTTAAAAATTCAAATGTTTACATACCCTCAGAAGTATTCGATAAAAAATTAAAATATATGGAATTTAGTAAAAAAAAGAGAAGTAAAATAAAATATATAAGAGTAAAGGATGGAGATGTATTAAATATAGGAAATATAAAAATAAAAGCTATTATATTTCCGGGACGTAAAACGGGGACTATTTCATATATGGTAAATGACAGTACTTTGTTTATATAAATTTAAATTATGTATTTTAAATGATTATATACTACGCTATATTCATTTCTTTGAGTAAACTCACCTAATTACCATAAAGCATAAAATATATTTATAGTGATTGACACTATATAGGCAATATTATATGCTCTAACCAGTCTTTTTAAACTTAATGCAGTTGTAAACAAAAGGCATTCTTCACTAGCCCTGGGAATGCTTTTTTAATATGTTTTTTAAATTATGTTCTCATTTTAATGTTGCAAAAGTTCCCTTTGACCATATTTTTCGCAATTTTATAACCTTCTTTAGATACGTCTTAGAATAAATGGTATAATATACATATCTAAGAAAATAATTTTAGAATCTCCTTTTAAAACATATAACATATACAAAACTCAAATAATTATAATTTAAATTATAGGAGTGATACCAATGAATATTCTTAGAAAAAATTATTATAGTATAATGACAATATTAGGACTATTAATTTGTATTATTTGGATTATAACAGTTAATACACAACCATTTTCTGATTTTGATTACTACAATAAACTTGCACAACAAATTGCTAAGGGTGGCGAATGGGGGGATACATATACAAGTGTTGGATATTCAGTTATTCTAGGATTCATATATTCAATTTTTGGAATTAATTTAATTGTGGCTAAAATTTTTAATATAACTTTGATACTTATAAATTATATGTTAATTTATAAAATATTAAATAAAATAAATTTAAGCGAAATCAGACGAAAAATTATTTATACAGTATTTGTTTTCTTCCCTAATAATATTTTTTATACTAGAGTGTGTCTGAAAACAATGCAACAATAAATTACTTAGATAAAATAAAAAT
>ENA-UOOE01002186-UOOE01002186.1-fermentation-metagenome-genome-assembly--contig:-NODE-2186-length-14556-cov-5.730294_pt1 | contig 14556 bp, 17 predicted proteins | sample MGYA00245776_ERZ724021 | MGnify/ENA primary metagenome ERZ724021 (study PRJEB28704, sample SAMN03018321) | fermentation metagenome | biome: anthropogenic terrestrial biome; feature: soil; material...
CTGTGCTTTTATCGCTTTCAGAAAGATTGGAGTAATTTAGGGATAAGCTCTAAGTTAAAGAATGACCTATAGTTTTCAAAGTATAAGAGAGCAAGAAAAGACAGGATTTACATAGGAGATTGATGTATAATATAGAAAAAGGTTGAAGGAGGCAGATATTTTAAAATGAAGTAATGTACTTTCTATGGCAGCTTAATATTTATTAAGACAATATTTTTACGAGGTGATTTGAATAATGAGTTATGTACCAGTAGTAATTGATCATACAAATGCAGGAGAACGTTCTTACGATATATTTTCAAGGCTTTTAAAAGACAGGATAGTAATGTTAAATGGCCAGGTAACAGATGAAACTGCAAGTTCAATTGTAGCACAGCTTTTATTTTTGGAATCAGATAATCCTGACAGTGATATTAATTTTTATATAAACAGTCCAGGAGGATCTATTACGGCTGGAATGGCAATATATGATACAATGCAGTATATAAAACCTGATGTATCCACAATATGTATTGGCATGGCTGCCAGCATGGGTTCATTTTTACTTGCAGCAGGGGCAAAAGGGAAGAGATATACCCTGCCAAACAGCGAAATTTTAATACATCAGCCGTCTGTATACGGTGGAATGCAGGGTCAGGCCACAGACATAGAAATTCACACAAAATGGCTTTTAGAAATAAAGAAAAAAATGAATAGATTATACAGTGAAATGACAGGTAAACCTATTGAAAAGATAGAAAAGGATGTTGAGAGAGATTATTTTATGTCTGCAGAAGAAGCTGTGGACTATGGGTTAGTGGATAAAATTCTTTCAAGATAATTTTTTTAAACAGCAGCTGCATAATGAAGTTTGATTCATTATGCAGCTGTTGTATTTTATTTAGACATATATTTACACATTATATATGTCTAAATAAAATATACATTGACAGGCGAGGTATATTTATTTATAATATAACTAAATAATTAAAGTAATTTAGTTAAAAATTTGATATGCTGTAGGGAGTGAGTAGATGTCTATAACTTCAGATATTATAAGGGGACATACGGAAACCATAATTTTGGCACACTTAGTTGAAAGGGACAGTTATGGTTATGAAATTAATAAATTTATAAAGGAACAAACAAATAATAAATATGAACTTAAAGAAGCAACACTTTATTCGGCTTTTAGAAGACTTGAAAAAGCTTCTCTTATAACATCTTATTGGGGAGACCAAAAGACAGGGGCAAGAAGGAGGTATTACTCCATAACTGAATTGGGAAAAGATGCATTAAAGCAAAATAGGTTGGATTGGAATGAGTCAAAGGAATTAATTGACAAGTTAATTAATGGAGGTAATGAAAATGTATGAAAAGTTGAAAAAGAGTGTGGATGAATTATTTGAAAATGCACCTAAAACTCATAGGGCAACAGAACTTAGGGAAGAGCTTTTAGCCAATCTTACAGATAAATATGATGATTTGATATCATCTGGAAAAGGTGAAGAAGAAGCCTTTAAAATAGCCATTTCAAGTATTGGCGATGTAGATGAACTTTTGGATGGTTTAAAAGATAGGAATATATTTGATTACAATGACACACAAAAGTATCGCAGAAAAAATGCACTTGTATTATCTGTGTCGATAGGATTGTATATTATGAGTGTAGTGATCTTAATGCTGTTAAATCAAGTTTTTATGGTAAATAATGTTGTATCCGTAAGTATTATGCTTACAATAGATGCTATTGCTACCTGCCTCATAGTGTATAATGCTGCTTCAAGGCCTAGATATGTTAAAAATGATGATACTATAGTAGAGGAATTCAAGGAATGGAAGTCTTCAAACAATGCCCAAAATGAAATTATTAAATCCATTAAATCTATAGTATGGCTCATTATAGTTGCATTATATTTTATCTTGAGTTTTGTTTTTGATGCTTGGGGATATTCCTGGGTTATATTTATAATAGGTGCAGCTGTAGAAAAAATCATAACTTTGAGCTTCAAATTAAAGGAGTAGGAATATGAATAGGAATAGGAGTTTGATAAAAGTATTAATTGTAATATGGGCTGTTATTGCAGCAGCAGGTTTATCTTTCCTAATATATGGATTTTCTCGCGGAGATAGTTTTTCAATATTTGAATATGGAAATAGAACAAATGGGGCTAATACCGCTCAAAAAAGTGAAAGCACATCCATAAATAGTTGTGGTAAAATAAGCCTGGATTTTTCTGAAGAAGATGTAATTGTACAGACAACAGATGAAGCAAATTTAAAAGTTGTACAAAGCGCATCCAGGAAATTAAAAGACGAAGAAAAGTTTATAATAGAAAAACAGGGTGACAATATTGAAATTAGAAGAAATAAAAATAGAGCTTCCCACACGTTAAATATGTCCAATATACACTTATTTAATATATCCAATGTAAATGAAAAAATAGAATTGTATATACCTAAAAGCTATGCTAAAGATTTAGATATAAGTACAGGCTCAGGAGATGTGGTATTTAACTCTGATATGAAATTAAATAATATAAACTGCAAACAGGGTTCTGGAGATTTTAAAATGAATAATAATAGTATTACTGCAAATAATGTTGGTATAAAAACAGCTTCTGGGGATATAGATATAGCTAGCCTGGGTTCTAAATATTATGATATACAAGCTACGTCAGGAGATATGTCCATAAAGTTTATTTCAGGTTCTGGAAATGTGAAAGCTGTTTCAGGTGATGTAAAAATAGATTACAAGTCCATTGATGAGTACGCAAAGGCAAATTCTATTTCTGGAGACGTGAAGATGGTGCTTCCACCAAATTTGAGCTTTAAATTTCAAGGGAAGTGTACTTCTGGCGATATAAAAGCAGACTTTCCATTAACCTATGAAAGTGATAGAAAAAATAATGCAACCGCACAAGTGGGAAATGAACCATATAAGACAATAGATGTAAGCACAGTATCGGGAGATATAGAAGTTTCAAGTAAGTGATGAATATGTACTAAAATTAATTTAGAGCTTATCCGTAAATAATTTTGACCTTCATATAAATAAAAAAATTCACTTAACTTTATCGAGTTTATAGCTATTTTCAATCATTATTTTTCGTAACATCTCTCTTTTTAGATGCGAAAAATTATTTAGGGATAAGTTCTTATTAAATTGGGGGGAAAGTCTTGAATATTAATGACTTTGATATATATATTTGTGCAATTGGATTTATGTTTCTATCTGAATTTATAATATGGATATTTGCTGCAAGTGGAAGTAAAAAAATAGAAAAAAGTCTGATAAAGGTTCAATTTGGTTAATAATTTTAGGATATTGCTTAAGCATTTATATAAGTTATTATTTGACAAGTCCACGAGCAAATGAATTTATAAGAAACCTTATGTTTCCACATATATTTTATTATATAGGAATTTTCTTAATAATAGTAGGTACGATAATTCGAGATTATTCTGTATGGACATTAAAAAAAGCATTTACATTATCAGTGCAAACAACATGTGACCAACATTTAATACAGAAAGGATTTTATCGCTACGTAAGAAATCCTGCTTACACCGGGAGTATACTTAGTCTTTTGGGAATAGCATTTTCATTGAGAAATATATTTGCACCTATACTTGTTCTAATTATTTGTATAGTATGTTATGGAATTAGAATAAAAATTGAAGAAAAAGCATTAAAGGAACAGTTTAAAAAAGAATTTGAGAATTACTGTAAAAATACTTACTGTCTATTTCCATTTATATGGTAAGACGTTGAAAAAATATAGTTAATCCTTTATTGAGAGTCCCTTTAGGTTTATAATGAAAAAAAGAAATTACTACTTTAGTATACAATTACATATGATTAGGAGGAAACAAATAATGGAACTGTGGGACTTATTGGATGAAAAAAGACAGCCCCTAAATAAAATGCACAATAGAGAGGATAACATGATAATTGGGCAATATCATGTTGTTGTAGGTATTTGGACTGTCAATAGTAATAATGAAATACTGCTAACATTGAGACATCCAGATAAAAAAGAATATCCTAACTTTTGGGAGAATACGGCAGGTTCTGTCCTAGCTGGAGAAACAATCAGGGAAGGTGCAGTAAGAGAATTGTTTGAGGAAACAGGGATAGTTGCCAATGAGGATGAGTTGTTTCTTCTTGGTACAAAAAAAGAAGAAACAGCATTTGTTGACACTTATATATTAAGAAGAGATGTTAAAATATCCGAATTGACAATGCAGGAAGGCGAAACAATAGATGCACAATGGGTAACTTTAGATAAGTTAGATAGGATGATAAAATTAGGAGCTATTGCATTACCAGTTGTAAAAAGATTAGCATTTCTGAGAAAATCTTTTGAAAATTTTTTGTTTCAAAAATAAAATGTATTTAAAAACTTTTTTGTAGGAGAAATTTAATGGAAAAAAACTTTAAAACCATGGTAACTATTTTTATAGGTTATTTTTTATTATCCCTATTTTCTAATACGTTATCACCTTTTATAACAACTATAAAAAGCACATACAATGTATCATCAAATATTATTGCATTTATTCCATCAGTAGTATATTGTGCATCTCTTATAATGAATATAATAGGCGCAAAACTTATGCCATGGCTGGGAATTAAAAATGGTATGTGTTTAGGCATTGTATTTGAAATTTTGGCAAGTCTCATAATTGTATTTTCAAAATCATTTCATGTTATTTTGATTGGATATTTTATAGCTGGATTGGCAATTGGGATGGCATGCTTGTATTTGAGCACAATGCTTTCACTTCTTCCACAAAAATATCAAAAGTTCAGTTTTGCAAATGCATGTTTTGGATTAGGTGGAATCTTAATTTTGCCAGTAGATAGGCTCATATTAAAGATGGGTATAAAATTTAATTACACCTATATTATACATATAATACTTATATCACTGTATATTGTCCTTGTATTAAAAATAGATGGAAGGACGTTTTATAAAAGTAATTCCGAGTGTAAGACTTCTTTTTCCATATTGAAAAATCCTTTAATTCTGCTGCTTTGTATTGCAGTATTCTTTTATGTTGGCGCAGAGATCTCAACTACAAATTGGACGGGAACTTTTCTTGAGAAATACTATGGGATAAGTAAAGTTGAGGTTCCAAGTATACTTTTAAGTTTTTGGATTTTATTTACTATAGGAAGGAGTTTAGGAGATAAATTTTTAGATAAAATAGGGCAACTTAGATTTCTCTCCATATCGCCTTTAATAGCAATTTTAGGAATTTTTATCTTGCTATTTGGGAAAAGTAAAATTCAGGCCTTAACAGGTTTTTCAATTATAGGAATATCTATATCACTTATGTATCCTGCACTTCAAGGATATATTGTGCAGCATGTTGATAAAAAAAATATACCTTCTGCATCTGCTGTCACAATAATTTTTAATAACTTGGGGGCTACATTTTTAACCTATATGATAGGGTTTGCAGGTGGTATAAAGATAACTTATGTATTTATAATACAAATATTGTTCTACATGTACATAACATTAGTTTCTATATACTATATGATTTCTAAACCAAAAAAGGTGTAGATATATCAATGAATTTTATTTAGTGGGAGTTTGTTTCTCCCACTAAATTTAAATTATATAAAAAACATTGTATTAATATATGTAATAGAGTTTTCGGTTAAAGCACCAGAGAGAAGTCTTTCGAGACTTCTCTTTTTTTATTATTTGTGGTAAATTTATAGGTATAACATACTGTAATATGAGGGGGAATAAATATGAAATGGAATGATCTTTTTTCAAATGGGGAAGGAACTTCTAATAATGATGATATAAAAAAATATAAGGAAGCATTGAAATACTATGCTAGTGAAAGCAGTAGATTATCAAAGCTTTATACAAGTAAACGAGATGCTTTTAAAAAAGATATTTTCAATAATTTTCAAATGATATTAAGTGCAAAGGGTTTTGGAATAAACGTAAGTAGTCCAACTGATGTAATTGGAAAAATACCAACTATAACTATAAGATTATGGCAGGAAAATGTCTTGGATGATTGTTTGACCTTGAATATTATCGAATCAAATGGTAATAATTTGCGATTTGTGGTACAAATTGATTCCAATAATCCTTCAATCAAAAATTTAGAACAGCCCTTAGGATGGTATGTAAATGATAGAGGAGAATTAGCAACTTATAACAGAGTGGAAGAATCAGTATCATTCTATAGAGAAGAAATTAAAAGAGCAGAAACTTTGGTTGATGGAAAACGTGTTCTTGCTGAATATATCAACTCATTGAGTTTTTCCATTGCCTTATATCAAAATGGTAAGATAGTTGGAAATTTTGCTACCTTTGGGGAAGCTTTGGACAAGGCAGTAGTATTAAGTTAATAGGATATTAAAGGTATTTCCACTATGGTTTCTGCAACTCACTTATAGTATAATGTATATAACAGCAAAAATCGTATGCACCGATACTGTTCGTTTTAATAGAGGTGCTTCAAATGGTTGATGGTACTGGGTTAATAGAGATAAAAACACAGTTTTGGTTGGTAGTCCAAAACCTGACTTATACTTTATAAGTCAGCAGTAACCTGCCCTCCTGGGGTTGTCCGTTCTCTAGATTTTTATTTATTAAACAGGAGGAATAGAAAGTGATAACTAATATTAAGCTAACAGTTTTTTTTGAAGAGCCATTTTGGGTTGGTGTATTTCAAAGATCATATTCTGATACATTTTATCTTTCAAAGGTTGTATTTGGTGCTGAACCAAAAGATTATGAGGTATATGATTTTGTACTAAAGAATTTTGATAATTTAAAATTTAATAAACCTCTAGATATCAATGATGTTAATAAAAACATTGATAAAAAGATAAATTCCAAAAGACTTCAGAGAAAAATCAAAAATGAAACTAAAAACAAAGGTATAGGCACAAAGGCACAAATTGCCATGAAACAGCAATATGAAGATTTAAAACTAAAAATAAAAAAAGTTTCAAGAGCAAAAAAGGAAGATGAAAAAGAGAAAAAATTCAAGTTAAGGCAGCAGAAAAAATTAATCAAGCATAGAGGACATTAACTAGGATTGATCGGATTTTAACGCATTTTCAATGGCTTTTAAAAATTATTTTACTGCTGTTGGTTGCTCCTGAAACAGCATCTACAGAAAGGGTTTGAGCTTTTGAAACCCTTTCTGTAATAATTTCTGAGGGTTTTCTTCTTAATTCACATTTACTTTCAATATTCAGTAGATGTTTTTATAATAATAAATGTAAAAAAACAACAGACAATGAGCGCAAAAATTTATTAACAATGAATAATAAAGCAGCAACTTTGATCAAACTAACTAGTAACACGTATAGATGTATACAGGCATATCTTGATAAAAAACTTGAAGAAATAAAAAAATGGGAAAACACATAGGAAAAGTATTTGCGAGAGGATGAGGGAAGGTTGAAAAAAGTTGAAAGTGAAATCAATAAAAAGAAGTGGCTGATCCTAGTTACAGTTGTTTCTGCTACATTTATGTCAACACTTGATGGCAGTATTGTAAATGTAGCGCTGCCTGATATGTCAGCTAAGTTAAATGTAAGTATGGCTGGCATAGAATGGGTGGTTACAGGTTTTTTAATAACTGTTGCAGCTACTATTTTGATATTTGGAAGACTTGGTGACATGATAGGAAAGACAAAAGTTTTCAAATTTGGGGTTGTTCTTTTTACATTAGGTTCATTACTATGTGGATTTACAAGTTCACTGCCATTTCTCATAACTGCTAGGGTTATACAGGCAATAGGTGCCTCTGCTACAATGGCTACTAATCAGGGAATTATAACTCATGTTTTTCCAGCAAATGAGAGAGGAAGGGCACTTGGACTTTTAGGAACCTTTGTTGCACTTGGTTCTATGGCAGGACCTCCACTTGGAGGTATTATTGTTTCTGCTATAAGGTGGGAATATATATTTTTAATAAACATACCAATAGGAATAATTGTATTTATATCTGCTGTGAAAATATTTCCAAAGTCAAATGCAGTATCACATGAGAAATTTGATGGAAAAGGAGCTTGCTTATTTATAATATTTACTGTGCTGTTATTTGGAGCATTAGGTCAAGGCCAGGTAATTGGATATAATAATCTATTTATAATTTCTGATTTTGTAATTTCATTTATAACTTTTATATTATTTATTATTGTAGAATATAAAATAGAAGCACCTCTACTTCAATTAAATATTTTCAAAAATAGTTTATTTTCAATAAGTATAGTATGTGCCTTTATTTCATTTATTACAATTAGTGCATCCAATATAATACTGCCTTTTTATTTTCAAGATACTTTAAAATTTTCTCCAGCAGCAACTGGATTTTTTATGATGGTGTCCCCAATTGTTTTATCTGTAGTTGCTCCCTTTAGTGGATATTTATCAGATAAGATTGGCTCTGAAATACTCACGCTAATAGGACTTGCATTTACAAGCGTAGGTTTATTTCTTATATCAAGTTTAAATGAAAAATCTTCTGTAATAATACTGCTTTCATACATAGTAATAATGACCTTTGGCAATGGAATGTTCCAGGCACCTAATAATTCACTGGTTATGTCTACTGTTACTAAAGATAAGCTTGGTATAGCAGGAAGTGTAAATGCTCTTATTAGAAATTTAGGATTTGTTTTAGGTACGTCTCTTTCTACAGCCCTTTTATATAATAGGATGAGCTACAAAATTGGGTATAGAGTATCTGATTATATAAGAGGCAGAGATGATATATTTATTTACGGTATGAGATGGGTATATATGAGTGCTGGAGTTTTATGTTTGTTTGGAGTTGTGATAACAGCACTGCGGTTTTACCATAGTAAAAGGGCAATACAGGTATAGGAAAGGGTGATTATAATATGAATTATAAAGTTTTGATTACGGAAAATATATATGAAGAAGGGAAGGTATACCTTAGAAATCAAGGTTATGAATTAAAAATGGCTTCTGACATTTCTGAGAATGTTTTAGCGGAGGAAGTAAAAGATTGTGATGCAATATTAGTTAGGATGGCAAATATCACTGAAAAAATTATGAAATCCGGAACAAAATTGAAAGTCATATCTAAATTTGGTGTTGGGGTGGATAACATAGATGTTAAAACAGCATCAAGCCTTGGAATAAAGGTTACAAATTCTCCTGAATCAAATAAAAATAGTGTGGCTGAATACACTATGGGACTCATAGTAGCACTTGCTAAAAAATTATTTATTTATGATAGGGAACTTAGAGATGGAAATTTTCAAATAAGAAAAAGTTTTGGAATGGATCTTGAAGGCAAAGTACTTGGAATTATAGGACTTGGAAGTATAGGAAAACTTGTTGCTTCAAAGGCTTCAAAAGGATTTGGCATGAAAGTTATAGGGCTTAAGAGAAATGCTGGTTCAAGACAAATAGATAATATAGAAGTTACTCAAGATTTAGATTATGTGCTTAAAAATTCGGATTTTGTAAGCTTACATATTCCTCTTACAGGGAAGACAAAGGGAATGATAGGGAAAAGGGAGCTGTCACTTATGAAATCTGAAGCATTTCTTATAAATACGGCACGGGGAGAAGTGGTTGATGAAGATGCCTTATTTGAAGCACTTTTGAAAAATAAAATTGCTGGAGCTGCTATTGATGTATTCAAAGGAGAAGTACCATCTAAAGACAATCCCCTTTTTAAGCTTGAAAATGTAATTGTAACGCCTCATACTGCTGCACATACAGAAGAAGCAGGTATAAGAATGTCTGTACAGCCAGCAATTGGTATACATGAAGTATTAAGTGGAAGGGAACCTTCTTGGCCCGTAAATTGAGTTTGATGTTAAAAAAAATTAATATAACTCTTGACCTTGGGTACTATTTATGGTATTATAATTTCGTTACTTGCCGAAGTGGTGGAATTGGCAGACGCAACGGATTCAAAATCCGTCGTTGGTGACAACATGCGGGTTCGATTCCCGCCTCCGGCACCAGAAATATCAACGTTTAAGAGCATTTTGGAATTTATTCCAAAATGCTCTTTTTGCGTTTATGTCCTCCAAATGTCCTCCAAAAAAATAAAACATATTAAGACTAAATAAATGGATTAAATATATTTCTAAAATGATATCTTATAAATAGAGTTTATTGATTTTAATTGAGCTTTTACTGTATCTGATATTTTATCCTTTGCTGTTAAAAGTACAGGATATGCTTTATTAGCAGCAATGCTCGATATGCTAAGTACAATCAGGAAAGTTCTCACCATTTGCTATTACTACAGGTGTTCCTGTCTGCGGTGAGAAGTTCTTTATTATTTCTGCATTAATTTCATATTTTTATTAGAGTGAAATTTTTTTATAGCTTTCATTAATGTTAAAAATGCTTCCTGATATAAATCATCTTTAAATGTATAAGTATCTTTGTTCATATAATTACTAATACAGAAATTAATTAATCTTTTTATATTAGGATTATCATAAATTTTCATAAGATATTGTCATCCTTCGTATCTTGATATAACTGTATTAGTTGGTTTAATTGATTTATCTGGTTTGTATTCATCTTATTCACCTCTAAAATTTATTTAAATTTGTTTACATTATTTAAATAAAATTTAGAGGAGCTTTTATTCGTCCTTAGATATACATAGTAAACTGATATGGAATATTATTATTAAAAATGATATAATATGGATATCAAATATTGTAAAAAATGGGGGTAATATCGTGAAAGTTAAAAATTTAAATGGTACGAAAGATCATACTTGCAAATGTGGAAGTTGGATTAAACACTGGGAGAAATTCAGTGGTTATGATATTCCTCAATTTTGTTCTGTAAAAGATTGTTTGGGAGAAGACATTGTAGGAGGACATGTTCAAAAAGACAGTGCTACAGATAAAGGTTGGTACATAATACCAATATGTTCGTCTTGTAATGCAAAAAGGGGACAAGATTTGGATATTGATGATTCAACACCATTAGTATCTGCTAACGTAAGTAAGACATGCGGTAAATAAATGTGTTATATTTTTGAAAACAATTAATTTTATTAAAGAAGGGAATATTATTCATTATACATATTGCACAACTATTTACTCTACATTACAATTAAGTACGACAATTACATCTAAATATATATCTTTTGAACACATTAAAGTCTTAAGGTATATAATTTTTACATAAAACTAAAATATGGGAGGATAAATAACTTGAGTTCAAATATATTTTTTTCACCAATTCAACCTAGAGACATAGATGAATTTTTTAAATTTAGACGTCTTAATGGACGTCCTGATGAATGCCCAATCTGTCACTGTGGAATTGATCCTATTCTAATATTAATTGGTATGAATTCTGATAATGTTGAGGTTCTTTTTCAATGTCCTAAAAGTAATTGTGGTGAATTATTTATTAGTAAATTTAAATTTGAATATTTACAGAAGTATCCTAAAATTACTTATTATGATTATAAAAAATCTGTTCCAGTAACCCCAGAAGAAGTAAATTTTGAAGAAGAAATACATAATTTATCACCTAATTTTTGTACCATTTATAGCCAAGCTAGTTATGCGGAAGATATTGGATTGGACCAAATTTGTGGCGTAGGTTATAGGAAAGCTTTAGAATATCTTATTAAAGACTATATTATAAATTTAGATTCAAGTAAATCAGACCAAATAAAAAGAAAGCCCTTAGCCAATTGTATAAAAGATGATATTAGTGATGAAAATATAAAATTTTGTGCTGAAAAGGCAGTTTGGTTAGGCAATGATGAAACACATTATGTAAGGAAGTGGAACGATAAAGATATTGAAGATTTAAAACAATTGATAGATTTAACTATTAATTTCATAAAAAGTGAAATTATAATGCAAAAATATAAAGAAAGTATGTCTGTTGGAAGGAAATAACTAATAGTAAATCATTAAAAATTATTACTATATTAAAAAACAAAATTTAAGTAATTCTAAAATAGTAGGTTAGTACTAAAAGGACGTGATTATATGAACAGCTTTTTCACAATTATATTATCTATTGTTAACATAATTGTAATTATCATCTTACCATTAATCTTCAAAAATTATTTTCCTTCATATTTTTCAGAAAAGGGTAAAAATCTTGCTCAAAAAGAAGATATTGCTAAGATTACTACTATAGTAGAACAAATTAAATCTGAACATATAAAAAATCAAGAGCAAATTAAATCTCAATTAAGTTTGGCAGTTTCACGTAACAATGATATTGATATTCAAGCCAGAAAAGCTGTTCTTGATTTTTATGATAAAAGTATTGAATTTATAGGAACAAAATTTGCTATAAATTTTGGAAACAGAATGGGAACAATTGAAGAACATGTGAAATTTATTAAGGAATATGACCGTTCTATATTTGATGACGTTACTCAAATATATAAATTATATTATAGATTATTTATTTATTTTGATACTAATTCATCCATTATGAAAACTGCATCTTCTGTTCTTATTTGTATTTTAGATTTAAAAAAAGTTTATGAAAAATATTTTCCTAATTTTAAAACAAGTTTTTTGCATGAAGTTGAAAATTTAAGTAATATTGATAGGAATAAATATAGAAGCTGTGTTGACGATACAAACGCTGCTAGTAAAGAATATTATGGTCATCTGAATCCATTACTAAAAACTTCTAATGAAACTTTCAATTTATATATTAATGAAGTAAATAAATTCTTAAATATAAATAATTCAATAAAGATATGATTAATACTGGGGGAAATATTTATGTCACATATTATGTATGACTTTTTAACTGAAAGTTTTCTCTATTACGAAAGTAATTTAGAAACTTCTTACAGTAAATATACTGATAAACAAATAGAAGATGAGTTATTAAAATACAGAGAATACATTTTAAAACATATTGATGATATTATAAATGAAATTAAAGATGGACATGATAATACAACCGCTTTTTTCCAAATGTGTAATTCTAAATTAATAGGAATTGATATATTAAAACAATGTGGACTATATATGCATAAGTTTATTTTAGATGACCCAGTATTTAAATTTGCAAGTGATATCAACATTTCTGAATGTTCAATAGTAATGAATACATATCTTGGACTTTCATCTTCAAAAGACTTAGATAACGTGAGTTTGAAAATTTGAGCCCATTTATGGTTAAGATTACCACATAAAAATGCAAAAAAGTAGTCTTACTAATACATTACATTTTGTTCCAATTATTCCAACTTGCTTAAATTAAGATGTAACAACATACTTATTTAACTTTAGGGATGGTTTCTTAGGAAGAAAGCTGTATGCTATTAAACCTGAAACTGTATTGACCATAAAATTGCTGACACTCCTGTGCCTGCTGTGTTCTATTTTACATATATTTTTCAAATGGTCATTTATTGTTTCAATTACTGTTCTCTTCCTAAGAAGAATTTTATCTTCCATTAACATCAGTTTATTTTTCATATTTTTTCTCAACTTCGTTATCAAGTGTATACCTTTTGGATATAGAATATCTGAATTTTTCTGCGATAAATATCCTCTATCTCCAAACAGTTTTCCAAATAACTCTTTTGTTAGGTTTTTTATAACATTTAAATTTCTATCATCTACATTTCCAGGGGTTAAGTAGAAGGATAAAATTTCGCCTTTATCATTTACAACCAGGTGCAGCTTAAACCCATAAAACCATCCTGTTGAACTTTTACCATGTTCGGCAATTCGTTTAAAAACTTTATGAGAATATATTCTCCTATTATTGCATACGTCTAGTGTTGTAGAGTCTATAAAGGAAATTCCTGTGCACTTGCCAGTTCTGAATTTCATCATGTATAATAGTAATGGAATTAATGATTTCTGCATTAACTCAACAAATCTGTTGTAACTTACAAGCTTAGGAAAGTAAGGTTTTAGGACAGTAGATACATGTTCTTTATAATAAGTTTTAAATGTTCTGTAACCTGACAGATGAAAATATATTGTTATAGTCATTATTTCACTTAAACAGAGAGTTTTACTTGATGTAAATGTAGTGTTACCTTTATCGCTGCTTAGAAAATAATTTTTGCAGTATTCTTCAAGAGGTATACAGTAGTTGTCTACATCATAAAATATTTTTATTAATAAATCTTGCATAAAATCCCATCCTTTTGTTTTAATTTTGTTTGTTTTGTCACTTACAATAATAAAACATTTTGATGGGTTTTTTTATACCTTAAATATTTCCATTTTACTGTTCGAACTCACGTTAAAAGAAGTATTTTGATTTTTCCTATTATGATATAATAATATTAATTATAAATTTTGGGACCGAAGGAATGGTAAAATATGACTAAACAATTAGAATATAAATCTACAATAAAATCGATGCCTTACCTTTATATAGAAACAAAAAAGGCTGCAAGCCTCATTTTAAAAGGATTTAATGATTCTGAAATAAAAAATATGTCCATTAAAGAAAATATTTTTCAGATGAAATCTGAAGCACGAAAAAAAGAAATTGCGTCAATAACATTAAAAAGATTAAAGAGTTTAGATGAATTCCTACTTGATAAATTAGTGAATGGAGATTT
>ENA-UOOE01002187-UOOE01002187.1-fermentation-metagenome-genome-assembly--contig:-NODE-2187-length-14553-cov-6.558905_pt1 | contig 14553 bp, 15 predicted proteins | sample MGYA00245776_ERZ724021 | MGnify/ENA primary metagenome ERZ724021 (study PRJEB28704, sample SAMN03018321) | fermentation metagenome | biome: anthropogenic terrestrial biome; feature: soil; material...
GTACCTAGGCTTTATACTAAAAAGTAAGCATAGATACTATTACATTAGTGATTAGACATCTATGCTTACTTTTTTATGATAGGTTTGATTGGTTAAATAATCTGGTATGATGCTAAGGCATGATGATCAAGCAGAGCAATTGGCATCAAGTAGTGAAGGATTACACAACCGCAAAGCTATTTAAATTTGCAAAAGAACTAAATGTTTGAAAATAATTCTGCTTGTTTTCGGTGCTTTGCTGTGATATACTGTTAAAGAATAATGAGCACTTTTAAGAAAAAAGTGTGCTAACTGTGTAACCGTGCGGATATGGCGGAACTGGCAGACGCGCTAGATTCAGGTTCTAGTGAGGGAGACTTCATGCAGGTTCAAGTCCTGTTATCCGCACCAAAATTTATAAATAATACATAGGTTAACGATATATTTAATAAAAGTACGAAAATACACATTTGTTTATTGTCAAGTTTTTGAAGTGAATGAGTGGGTGTTTTTTTATATTTTCAATAAATAAATTTTTACTTTATTCATTTATTATTATGGGAGGAGGAGAATATATGTATTTTTCAAATTTATTTGAAAATGATCAACCAGTTGTATCTCTATAATCTAAGATGAAGGCTAATTGTTTGATTAAAATACCTTCTCTTAGATATCACCTTATATAAATATAAGAAGATGGAGGTATTTAACAATGAAAAAAAGATTGATTGGATCCATATGTTTATTTTTAGCAGCTTGCATATGGGGTGGAATGTATGTAGTTAGTAAATATATATTGGAGTTTGTTTCTCCAATTACACTTGTGTGGATTAGATATGCTATTGCCTTTGTAGTTTTGTTTCTAGTACTTATGTTTTTTAATTATAGGAAGAGACGTAAGGTAATTATAGAAAAAAGGGACTGGCTCCTAATAGCTTGGATAGGTTTTATTGGATATTTTATCTCCATATGCCTCCAGTTTATAGGTACAAAATTATCAGATGCCCATATGGGATCATTAATTACAGCGTCTACACCTGTATTTGTGATTATATTTGCCAGATTCATACTTAAGGAGTTATTTACAAAGAAAAAAATAATTTCTCTAATACTTGCTACTTTTGGCGTCATCATAGTTATTGGATTGGATGCTATGTTTATGAAACATCTTTTAGGTAATATAATCCTTGTGGGAGCTGCTGTAACATGGGCATTGTTGTCTGTTTATGTAAAGATAGCATCTAAGAGGGTTGATTCACTAATTATAACTACATATGCAATGTTGTTTGCCTTAATATTTACTACTCCCTTTATGCTCATGCAGCATAACAACTTTGCTTTAATACTAAATAATCGAAATCTCATACTTGGTATTATTTATCTTGGAGTTGTATCTACATCAGGAGCATTTTTTTTGTGGAATAAGGGTATTGAACTTATGGATGCAGGAATTGGATCACTATTTTTATTTTTTCAACCTGTTACAGGTTCAATTTTCGGATGGCTCTGCCTTGGAGAGCAGCTTACTGTTGGCTTTTTTATAGGGGGTATACTTATAGTAATTGGGGTACTTATAGCTACTACAAGTGAAGGTAATTAGCGAAATTAAAAATTTTTAACGGGGTGAAATCTCAAAAATGCTGTTACATGGCTTTTTCTTGTAATAGCATTTTTACTATAATGTCATATATCTCATTCCAGTTGAATACTCTGGTGATGTTTTTGTTTAAAGGTAGATGATTGTAGTTTGTATCTACCAGTAATACTTTAAAATTAGTTTCTGATAATTCAATGGCATTTTCATAACTATCTTCTATAAATATATCACAGTTTAACTTTTTAGCTGTATCTACCTTATGAGCAGAACCAAGAACATAGACACCATCATATGGTATTTCATATTTATTCAAATATTTGTGTGTTAAAATTTCCAGACATTTTTCACGAGCAGTTATGAAATAAATGTTATTTAATTCTGTGAGTTTTTGAATAATTTCTACGGCATCTTTTCTTATTGGCTCTTTACTATGAAGTTCAAATTTGATTTTGTTATAAAAATCAGTATATTCATCTCTTGTTATTCCAATAATTTTGTGAAGTTCATATTGTGTTACTTCATCAGCAGTTATATTTTTATTAAAGTATTTATTGGCACTTTCTACCCAGTAATATGGATCTGTAATTGTTCCGTCAATATCTATACATATATTCATATTTCATCCCTCCTATAAAAATATACTAACATATAATTATTAATGGTGTGTTAAAACAAAATTAAATCTGTGTAAAAGTATGATTCAAGTAGAATACATTAACTGGAATATTAAGGGAATAAATGCTATAATGTATGTATGAAAGGGGACAGTGATATTATGGGAATTGATAGCAGAAAAAAATTAATATTTTCCTGTGTGCTTTTTATTTTAATAATGCTTATTTTTGGGAAAAATATTAAAATATTGAATCAAGGTAATTCTATTAAGATAACTGCATCTCCTATAGTTAAAATATCAAGTAACCATAATGAATCTAAGAATTATCGTATAGTACTTGACCCTGGTCATGGAGGAATAGATAAAGGCACAAGCTATGGAAATATGAATGAAAAGGACATAACTTTAAAGATAGCAAAGTATGCTCAGTCTTACTTAAGGAGTCAGGGAGATGTAGTATTTTTGACTCGTGATAAGGACAAGCTATTGTCCCTTAAAGAAATAGGTAACAAAGCAAATTCTTCCGATGCAGATGTTTTTGTTTCTATTCACATAAATTCATTAAATGATAAAAATTTTAAGGGAATAACTACATTATACTATGATGTAAATGGGTATCAAAAATCAGAAAGAATAAGATTAGCAAAAACAATAGAAAGCCAAACAGTAAAGAATGATGGGTGGGAAAGTAAGGGCATAAGAAGACAAAACTTGGCAGTTCTAAGATATACCAAAATACCTGGGGTGCTTGTAGAATGTGGATTTATAACTAACGATGAGGATAGAAAAAAGTTGTCAAATGAAGATGTATTAAAAAGACTTGCAAAAAATATTTCAGATGGAATAATAGAATACTTAAATAAAAGTCCTCAATGATCATCACCACTTAAGAGTTCTAAGGGGCTTTTACCCTTACGTTCCTTAATCCTTCTAATTGTATTTTTATCTATGTTAATTGATGCATAATTTTCTTTATTTATGGCATTATAATAATCCATATTATGTAAAGCAAAAATGCCCATCATATTTGAACTATGCCAGTATCAAGATCTTCAAATAACTTCTGGACAGAATCAAACTTTTTAGTTTTTCCATTCCTTATATCTTTATCTGCCTGTTTTTCATCTTGCTGCCATTCTTTACTCCAGAACCACGCTTGCTCCTTTGGAATTATAACTTGGGATTTTTCTCTTAATTGTGTAATTATAAAATCACCTTCTTTAATTATTATTTTCCTACTTTCTAACTTTATTATATACGAATTTTTAGTCATTGTATGGTTAATCTTAAATAATCCACAGCTGTGGATAAATACAACAGGAATTATCGGTTAAAAGTATACTCTTTACGGAAACATCAATATAGAGTAATATATTTAATAGGACTTTTTAACTAATGAGGGCATAATCCTAAAGAATTATTATTGATATTTTATATGTTGTAATATTGGAGGAGGAAATAGAATTGAGTTTAAATATAGTGTTATTTCAGCCTGAAATACCACAAAATACTGGGAATATTGCTAGAACATGTGTACTTACAGGATCCAAACTCCATTTGATAAAACCTCTAGGTTTTAGTTTAGATGAAAAACATTTGAGAAGGGCAGGTCTTGATTATTGGAAATATCTAGATGCAGCCTTATATGATTCTTATGAAGAACTTAGAGAAAAATATAAAGAGGGCACTTTTTATTTTTCTACTACTCATGGGAAAAACTTTTACCATGAAGCTAAATTTAAGGATGGAGATTTTATAGTATTTGGAAGGGAATCCTGTGGTTTACCAGATGAAATAAGAAATAGTGATCGTGAAAAATGTATAAGAGTTCCTATGATAAAAACAAGTACTCGTTCCTTAAATTTATCTAATACTGTAGCAATAATTGCCTATGAGGCTTTGAGGCAGATAAACTTTCCCGACATGAAATAAGGAGGAAGTTATGGAAAAGGTAAAAATAATAACGGATAGTACAGCAGATTTACCTGAGGCTGTATTAAAAAAATACAACATAGAAGTATTTCCTCTTATTATTAATTTTGGTGAAAAATCTTATAGAGATGGGATTGATATAGATACGCATACTCTTTTTAATAAAATGGAAAATAGCAATATTTTTCCTGTAACATCTCAAGTGAATCCACAGGTGTTTTGGGATTGTTATAGTTCTTATATAAAAAAGGGGTATAAAATATTTTCTATTCATCTTTCATCAAAAATGAGTGGTACATATCAATCCGCATGTATTGCCAAAGAAACCCTTAAAACAGATGATATAGTTGTAATGGATAGTATGAATGTAACTTCTGGACTTGGAATTCAAGTTATTAAGGCGGCAAAATTAAAAGAAGCAGGACTTGGAATAAAAGAAATAGAAAAAGAAGTTAAAAAAATTTCTCCACACGTAAAAAGCACCCTTGCTTTTAACAGTTTGGATAACCTTGTAAAGGGAGGGCGTCTTTCTAAAACAGCTGGAGTTATAGGAAATATTTTAGGAATAAAGATAATACTTGAAGTGAAAGATGGAGAAATGTCAGTAATTGATAAGGTAAGAGGAAACAAGAGAGTTCTTAGAAATATGTTAGCTTACATTGATGAAAAAGGAGTAAAAAGTGGAGAAGATTCGATATTACTCCATGTAGGCGAAGTGGATATATTGGATTCTCTCAGAGATAATTTAAAGGAGAAAAAATTAGATTTTATAGAATGTGAAGTAGGATGTACAGTTGGAGTGCATTCGGGATCAGGAGCTTGTGGAGTATTTTTTGTAGAGGATTATTAAGTGTATAAAAAATCTGCAATTTGTAGTTTGAGGATTGTAAAGTATTTTATAATTTATAATGGACGATGGATAGGTAGTAATAAAAGAAATTTTTTACATCCTTATGATATAATAAATAGGGAAGTTGTTTTTTGGCAAAATGTGAGAATGGGAGGTATAGAAAAAATGAACATGGATTTTGGACTTAATTTAACTCAAGAACAAAAGTTAATCATGACTCAGCAGATGCAATTATCTGTAAAAATGCTTCAGATGTCCAGTCTTGAACTTAGGGAATATGTAGAAAAAGAATTTCAACAAAATCCTGTCCTTGATGTTAAGGAACCTGATTCTACTGATATAGAAAAGGATAAATTAGATTATAAGGAAATTATAAAGAGTCTTAGTTCAAATAATTTTAATCACCAAACCTATCAAAAAAGTGAAGAAGAAGAAGTGTCACCTTTTAACTTTATTTCTCACAAAACGTCCTTAAAGGAATATTTAAAAGAGCAAATAATGGAATTGAATGAAAAGGATTACGTTAAATCTATATGTTCATATATTGTAGAAAACATAGATTATAGAGGATATCTAGTTATAGAAGATGGAGAAATAGAAAGGGATCTTAAAATTTCGACAAAACTTGTAAAGTACTGTATAGATATAATTCAAACTCTAGAACCCTGTGGAATAGGTGCTAGAAATTTATCCGAATGTTTGAAGATACAGGCAGCACAGAGGAAAATAGAGGATATAAATGTATTTATAATGATAGACAAATATCTAGAGCTAATTGCGGAAAATAAGTATAATGTTATAGCAAAAGAACTAGGAATAAATGTAAAACAAGCCCAGGAATATGGCGATATCATAAAAACTTTTGATCCAAAGCCTTCTAGAGGATTTTATACAGGAGAAGATGTAAAATATATAATTCCAGATGCTTATATAGAAAAAATCGGAGATAAATATTATATAATTATGAATGACGATTTGACACCAAGACTAATAATAAATTCAGCATATAAAGATATAGTTAAAAACCACGAGGACAAAGAAGCCGCAGATTATGTAAAAGAAAAATTAAACAGTGCAATGTTTCTTATAAAAAGTATACAACACAGAAAAAGTACTATATATAAGGTATTAGAAAAGATATTGGAATTGCAAAGGGACTATTTTGATTATGGGGAAAAGTATTTAAAACCAATGACTTTAAAGAATATAGCAAGTAGTATGGACATGCATGAATCCACTATAAGCAGGGCTATAAGGGATAAATATATATATACAAGTAGGGGAACAATAAAATTAAAGGATTTATTTACTACAGGGATATCAAAAGGATATGATAGAGAAGATGTGTCTGTATTAATTATTAAAAAGAATATTGAAAAAATAATAAATGAAGAAGATAAGAAAAAACCGTTATCTGACCAACAAATATGTGATTTAGTTAATCAACAAGGCATGAATATTTCTAGAAGAACTGTAGCAAAATATAGGGAAGAGATGGGCATAAAATCATCAAAAGGGAGAAAAAGATTTTAAAAGGGAGAAAAAGATCTTAATATTCTCCCTAATATTTATATCTATTGTTAAATATTTAATATATTTCTATTTAAAAAATATATTATATACTTTATAATATAAGTGGGACAATTAATAATACAGTGGGACTGTTTTTGACCATGGGGGTGTGACAGTGGAAGATATACTTAAATTTGAGCAGAGAATAGTACCTGAATTGGTAAAACTATTAGAGAAAAGATATAACATTTTGAGAACTATATATTACAATCAACCTGTTGGAAGGAGAGTATTAGCAAATAACCTAGGTATAGGTGAGAGAATTGTTAGAACTGAAATAGATTTTCTTAAAACTCAAGGATTTATTGAAATAAACACTTCAGGTATGACTATAACGCCAGATGGGGAGGAAATTATAAACAAACTTAAGGATTTTATACATGAATTGAGAGGATTGTCTAAGGTTGAAAAATTTATAAAGGACAATTTAGATTTAGAAAATATCATAATTGTTCCCGGAGATTGTGATGAAGATATAACTGTATTAAATGAAATAGGAAAAGCTGCTGCAAGCTATCTTAAGAATATATTAAAAAATAATGATGTGATTGCAATTACTGGTGGATCCACTATAAAAGAAGTAATTGATAATATGCCTAAGGTTTCTAACTTAAAAGATATATTAGTTGTGCCAGCTAGAGGTGGTATGGGTAAAAATGTTGAAACTGAAGCCAATATCTTATCTGCCAGATTAGCAGAAAAATTAGAAGGTACTTATAAATTACTTCATGTTCCTGATAACTTAAGTGATAATGCATTAAAGACAATTATTAAGGAAAAAGATATACATGGTATACTAGAAACTATATCAAATGCAAACATACTTATGTATGGCATAGGAAGAGCCTGTAAAATGGCAAGAAGAAGAGGATTGCCAGAGGAAAAGATAAATAAAATCCAGTCAGATGGAGCAGTAGGAGAAGCTTTTGGGTGTTACTTTGATAGAAATGGAAAGGTAATATATTCTACTCCAAGTATAGGAATAGTAAATGAAAAAATAGGAAAAATACAGGTATTGATGGCTGTAGCTGGAGGAAGCAGTAAAGCTGAGGCTATTCTTGCTACCGTAAGAAATAATCATAATGGTATCCTCATTACAGATGAGGGTGCTGCTAAGGAAATTGTTAAATTTATAAAGTAAACACATATATTATTTTAAAATAAATAATTAATTTTTTAGGAGGAATTATAAATGGTTAAGGTTGGAATTAATGGTTTTGGAAGAATAGGAAGAAATGTATTTAAAGCATTGATTAAAAGATATTCTAATGAATTAAAGGTTGTAGGTATTAATGATTTAACTGATGCAAAAACATTAGCCCACTTATTAAAATATGATTCTTTATATGGTAAATTTGATGGAACTGTAGAAGCAAAAGAAGATTCTATAGTTGTAAATGGAAATCAAATAAAAATATTTGCAGAAAGAGATCCTAAAAATATAGATTGGAATTCATTAGGTGCTGAGATAGTTATAGAATCCACTGGACTTTTCACAGATGCAGCAAAAGCAAAGGCACATTTGGGAGGATCAGTTAAAAAAGTTCTTATATCTGCTCCAGCTAAAAATGAAGATGTAACGATAGTTATGGGAGTTAACGAAGAAACTTATGATGCTTCTAAACATAATATAATTTCAAATGCATCTTGTACTACAAACTGTCTTGCACCATTTGCTAAAGTATTAGATAGAGAATTTAAGATAGTAAAAGGACTTATGACTACAATACATTCGTATACTGGAGATCAAAGACTTTTGGATGCACCTCATAGAGATATGAGAAGATCTAGAGCAGCTTGTGAATCCATGGTTCCAACTACTACAGGAGCAGCAAAAGCAGTTGCACTTGTGCTTCCTCAACTAAAGGGAAAACTAAATGGATTTTCTCTTAGAGTGCCTACACCTACAGTATCATGCACAGATTTAGTTGCAGAACTTTCAAAAGATGTAACAGTAGAAGAAGTAAATGCTGCATTCAAAAAAGCTGCTGAAACTGATATGAAGGGAATATTAGGATATAGTGAAGAACCTTTAGTATCTATAGATTATAGAGGAGATGAGAGATCTTCTATAATAGATGGACTTTCAACTATGGGTATAGGCGGAAATATGGTTAAAGTTGTTGCTTGGTATGATAATGAATTTGGGTATTCAAGTAGATTAGCAGATTTAACTAAATATGTTGCTGACAGACTATAATATTATAGGACCTGGTTTTGTAGTTTTGGCTATGAGACGGGCTTTTTTACTACAATAATGTTTAGGCATTTTCAAAGAAATAACTTAATCAGTATGCTAGTCTATTTTTTATCATACTGTGTTGGTAGAACCCTTAGATAGGATTCACTATCTGCGGAACCTGCCTCCCTTGTCTATTTATTTTCTTTCAAATGCCTTAAATCAGTTGTATAATATTACCGTAAGATAAATTTGTAAAGGAGTTGGGAACAGATATGGCTTTTAATAAAAAGACAATTGAGGATGTAGATGTAAGTGGAAAAAGGGTACTTGTTAGATGTGATTTTAATGTCCCTTTGAAAGATGGGAATATAACAGATGAGAACAGAATAATTGGTGCACTTCCAACCATAAAATATTTATTAGAAAAAAATGCAAAGGTTATACTTTGCTCACATCTTGGAAAACCAAAGGGAGAGCCAAAACCAGAAATGTCGCTGCTTCCAGTTTCAAAAAGGCTTTCAGAACTTTTAAAAAAAGAAGTTGTATTTGCAGCAGATGATGAGGTAGTAGGAGAAAATGCCAAAAATGCAGTTAAAAATATGAAAAACGGAGATGTAGTCCTCCTTGAGAACACAAGATATAGAAAAGAAGAAACTAAAAATGAAGACAATTTTTCAAAAGAACTTGCATCCCTTGCTGAAATATTTGTAAATGATGCTTTTGGTACAGCTCACAGGGCACACTGCTCTACTGTAGGAGTTACAAAATTTTTGGATACCGCCGTATGTGGATACTTAATTCAAAAGGAGCTTAAATTTTTAGGAAATGCAGTAGAAAATCCAACAAGACCATTTATTGCTATATTAGGTGGAGCTAAGGTTTCTGACAAAATTAATGTAATAAATAATTTGCTTGAAAAGGTAGATACCCTTATAATTGGAGGGGGAATGAGTTATACTTTTTTAAAAGCTGAAGGTCATTTTGTAGGAAATTCTCTTCTAGAAGAGGATAAAGTGGAATATGCTAGACATATGCTAGATAAGGCAAAAACTAAAGGTGTAAAGCTGCTTTTACCTATAGATATTGTAATTGCAGATAAATTTGATGCAAACGCCAAACCTATAGTTACAGATGGCGTAGATATAAAAGATGGCTATATGGGACTTGATATTGGACCTAAAACTTCTAAGTTGTATGAAGAAGCTATAAAAGGTGCAAAAACTGTAGTGTGGAATGGTCCTATGGGAGTATTTGAATTTGAGAATTTTGCAAAGGGTACTTTTGCTGTAGCTAAAGCAATGGCTGAATCTGGAGCCACTACAATCATAGGCGGCGGTGATAGTGCTGCAGCTGTAAATCAGCTTGGATTTGGAGATAAAATGACTCATATATCTACAGGTGGAGGAGCCTCTCTTGAATTTTTAGAGGGAAAAGAGCTTCCGGGAATAGCAGCTTTAAATGATAAATAGAAATAAATGGAGGTAGTTTACATGAGAAAGGCAATAATAGCCGGAAATTGGAAAATGAATAAGACTGTAACTGAAGCATTGAAGCTAGTTGAGGAATTAAAACCTCTAGTAAGTGATGCTAAATGTGATGTAGTTGTATGTCCTCCTTATGTTTGTTTAGATGCAGTTGTTAAATCAGTAAAGGGAAGTAACATAAAAGTGGGTGCACAAAATATGCATTATGAAGAAAATGGTGCATACACTGGAGAAGTAGCTCCTAATATGCTTAAGGATATTGGAATAGATTTTGTAATAATTGGGCACAGTGAAAGAAGACAATATTTTAATGAAACGGATGAATCAATTAATAAAAAGGTAAAAAAAGCTTTTGAATATGGTATAATTCCTATAGTATGCTGTGGAGAAACTTTAAATGAGCGAGAGACGAATGTAACAGAAGAAGTTTTGGGAAAACAGATAAAACTTGATCTTGCAGGACTTGAAAAAAGTCAGGTTGAAAAATTGGTCGTAGCATATGAGCCAATATGGGCTATAGGTACGGGAAAAACTGCTACAGACAAACAAGCAAATGATACTATAGCTTATATTAGAAGTGTAATTGCAAAAATGTACGGCAGGGAAACAGCGGAAAAAACAAGAATTCAATATGGTGGTTCTGTGAAACCAGCTACAATTAAAGCTCAAATGACCCAGCCTGACATAGACGGAGCACTAGTTGGAGGGGCTAGCTTAAAATCAGAAGATTTTGCAAAAATAGTTAATTACTAAATTTTAGTGTATTTTGGAGGAAAAGATGAGAAAGAAACCAGTAATGCTTATGATATTAGATGGTTTTGGAATATCTGAAAAAGAAGAGGGAAATGCAATTAAAGCAGCCAATAAACCTAACTTTGATAAATATTATAAAAATTATCCCCATACTAAGTTAGGATCTAGTGGACTAAGTGTAGGTCTTCCAGAGGGCCAAATGGGTAATTCTGAAGTTGGACATTTAAATATAGGTGCAGGAAGAATTGTGTATCAAGCATTGACTAGAATTACAAAATCCATAGAAGAAAGGGAATTTTTCAAAAATAAAGCGCTAAATAAGGCTATGGATAATTGCCTTAAAAATAATTCATCCCTCCATCTTCTAGGACTTTTATCGCCAGGAGGTGTACATTCTCATACGGATCATTTAAAGGCACTTCTTAAATTAGCAAAGGAAAAAGGCTTAGAGGATGTATATATTCACGCTTTTACTGATGGAAGAGATGTACCTCCCTCTTCGGCAGGATCTTATATAAAAGATATGGAAAGCTATATAAAACAAATAGGGATTGGACATATAGCAACGATATCAGGAAGATACTATGCTATGGATAGAGATAATAGATGGGAGAGAATTGAACTTGCATATAATGCACTTGTATATGGCAAAGGAAAAAAAGCAAAGAGTGCCTTAGAAGCAGTTCAAAATTCTTATGAAGATGGTAAAACAGATGAATTTATAGTCCCAACAGTAATTGAAGAACGTGGAAATCCAATTGCTACTATAAAAAATGAAGATTCCGTAATATTTTTTAATTTTAGACCTGATAGAGCAAGACAGCTTACACGAGCTATAAATGATAAAGTATTTAAAAGTTTTAAAAGAAATAACTTGAATGTCAAATTTGTAACTATGACAGAATATGATGCTACTTTGGAAAATGTAGCTGTAGCTTTTAAAAATGAAGTCTACAAAAATACCTTGGGAGAGTATCTCAGCAGTAAAGGGAAGAGACAGCTTAGAATAGCAGAAACTGAGAAATATGCTCATGTAACTTTTTTCTTCAATGGTGGAGTTGAAAAACCAAATGAAAATGAGGATAGAGACCTTATTCCTTCACCTAAAGTTGCTACGTATGACTTAAAACCCGAAATGAGTGCTAGAGAGGTAACAAGTGAAGTCTTAAATAAATTAAATCAAGATAAATATGATACTATAATATTAAATTTTGCCAATCCTGATATGGTAGGTCATACAGGAAAATTTGAGGCTGCTAAAAAAGCAGTAGAAGTAGTAGATGAATGTTTGGGGAAAATTGCAGATGAAGTTTTAGGAAGAGATGGAACAGTATTTATAACAGCAGACCATGGAAATTGTGAACAGATGATAAATTATTCCACAGGGAGTCCTATGACAGCACATACTACAAATGAAGTCCCATTTTTGTTTGTATCAAAGGATTCAAAGCATTTAAGACAAAATGGAATATTGGCAGATATTTCTCCTACCATACTTGATGTTATGGGACTTGAAAAGCCTTCAGAAATGACAGGTAAAAGTCTTATATTAAAAGATTAAACTTGATTAGCTGATTTTTTAAATATGTATATAAAACAAAAAATGAAGGGAGTGAAAAAACCGTTGTTTTACATAGCGGTTAGAGTTTATGAAAAATTATATAGAAATAGTAGATGTAATGGCAAGACAAATCCTTGATTCCAGATCAAATCCAACTGTAGAGGTAGAAGTTGTACTAGAAGATGGAACTGTAGGCAGATCAGCAGTACCTTCTGGTGCATCTACAGGAGCATTTGAAGCTGTAGAACTTAGAGATGGGGACACTGAAAAATATAATGGAAAAGGTGTTTTGAAGGCTATTGACAATATAAATAATCATGTAGCAGAAGAACTTATAGGAATGAATGTATTTGACCAAGTGCTTATAGACAAGACAATGATAGAACTTGATGGCACAAAAAATAAAGCTAAGTTAGGTGCTAATGCCACATTAGGTGTATCGCTAGCTTGTGCAAGAGCAGCTGCTGAATATTTAGGACTAAGTCTATATCAATATATAGGTGGAGTAAACGCAAAAGTCCTTCCAGTTCCAATGATGAACATATTAAATGGTGGAAAGCATGCTGATAATAATGTAGATCTTCAGGAATTTATGATAATGCCTGCAGGTGCTCCAAGCTTTAGTGAAGCTCTTAGAATGTGCTCCGAAGTTTATCATACATTAAAATCACTTTTAAAATCCAAGGGATATGACACCGGTGTAGGTGATGAAGGTGGATTTGCTCCAAATCTAAAATCCAATGAAGAAGCTATACAGGTAATAGTTGAAGCTATAGAAAAAGCTGGGTATGCTCCAGGAAAAGATATATTCATAGCATTAGATCCTGCTTCAACAGAATTTTATGAGGATGGAAAATACAATTTAAAGGGGGAGGGCAAAGTTTTAACTCCTGCAGAAATGGTAGATTTTTATGTAGATATTGCAAATAAATATCCTATAATCTCCTTAGAAGATGGTATGGCAGAAGAAGATTGGGAAGGATGGGCATTATTAACTGAAAAGTTAGGAGATAAAATTCAGTTAGTAGGTGATGACCTTTTTGTAACTAATACAGAAAGATTGAAAAAAGGTATAGAGAAAAAAGTTGCCAATTCTATACTTATAAAATTGAATCAGATAGGAACTCTTACAGAAACATTAAATGCTATAGAGATGGCAGAGAGAGCAGGTTATACTGCAGTTGTATCACATAGATCCGGTGAAACAGAAGATACTACAATAGCTGATTTAGTAGTAGCAGTAAATGCAGGACAGATTAAAACTGGAGCACCAGCAAGAAGTGAGAGAGTTGCAAAATATAATCAGCTTTTAAGGATAGAAGAAGAACTGGGAGAAGTAGCTGAGTACAGAGGATTGGATGCATTCTATAATGTAAACAGAAAGTAAAAAAAGGCCTGGTGTAAAAACACCGGGCTCTTAAAAAATGTAAATTGAAATTAACAGATGCATATGTTAATATAATACGTGTGTTAATTTAAAATGCAATATTAGGAGGTAATTACCTGTGCACATTTTTCTAACAATTTTACAATTGATAATTGGAACTATACTTATAGCAGTTGTATTAATACAGCCGGGTAAAACCAACGGATTAAGTGGGCTTATATCTGGTGGAGCAACTGAAAGCTTTTATTCGAAAAATAAATCAAGAACTTCACAAGCAATGCTATCAAGAACAACTGTCGTATTAGCTATATTATTTGCAATTATATGTATAGCACAAAATTTCGTAAAGTAATTTAGATAGCAGTTTGTATAAATAGGGTATATGTGCTCTATTTATTTTTTTGTTTTAGAAAGATCATGATTTTAATTCACAATTCATAGTTCACAATTCACAATTTCGGTAGATTTTTCTTCGCGAGTGTTATGAAAAATCTAAAAACTAAGTAGTATAAACGTTAAATTTTTAGATTTTATGTGATAACAGAAAATCATCCTTAATTGTGCATAGTGTATTGTGAATTGTTCATTATCAATGAATCTTACTTAGTGGGAGTTTGTTTCTCCCACTAAGTTTAGATGA
>ENA-UOOE01002189-UOOE01002189.1-fermentation-metagenome-genome-assembly--contig:-NODE-2189-length-14545-cov-5.691925_pt1 | contig 14545 bp, 27 predicted proteins | sample MGYA00245776_ERZ724021 | MGnify/ENA primary metagenome ERZ724021 (study PRJEB28704, sample SAMN03018321) | fermentation metagenome | biome: anthropogenic terrestrial biome; feature: soil; material...
AAAACCTTTTTCAATTTAGCTGTTTTCCTATTTAATTCTCTTATTCTAGCCCTGTTCCCGCGGATCTTTCTTTCAACATATTCAAGTTCATCCTCAAGCTTTTCAATTTCTCTTATTATTCCTTTCTCTGCTACACTTTCTCCTGTAGGACTTGTCTGAACTCTTTCATCAAAACTTGGACTCATATGTGTATCTGGAATAACGCTAACATTACAGTGCTTTATATCCCATTCAATGCTTTCTTCCTGAGCCTTAAGCTCCTCACATTCCTGTTCTAAATTCTCTATTTCCTGTAAATCTCTAAAATAACCATAGAGCCACCCTTCTGTCTTTTTAAATACCTCTTTGTCTAACACAAGCGTTCCCTCCCCTACGCAATTTATTGCCTATTTCTAGTTTTAAACACATATACACCCATAGCTATTATTCCTACAAATACACCCATGGATATAATATATAAAGCTACAAATTTTATTAATACTCTCACAGCATCACTCCTTAAATCTTCATGTATAAATAATCCATTTCTGCACATAATACCATATAGAGTAACATTAGCTCTCTTCGATTAATTTTTTTGCCAGGGAATTTAATCCCTGGTTTTTATTTTTCTTTAATTCTCTTTTCAATGTCAGCTTTTTTAGCCTGTAGCTTGGCTACTTTCTTAAAATTTCTCACTATTTCAGCATCCTCAATCTCTTTATCTAACTGTGCTAGTTTCTGCCTGTAAAACTCAGTTATTATCATTGCTTTCACTTTCTTCATAAAAATACCGTATTCTGAACTAACTAACCTTTTTAAAATGTTCTTCTAATATTTCTTTAGGTATTTCAAGCCAACCTAAATCATCATTTTCAAGTCTTATTTCTCCACCGATAAATCTATAATCTTCATCTTCTGGAACGCACCAAACTGTGCCTTCTTCTACTGGAAGATATTCACCTTCTAAAAACTCACCATTCTCACCACATTTTTCTAAAGAAAAACCTTTAATGCATTTATACATCACTTATTCCTCCAATATTTGTAATGTGTACTAACTATTCTGCTCTATCATTGGCACACTCTTGACAAAACCCGTTATTTTTTCTATATTCCTCAATTGTCATTGGAGTTCCACAAATATCACAACATGGCTGCTCATCTAAATCATCAATTGAAAAATCTCCATATCCGCCATTTCCATACATATCATTCATTCCAAAATTCCTCCTTATTTTTGTATTGTGTATCTACTTACACAATTTAAAGCCAAGAACTGTATTGCTTATATTATTTACTGTTGCATCAATCCATCCAGTTATGGACTACTTTGATATATAACTTCATTGTAACAGGTTCAAGTATCCATTGTTCTCCTGTGAAACATACATCTACTACTTGTTGAATAGTAGGTTGAGTAACATTATTGCTTTCACATTGATGTACATATACTACATCTCCTGCACTAAACCTACTTGCTATAGCTGTAATACACCCATTAATACTTTGTGATACGCATATACGTTTCGTCTTAGAATCTTCATCCTTATATTTGTCAATAGGTATTCTAGGTTCTATAAGTTTATTATCAAAATTATGCTTACTTGCAAAATAATATTTTATATTAAAACCTTCTTTCGTTACGCAATAATTTCATTCATTTAACTTTTATATCCGTTCACTAGTAGTGACATTGCATCTGCTCCAATATCACTGCTAGCTTTTTTCTTACTACATTTCTCTAGTTGCTTTTCAAAATCATACTCTGCTGGTACCTGCATTTTTTCAAAAAGCTTGTTAACTTCATTGATTTTATACTGAGTAACAGCATTTTGCTTCATTTCTCCTTCAATATGGGTTTTAAAGTCCCACAAACACTCACATATCACTCTACATTCTTTAACTGTCAATTCTACGTTTTTAATAATCTAACACCTCTTTTAAAGATTATCTTCTATGATCTTGAAATTTCTTCCGCAATTATTACAGATAACAATTCCATCATCTGTCCAAAGTTCTAAGTCTTCCTCTTCTCCACAAAATGGGCAACATTTTATTTCTAAAATATCAGCTTCTTTTGGCATTTCTATACCTCCTAATAATTTTTAAATTCGTGAAATTTTCATTTTACGTACTAACTTACACATCTTTTATTACCTTTAAATCAATACCTGGATATCTAATCTTAAACTGCTTGCGCGTCCTTTTCCACTGCTCAGATTCATAACCTTTTGTATCCTCAACACTATAACTTCCATCATTGTGCAACACTAAAAAATCAGCACTATAAGTTATTGCCTTTTCTTCACCGTTACCTTCCTGAAGAACAAATTTCGGCTGAGGTACAAATCCAGCTATTTCCCCAGAATAGAATAGGAGTTTCAGCTGGCAATACCTTCTCATTTCCAGCTGGCTCCTGAAGTACAAGCCATCATACCAAACACCTTTATTTTTGTATTTCTGAATCTTTTCTTTTGGCTTTTCTACTTTCTGTCCCCTCTTTTTCAGGTATGCTTCGTACTGCTCCTGGGTCCAATTCATCTATCATCATCCCTATTTGATCTCCAAATTTTATAGGTTTTGTATTTTTTATAATTACTGGTTTATTCATACATTCACCTTCTATTTATCAAATTTTCTGCATACCTAAATTGCTGCTTGATGTAAGGATCATCTATGCTACTGCCTTCTTCACTCATCCAATCTGTAATTCTTTTATTTATATCTTCTACAGCTTCAACTGGAAGCTTATTTATATTTTTATTTAAATTCTCCATACTGTTAATTTTTACTTTCAAGTTTTTTCACCTACTTCACTAGTATTTTAAAACTCACGTACACTATGTTTAAATCAATTTTAGTTTCAAAGAGTGACATTATACTACTTGTACACTTATCTTTAAAATTTGCCCTGTTTCTGGTCGAATTTAGCTATTATTTATGGATTACATTATCTCTACATCTCCTGCACAGAAATCAATATATTTAAAACTTTCCTTCCAGTTTCCCTTTTGTACTACCACAAGCCACTTTGTTTTGCCTACAACAGTTCCGCTTACAGTTTTATATTTATTACACCTTGTATTTACATATGTTCCACGTATACATTTTACTTTTAGCCTTACTCTTTGACCTATTTTAAATAACTTTGCAACTCTTTTAACATCCTCAATGTAATAAAATTCCTGCCTTACCTCTGCTGATAACTTACGAGATTTAACTAAATTCATTTCAGCTCCTATATTGCTTACTAGTGTTGCACTGCAACCTAATTTAGCTGCAATATCTTTCTGGCTCATGATTCCCCAGTTATCTTTCACAAAGTCGTTTCTTGCCTTTGTTCTTTCAAACAGTGCTGGCATTGCTCTCACCCCCCTTACGTTATTTTTAGTAAATCTAACTATTCAGCATCTCTTTTAATATTTCAGTCTTTTTCAATCCTTTCTGTATTCGTATGCTTGGACTTGTATTTTCAATGGGAGAGCACATCTCATGCATTAATCTGTCTGCAGTTCTCCCTTTACCTAAGTCGCAGTCCTTGTCATACCTTCTTTTCAGCTGGTTCATTGATAAGTTTGATGTAACTATAAGGGGTTTTTCATTCCTGCACCTTGAATCCAATATTTGATACATAGTAGCTCTGGACCAATCTGTATTATTTTCTACACCCATATCATCAATGATTACTAAATCCGCATTATCCAAGCAATTTAATATGCTCTGAACTCCTTCATCACCATATTTACCAAAACTACTCTTTATCCTTTCAAGTAGTCCAATAGCAGATACGCACACTACCGGTATAAAGTTTTTAATAAGTGCATTGGCAATACAACCGGACAAGAAGGTTTTTCCGTTACCCGGATTACCGTAAATTAATAACCCTAAGTTTTCCTTCATGGCCTTTTCTTTAAAAGACCTCACGTATTCAACTCCTAGTTCATACATTTTTTCATTTCCCAGGGCATGATCCCAATTCTGAAACGTAAAATTTTTAAACTCTTTGGTCATTAGGCTATTATTAAATATTCGTTCAAGCCTGATCTGCTTCTCTTTTGCCTCGGATACTTTTTTATTTTCTTCAAGTGCCTTTCTTTTACACTTGCACATCCTCGGCACTACATAGTTTCTTCCAAGCATCCTAACTACTTTTCCTATAGGTTCCCCACATATATGGCAATTTTCTAGCTCAGTTCTAGAAGTGTAAGCCAATTCCGGACTCGTCAATTTCTTTTCCTGTAAACTTACTTGCATTTTTTATCTCCTTTCCGGATCCTTTACTTTGTATCCTTGCATATAAACTTTTTATTATAGGCACACAGTATTTAAAACTGTTGATTTTATCGCTCTCAGTATCTGGTTTAAATTTATTAAATGATTCATCAATGCCTCCCAAGACTATTTTGAGGGTCGGTACCTCATTACAAACTTCTTGAGCTGCTTTTACCTCACGTGGTTTTAATTGCAAATCTGGCTTTCCTGATTTTTTACAGAAATATTCCAGTGCTATCACCCATGGCTCTTTTTCTTTATTAACGATAATAGTATTATCTATGTCTTTGTCTATGTCTATTAATGTGGCACGATCTACGGAAGTACCTCCGGCACAACCTACGGAAGTACCTGCGGAAGTAACTACGGAACTCATTTCCGTGGAAATCTTTTCCTCGGAATTCATTTCCACAGGTCTTTCCGGGGGATCAGTAACATCCGAGGGCGGTACCCGTTTTGCTACTGAATTTTTATTAAAATAATTTATACCAGTTTCAAAAGATATAATTGTGTATATAGGAGCTTTCCCTCCAACTCTACTTCTAAAATCAATTCTTCCTTTTTGCTTTAGTTCATTTCTTGCATTTCTAACTCCTCTACCTGATAATCCTGTTTTAATACTTAACACCGATTCGGCTACCGTAAACGTTTCTACCCATGCAGCTTTGTTGTTTATGTGCATCAATGCGTACCATAGAGCAACTGCTGATGTCGATAGTTCGTTTAGTTCGAGCCAATCATAGAAAGTATTAATTTCACTTATATATCTCATGCGAGCACCTCTTCAGGGTGTTAAAGCAAGCTGCTAGGTCGGTACTAGCATACCTACTTTAAAACTTCCAAATTCTAAAATAATTCTATTTCTAAATCTTTATCTGCTATATATACTGGCTTTCCAGTTAACTTTTCAATTTCTTCTTTAAATTGTTCAGCATTGCTATTGCTATCACTTAAATGTAAAAGTATAATTTCTCTAACCTGACCTAAATCCGTTTCATTTAAAAACTCTTTAACATTTTCTAAGCTAAAATGAGATTTCAATAATCTGCTCGCCAATACAGGATGTACTAATCCCGCTTCAATATTTCTATTTAAAACATCAGAACTATAGTTACATTCAATCATGATATGGTTAAGCCCTGAGAACTTATATTTACAGTAATAGCTGTCTGTGATGAAAAGTAATTTTCCAAAATTACTATGATATATTAAGAATCCTACAGGATCTACAGCATCATGTTGTGTTTCAAAAGGTAAAACTGTAAAATCATTAATTCTAAATTGATGTTCTAATTCAATTATTTTTGTACGGTAATCATGAAAAACTCTTAAGGCTTCAAATGTTCCTTTACTTGTATAAACATCTATTGCATTGTTTAATACATCAACAATTGCTTTGCTGTGGTCTTTATGTTCATGGCTAACCAAGCACCCTACCACATTACTTAGATTGAAATTTAAGCCTTTTAAAATAGTTTTGTAAGGTAAACCACACTCCAGGATTAAAGTTTCATTCTCATTCTGGAGCAGATAGCAGTTACCTGCTGATCCACTCCCCAATACTTTGAGTTTCATTAAAATCCGGGTCCTCCCATTTCTACTTGTCCAGGTGCATCCTTACCTTCATCATTTTTAACATCTTCATGTTTTACATCAATTACATCCTTGGATTTCGTTTTACTATCTTGCTGATTAGGTGCCCCGTTAATATCTATTTCCTTTTTATTTGCATTGTCTTTTACTTCTTCTTTAACCTCGTATTCAACATTACCTACCATATCTTTTTCATCATATGTTTTATCCGTGTTATTAAAAGCTTCCATCAAAAGGTCGCTATCATCTGAAGTATTTGCATACATCTTACAAGCCCTGTTTATCACTGTTTTCTTCGCCATTTCATCGGTAAAATTATTATGGGCTTTTGATTTTCCTGTCTTATAAGCAATACCTTGTCCCCATGCTTTTTGTATCTGATTAATGTTCATCACCTCAGTATGAATAGGACCATTCTCTCCAATTACTACTGCAAACGCACCTTTGATTTTATTAATATCTATGTTTTCAAACTTAGGATTAAATTTACTAATGTTTAGCGTTGCTGTATCCAAATCGTATATTTCTTCAAATTCATCACCTTCATATATACAGTAGGCCTTTATATCCTTGACTCCTTCTAATCTTTTAGTTACTGCTACAGTCCCCATATAGCTTCTCATAAGCTGTAGCTGTTTTCCGTATACTACAAAATAACATTGCTTCTTAGCAGGTGTTAACCCTTGTAAACACATATCATATAACGAACCTATAATTGAGTTCTTAGTACATACTTCAAGCGCAGGTTTATCATTCTTATCTTTGACCTCTTGGAGCTGCAGCCATGCACTATTAAGTGCATTAGCTACAGAATAATTTTTTGGAAAAACTATCTCATTATTTTTTCTTAATTCATTAATCTTCGTTGTTACTTGGTTTAAAGCTTCTTCCTTAGCTAAAGTTAAAGCTGTATTTTCACTTGCCATTTCGTATCATCCTTTCTTTGAATTTATTAACCTGCTAATTCTGTTTGTTCTACTTCCGAACTGCTCTCAACTCTCAATTTCTTATCCATACTACTTACAACTAAGTTAACTATTTGTGAATCAATATCTATAAGCCTTGTAGTGCTCTCCCTATTGTCTATAAATATAGGAGCTTTAATTCCATAATGATTTGATAAGGTATTTATAATATCTATCCCAGCATTAATCCTGGCACCTGAATTCAAGTTCGTTGAGAATGGCACACCGTCTATAAGTGCCTCACAATCCTCTTCAATTCCTCCATTAACCTGTGTTTTAAAGAATCTAAACTTAACATATTTAAATTTAGAATTAATACTTGATTCCATAAGTTGAACCTTAGTTTTTATAAATTCGTTACACATAAAATCTTGTTTTTCAAAGTCTGCAATTTGTTGGGCCAAACTCTTTTCTTTATCCTGCAGTTCTTTAATCCTAGTTTTAGTTTTAATATTGATTTCTTTATATCCTAGCTCATGATTAATTTGTTCAAGTTCGCTTTCAAGGGACTGCTTTTTATCTTTCAAGGCCTCAACCTGTGAATTTCCCTCTACTGGTTCAGATAACTCAGCTTCAAGTACTTTTATCTGGTTTAATGTATCCTGGTATTCTTTATTACTATCAAGATCAACAACCACTTCGAAGTTATCAATTTTACCTTGTAATTCAGCTTTTTTATTGTTTAAGGTTTCCAATTTCTCATTTGCATTTTTTAAAGCAGATTCATTCTCAGATACTTTTTTCTTATACTTCTCAACTTCTTTTGACTTTTCCGTTCCTTTCTCAGTTATATTTTTAAGGATTCCAGCCTTATTTTGATTAAAGTTTTGTTGTAATTCCTGTCTATGCTTTTCAATATCTTCATCATCAAAAGGCCTTTTACATAGAGGACAAATACGTGCATTTTCCGGAAGTTCAAATGGTTTCTTATTCTCTTCATACCATTTGTTTCTTAAATCTTTAACATCAGTTTCTACGCTTTTCATCATCTTAAGATTGTTGCTTTTCTCAGTTTCAAATGATTTAATATCAAATTTAAGATTAGCTATCTGGCTGTTGACACTGCTTAATTCTTCTGATATTTTACCTTTGCCTTTTTCAGCTTCTCGAAATTCTTTCCGTTCAATATCTTTAAGTTTGGATTTAAGCCCATATATTTTGTCCTTTTTCTCAAACACTTCATCATTTATTTTGGATTTATCAAGCAGCTGCTCTTCTACATTTTTTATTTCTGAAACTATTCCATGTTTTCTAAGTTCCAACGTTTCAAAATCAATGCCATCTTTTATTGTCATGCTCAATTCATCAACCCTGGCCGGAATCGATTCTTTATCCTTTACCAGCTTTTTTCTTGATGCATTTATACTCTCTTTTAATTCATCTATGCTCTTATTCCCTAACAGATCCTTTAAAGGTTTTAAGCTTTTTTTAGAATCAATAACACTTTCATCCGTAAACTCTCCCAAAATATCCATCAAAACCTTTTTTCTATCCTGCCATTTCATACTTGTTGAAAAATATAGAGGATTGGTTATCAGTTTAAATATATTCTCAGGAATAATGCTGCTTATTTTCTTCTTATATTCACCCTGCTTTTTAGGTACATCATCAATGTAATAAATAGTAGTTACCCCTTTAAACTCTGATTCAGGTTTTCCTTTGGGGTTAACCCATTTTTCTTTTAAAATCTTTTTCAGAACCGTTTTTACTCCATTTATTTCAAGCACTGCCTCAACTTCCGTTTCGAGCATATGAACTACATTGTTCTTTTTATCAAGTGGCTGCACATCAAATTTGCTTCTATCTTGGCTGTCCTTATCAAATAGCAACCATGTAAATGCATCAAATACACTGGTTTTACCTGTGGCATTATCTCCGCAAATATTAGTTATATTTGAAAAATCTACAATTAAATCTTTAACTCCTTTGAAATTCTTAAGAGTCAGTTTTTCTAAAAATATTGATTTACTCATTGGCTTCCTCCTTATAATAAGATCCAAATTCTTTTACAATATGTTTTACTACAATGTTCTTTACCCTAATACTCTTTTTCATAACGCTTCCCATGCTTATATTCCAAACCTGTTCCTTAGTTAAAGATGGATTTAGAATTGATTTTCTATCATCTGCTTCATTTATGTGGAATAATAGAAAATTTTGTATATCTTCAAAAGTTGAATCTTTATCTAACTTTGCCATCTCAATTCCTCCATATTTGATTTATTTTCCGTTCCAATGTAAAATGGAACTATCGAATTTTTATTTTTGGACCCTTTGCAGAGGGTTCTTTTTTATTTGTAATAAATTCCTTACCTGTTCATCTGTAGCAGTACTAATATCTTGACATACAGTCTGTCCAGTTTTCATATCATAGAGTTCATCACCATCAATATCATATTTAACTTTGTTTATAGCTTCCATGTATCCATATCTTCCATCCAGTACTAGGTGCTGTACTTCAGATATTTTCCTTTCAAGTACATCCATTGACTCACCTCCCTTTCAAACACTTGTTAGAACTTTAAAGCTTATCTTAGCAATGGTAAGCATCTGAATTAAGTTAGTCTTTTTACCAAACTTAATACGGTTTTCTCTTATATCATCCGTTGTAATCTGCAAAATTTCTTTAAACTCTTGGTCTGTTACTTCAATGCCTCCATTTTCAAATAATTTTCTTAACACATTTTCATCTCCTTCCTTTAATACCAGCTTCCAACTTGCTATACCCATTTACTTTCTCTGGATTAAACACTCTTTTTCCTCCTCTCAATTTCTTTCTTAATAGCAGTAACTTTGCTTTCTACCTTTTCTCCTCTCTTAAATTCAATTCCAAGGGCAACTTTTGCCATTGTTAAAGCAAATGGTTCTGCCTCTTTTAAACCTTTCTTAAACTCCAAACTATTCAATGGTTTCCTGTACCAAGGTTCCATCTATATTACCTCCTCACCAAAAACTATTTGATTATTAGCCTCTTGAACTTCCCTAAGTAAAGCTCCCTGCAGTGTAATAGCGCTAATATATTTAATTGCTGAACTGTAATCTTTTCTCAAAATATTGTGATAAACTGTAACATTTAAATAATCTTTCAATGTCCTCCAGATATAGCTGTATACTCTTTTCCTTATTGAAGAATTTATATAGGCACTGTTCTCTTCACCGCAGCATAAAGTTTTAACTCTTTTATTTACCAGCTTCTGAATTGTTTTAGCCTGTCCATCAGTAATGTTCATAGTTAAAGCTAAATTTTCAACTTTTATATCAAGTTCATTGAGTTTTTCTTCATGCTGCTCTATAACCTGGTAATGAAGTCTTAACTCCTCCATTGGTGAAAAATGTTTTTTTTATAAAAGCTGCTGCAAGTACATCTTTTGCTTTTAGTTGATATTTGATTAACTTTTCTCTAATCTCTTCTTTAACTTTTGCCGGATTAATACTTGCTAACCACAATGGTAAAAAATCCAGTTCTATTACATAAGTTTCTTGTATTCCTCCATTTGAAGGTATGTCCCATAAGGTACACCCCTTTGACAAAGTCATATGTTCCTTTAATTTATCTCTTTGAACTCTAGAATCTAACCCTAATGCACTACATATTGCATTTATCCCTGTATAAATTTTTCCTGACTTTTCATCTTTTATAGCAATTAAATTATCACCATAAAAATCTACATGTTTTACTAAATCGCTCAATCTTCATCCCTCCTTAAAATTGGATCATTCCATTTATACTTGTCTAATCCTTCTATAATGAAATCAAGTTGATGTAGATTTATTTTTTCCTTAATCACATCATTCTCAATTATCAATCCAAGGCCTATAGTAAATCGTCTTTGAACTTCCAGCATACCTTCCATAGTCTCAGGCCAATTAACTATTACATTTTTTACACCTGTCACTATTTAATACCCCCTTCTCTCCAAAATTTTTCTGAACCCAAAGTTTTAATTCCCGGGATTCGAGTTCAATTTTGTCTAATGTTTTAACAATATGCTCCAACTTTGGTCTTTCATCTTCTGTAATAATTCCATCCTCTGTAATGTCTAATAGCTCCTTTTTGACCTCATTAATGTTTTCTAGTGAAGATACAATTTGGATTGTAATTCTATCCATTTCTAAAACCTCAATATGTGGAACACTATGCTTTCCTATAGGACATTGTTCACAGCAGAAATAATTTTCTAATTCAGGAGCATTATAAATATCAGCCATCATTAAAACTTCTTCTGGATATGCACAGATACTATCAAGCTCTATTCGTGCAAGCCTTGTCCTATCAATTCCGATTGATTCTGCAGCTCCTTCCCTGCTGTTTAATTTGTCATTTGTACTAGCAGCCTTAATTCGTGCTTTATAATACACGTTGTCTGCTGCTTTCGTTGCTTTTCTTGCCATTCATTTCACCTCCCTTCATTGATACAATAAATATATTGAAATAAGGTTATTTCTTCAAAGAAACGCTTAATTTAAAAAAATATAGTTTTCAAAATCATATTTTTTTTTCTTACATAGAGCCATAAAATTTGTTATAAACTTTATTCCTGCATTTGATTTTCCTGTAAGAACTCTATATACAGTACTTGAATTAACTTTTATATTGTGTGCAAATAATTTATAATTTCCGTTGAAATCACTTTCAATTAAGTTTTGTAATTCTAAAACATTAATCTTCAAAAGCAAAGCCCCCTTTCTTATGTGTATTTCTTCTAAGCGTTTCTTTAATGCAATTATACTATCTTTATTTCTTCAATGCAATACTTTTTTTGATATTTTTAAAATTTTATTGCATTTATGCAATAGTAAAAATAGAATATAACTTAGAGGTGATTAGTACATGGAAAATGAATTAATTCGACTTTTAAAACTTGCTCAAGGAGATAGATCATTAAATGCATTTGCAAGACATGCTGATATTAGCCCTGGTAATTTATCAAGAATTATGAAGGGCCAGAAGGCAACTCCTGAAACATTAAAGAAAATAGCAAATAAAGCACATAACAATATTAGTTATGAACAACTTATGATAGCAGCAGGATATATAAATAATGATGATAAAGAAACAAAAAATACAAATATACCTAAAGAGCATAAAAATAGTAAGTTGATAAATTCATCTAAACTCAAAGTTACATCTCCGGAAAAACTACAAAAAAGTGAAAAAAGTTCTTTAATAGATGAAATTGAAACTTTAAGTTCAGAAAGTAAAAAGGAACTTGAGAAATATATTAAGCTCTTAAAATTAAAAGATACCATGGATAAGAGTAAAGAGGAACAATCTGCAACCTCGGAACAAGACGCTTGATAAATAAATTAAAAGAATAAAAGGAGAATGTTACATGAGTTTATTTTCAAGATTATTTCATAAAAAGGCTTTAAAAAATGAAAATAAAAAAGATTTTATAAATATTGAAGACAATGCTTCAGAACATAATTATGTATCTGTTTACGATAGGGAAAATAGATATCAATTAATGGATAATGAAAATGTTATTAACGATAATAGAAAAGCTGAAAAATTTGAGAGCACCTTACTTGATAGAATTAATAGTACTTCAAGTCCTATTTGTCCTTATTGTAAAAATAGTTTGCCTAAATGGCCTCTTAGAAAAACAAAATGTAAATCATGTGGTCAGTATATATATATTAAATCAAGCTACATTATTAAAGATAAAAAAATGCCTTTAACTCTAGAAGAAAAACAAAAGTTAGAGAAATATAGAAATAATTTTTCTTATTTAAAACAATTAAGTAAAAATCTATATGGGTATGGGATAACAAGAAAGTTGTTTCTTAAAGAGCGTAAAAAAATGGATACTAAATTTTCAGATATGGATGTAATCTGGAACCTTTTAAATAAACTATCAATTGTAGAATTTAACAGATTGAATTTAGGTATTCATAGCAATATACATAGGGATATGGCCAATATACTTATAGAAGAAAATAAATTAAGCCAAGCACTAGAAGAACTTATGTATATAGCTTTCCTTGATATCAATGGTAGTATGAATTCATCACAGGCCTTAAATAAAGCGTTTGATACAAAAACTGGATTTGTTGCACCTGCAATTAATGATCAAATATCTGAATGTAAAGAGAAACTAAATTTAAATAATGCTCAATTAAAAGAAATCTTTATCAATATATGTGAAAAAAAATGCAAATTTGAGACCCCTTTATCACCTGAAAAAGCATGGAACAAAATATTAAGAACAAAATAGTATCACAATGATACATTTTTTTATTTAAATAGAACACTAGATTTGTATGTTTTAGGAGGTAATTAAATGGCGAGGAAAACCAATATAAAAATTAATGGTTCCCAATACTATAGAGTTACAGCTGTAGTTGGCCGTGATAGTAATGGGAAAATAATAAGGAAGCAATTTTATGGAAAGGATAAATCAGATGCAGAGAATAAGAAAAATGAATATTTGAACGGTATAAAAAATGGACTTAATGTAAATTTTCAAGACGTAAGTTTAGGAGATCTATTACATTTATGGCTATTTGAAGTGATGAAAGAACAGCTAAAGCCATCCACATTTGAAAGATATGAAGGAATATATAGAAATTATATTAAAAATAACAATATCTACGGCATAAAAATTTGTAATTTACAAAGTATACAGCTCCAAAGGTATTATAATAGATTATACAAATCAGGTAAAAGTAGTAATGTTATTAAAAATCTAAATAAACTGTTAAGGGAATTTTTTAACTATGCACTAGATGAAGGTTACACTAATAGAAACCCATGTTCTAGATTATCAATCCCAGGTAAAAAAGATATACAAAAAGAAGAAATACAAGTTTTTACAGATGATGAAATACATAAATTTGAAAAGTCACTAAATGGCAATCGCTTAAAAGCTTTATTTTTACTTGACATTGGTACTGGATTAAGACAAGGAGAATTATTAGCTTTAAAATGGGATGACGTTGATATGGATAAAATGGAGTTACATGTAAAATCATCTCTTAAAAAAGTAAGTATAATAGAATCTGATGATGTTAGATCATATAAAACAATAGAACAAACTCCAAAATCACAAAGTAGTATAAGGACAGTTCCTATACCATCAACATTAATCCCAATACTTAAAAAGCATAAATTACAACAGGAAAAAGAAAAATTAGCTGCTGACGAATCATTTAATAATAATAATTTTGTTTTTACTACATCAACTGGATGTACCATAGACTCAAGAAATTTAATTAGAGCATATTCACGTGCTTTAAAAAAAGCTAATATACCTTATCGCAAATTTCATTCATTGAGGCATACTTATGCCACTAAATTATTTGAGCGTAATAACAGATTAGAAACTGTCCAAAAATTATTGGGGCATAGTAGTATTTCAATTACAGCTGACATATATACACATGTTATGCCTAGTCAAAAAACTAATACTGCAGAAACATTAAATGATTTATTTAAATAGTCAATTTAACCTTTATTAATAACCAATGTGTTAAAAATGTGTTAAATTAAAAATATAAGCAAATTTCCATTCTTGGGAACCTGCTTATATCAACATCTTTGGTGCGTCAGAGAGGAGTCGAACCCCCGGCACGCTGGTTCGTAGCCAACTGCTCTATCCAACTGAGCTACTAACGCAAATTAACAGTATTATATTAACACAAGTATCAATTAAAATCAAGGTATTTAATATTTAGACCTTCAATAAGTAATATGAAAATATTTAAAAATAAGTGCTATAATATTTGCTTAA
>ENA-UOOE01002190-UOOE01002190.1-fermentation-metagenome-genome-assembly--contig:-NODE-2190-length-14537-cov-9.731805_pt1 | contig 14537 bp, 9 predicted proteins | sample MGYA00245776_ERZ724021 | MGnify/ENA primary metagenome ERZ724021 (study PRJEB28704, sample SAMN03018321) | fermentation metagenome | biome: anthropogenic terrestrial biome; feature: soil; material...
CATCAAAATATAAATAGTATTACGGAAGGCGTAATATGGAAGCAAATTCTTATCTTCTTCTTTCCTCTGCTGCTAGGCAACTTTTTTCAGCAGCTTTATAACACGACGGATGCAGTTGTTGTTGGTCAGTTTGTCGGAAAGAAAGCATTATCGGCGGTAGGTGGAACAACCGGAACATTAATTAACCTGCTTGTCGGTTTTTTTATGGGTGTTTCTTCCGGTGCAACAGTAACCATCTCACAATATTATGGAGCGAAAAATGAGGGGGAGGTAAGTAAGGCGGTACATACATCCATTGCGCTGGCCATCGTAGGCGGCGCAGCAATCATGCTGATCGGTCTGATTGGCGCACCGTTCGCATTGACCTGGATGGGAACACCGGAGGAAATTATGCCGGAAGCTTTGACGTATATCCGTATCTATTTTGGTGGTATGATAGCGAATCTGCTCTATAATATGGGAGCGGGTATCTTACGTGCAATCGGTGATTCCAGAAGACCATTGTATTATTTGATAGCCGGTTGTCTTGTTAATATTGTTCTGGATATTGTGTTCGTTGCCGTATTTCATTGGGGCGTTTTTGGAGTGGCGATTGCAACGGTACTCTCGCAGATCAGCAGTGCCGTACTGGTATGCATCACCTTGATTAAAACTAGGAATAGTTATCGTCTGAATATAAAAGAGATACGTTTTCATAAGCTGATTTTGATGAAAATTATTGAAGTTGGTCTGCCTGCCGGATTTCAATCGATGATGTATTCCTTCTCTAACGTTATTATACAATCCAGCGTCAATCGTTTCGGAACGAATGTTATAGCCGCCTGGACAGCATACGGAAAAATAGATGGTATCTTCTGGATGACCATGAGCTCCTTTGGTATATCCGTGACAACCTTTGTAGGGCAGAACTTTGGTGCAGCCAAATATGACAGGGTGAAAAAAGGCATACGGGTATGCTTAGTTATGGCTATGTCGGTAGCGATCGGAATGAGTGTTATACTGTATGGAGGCGGTTCGGTTATTTATCGTTTGTTCACGCAGGATGAACTGGTTATTGCAAAGGGAATGGAAATACTGCATTTTCTTGTTCCTACCTTTTTCACCTACGTCTGCATTGAGATCTTATCCGGTTCTTTAAGAGGAATGGGCAGTTCCTTAATCCCTATGATATTGACGAGCCTGGGTGTATGCGTTCTTCGTATCGTGTGGATTTTTACTATGCTGCCGATTTGGCCGGATGTTAAGACCGTTCTCGTGAGCTATCCGATCTCATGGGTTGTAACGTCCATCCTGTTTATCGTGTATTTCATATGGTATACCAGAAAGCATAACTATGGACTAAAAAAATAAGATTTTAAGTATAATATACCGTTAGGCTATCATAAAAACTTCCCGGGCATATAGTTCTGGATGAAGCACCGGATAAATGCGCTCGAAAAGAAATTCAAGGGAAATGAAAGAAAATATTTCGGCAAACTTGACTTTTTTTATTTATTATATATAATGAAAGATAAGGTTTGCTGAAAATTAAATTTGAGGAAATATATTGTATAATAAATTTCTGACAAATACGTTTTATTTTCACTATATAAAAGGTGATACAAGATCATCGGGTGAAAATTATGAAATATAACAAGGAGGCTATATTGTATGGCAGAGACAGCAAAATTAAATATTAATATTCGATCAGATGTAAGTAAGGTTGAGAGAAAGAAATTAAGAAATAACGGATTTTTACTTGGAAACATATCCAGAAAAGGTATGGAATCCGTGGCAATTGCAGTGAAGCAGGATGAATTCCGGAGGGCATTAAAAAAATACGGCAGGAATGCGGTATTTACTCTGGTAAGTGATGAGAATACAGAATATAATGTAATGGTAAAAGACATGCTTATAACACCGCCGGTATATGATTTTGTGCATGTTGATTTTCATGAGGTATCACTGACCGAGACAGTGAAAGCCGATGTTTCAATTCGGTTTATCGGAGCGGAATTTGTTGAAGCAAAGCGCTTAATTATAAACCGGTTAATGGATGTTATTCCGGTTAAGGGATTACCCCAGGACATTCCGGATGATATTACGATTGATGTGACAAAAATGGGAATAGGCGATAGTGTTACCATTGCTGATATTAAATTCCCGGAGGGAATTACACCGGATGCTGAAAAGGACCAGATGGTGCTTTCCATAAATGAAGCAAAGATTCAGGTAGAAGAGACAGTGGAAGAAGCAACCGAAACTGCTTCCGAAACAGAAACCGAAACCGCTTAATATTTAAAATTTTATATTACGCTATAGATAAACCGCGAAAGGTTAATGTAATAATATTTTTTGCATTGAACTTTTGGCGGTTTTTTGTATAAAAAATCAATCCCTGAAAAATTGTGAGAAATGCACAATGAATTTAGTGACTTTTTGTATTGACATTATCCATAAATAGGAATACACTCTTGGCGTTATTTATAGAAAATCAATATTAGGACAGAAAAAAGAAGAAAGAAATCTCCGGATGTTACTGTTCACACCCATCATGTATACCATGTTATGATTTCGTCAAATGTATCCGAATCGGAGACGCTTTCGCTTAGTTGCATTACGTAGCGGTACATAAGGCTCCAAAATACGGAGCCAAAGTACCGACGAATGCAAATACTCCTTATCGGATATCATTTGTCGAAATCATATGATAGACTTTGCTAAGGTGTGAACAGTAATCTCGGATACACAAAAAGCTCGCAGAAATGAGGTAAAAAGATGGACGAAAAGGAAATGAGTGAACCTCCCCAATGGCTTCATGTAGGAATAACCTATAATTTGAAGAAAAGCAATCGGGACGAGGAGTGGGACGGCCAATCCACCAGCATAGAACCAGCCGCTGTGGATAATGAGGCAGAGTATGATGATATTACTACGATTATGGCGATTAAGGAGGCTTTGGAGAGTTACAATTGCCGGGTAACCTTGCTGGAGGTTGATAAGGAGCTGCCGGTGAAACTGGTGGAACATAAACCTGACATTATCTTTAACATAGCGGAGGGAATCCATGGAAGAGGCAGGGAAGCGCAAGTGCCTGCTCTGCTTAATTTCTATAAGATTCCTTATACGGGATCGGATGAAACGACCTTGTGTATTGCGCTTGATAAGGCATTGACAAAACGAATTCTTTCCACGTATCACATTAAAACACCAAAGGATCGGGTCATCGCAAAGGATCAGAGCCAACTGACCGGAAGATTTCCCTTTCCCGCAATCGTCAAGCCTAATGCGGAAGGGTCCAGTAAGGGAATATCCGATGTTGCAATCGTTACGAACCGGAGAGAGCTGCAGGAACTGGTATCGAAGGACATAGGCCTATACAAACAGGACATGTTGGTAGAGGAATATATCAGTGGCCGTGAATTTACCGTGGGTATTTTCGGAAATGGCAGGGATGTTCATGTATTTCCTCCGATGGAAATTGGTTACATTAATCAAGATAAGCAATATAATATTTATAGCTATAATGTTAAACAGAATTATAAAGAATTTATTCGGTATGAATGTCCGGCGAATATCAGTAAGGATATAGAAACCGAAATGATAAATACGGCAAGAAAAATCTTTGAAATTTTATCCTGCAAGGATTTTGCAAGAATTGATTTTCGCCTTTCCCCGGAAGGAAAGCTGTATTTTATAGAGATTAATCCCTTACCCGGATTGGCACCGGGATATAGTGACTTTCCAATGATAGCGGAATTTAATGGAATGGACTATAACTCTTTGGTATGGAATGTGCTGAAAAGTGCCCTGAAAAGATACGGTATGAAATCTTACATAGATTAGATTTAGGGGGATAATGAAATGGAAGATAGTATAGAGATATCTCAAGAAGCGGAGCCTCGCGGCGCCGAATGGCAGGATTGGAAATGGCAGTTTAAAAATAGAATTACAACGGTAGAGCAGCTGGAAAAGGTAATTCACTTAAGTGAGAAAGAGAAACAGAATATATCCTTTTGCTTAAATAATTTTCGAATGGCAATCACACCTTATTATGCATCCTTAATGGATCCGGTGGATCCGGCATGCCCCATCCGGATGCAGGCAGTACCGACGATCAATGAAATGCAGGTTCTTCCTTATGAAATGGCCGATCCCTTAGATGAAGAGCGGGACAGCCCGGTGAAGAATATTGTGCACCGCTATCCGGATCGGGTGCTGTTTTTGGTAACTCATATGTGCTCCATGTATTGCAGGCATTGCACCAGAAGACGGACTGTAGGAGAGGAAGATTTTGCAATCAGCGAGGACGAGATCGATGCGGCGGTGGACTATATAGCAAAGAACGAAGCGATACGGGATGTGCTTATATCCGGTGGAGATCCGCTCACGCTGGGCGACGAAAAATTGGAAAAAATAATCGCAAAGCTCCGTGGGATTGACCATGTGGAGATCATTCGTATCGGAACCAGAGTACCTGTTGTAATGCCCATGCGTATTACTCCGGAACTTCTAACCATGTTGAAGAAATACCAGCCTATTTGGATCAATACCCATTTTAACCATCCAAAAGAGATTACCCCGGCTTCCGTCAAAGCCTGCGCCGATATTGTAGATGCAGGGATTCCGCTGGGGAACCAAAGTGTCCTTCTTCGGGGTATCAATGATAATACGGAGACGATGAAGGAACTGCTTCTCAAGCTGGTGAAAATGCGTGTCCGGCCTTATTATCTATACCAATGTGATTTAAGTCAGGGACTCGGACACTTCCGTACTGAGGTTGAAAAGGGGATTGAAATCATGAAAAACCTGACCGGTAATATTTCAGGATATGCCGTTCCAAAGTTTGTAATTGATTCACCCCATGGCGGCGGGAAGATACCGATAAATCCGGATTATGTTATTTCTGCCGATGATGGCGAAATTGTTATGAGAAATTACGAAGGAAAGATCTATACCTATCCTCATATTAAGTATTAGAGTGTTGATTTAAGTACCATAAATCAATTTAAGATTTTGATAGGAACAGGAGCTGTTTTTTAGCGGACGGATTCGTCAGCAGAGAAACAGCTCCTTTTTTGCTGTAAATATATTTTTACAGGGGCAGGATAATTGGAACTTATTTACCAATGGAAGCGTCTAATTCCTATATGCAGTAATCAAGAAATCATTAGGAGGGATAGAAGATGCAGCGAATCCTTTTTCTATGGAGTATGCTAACAATCAGCCTTTTATTTGCAGGCTGTTCTAAGAAAACGATTGCGATCGGTGAAATGAATATCGATTTTACACAGATTGATCTTACGGATGGAAATACCGGTGATACGTTATCCCTGGATTCGGAGCAGTCCCGGGAATTATACGAAAAGCTGCAGGAGACGGAATTTGTTCAGGAGAGACCCCATCGGGATAGCAGCAGCTGGGATTACTGGATTGCATTTCGAAAGGATGACGAAGTGAAAAAAGAATTTGGAATCCATGGCAGGGATACCCTGGAATACGATGGGGATCTGTATAAGGCGGTAAACTCCGGTATTGATCTGACCTATGTAAAGTCTTACTTATATACGACATTTCAGGCAACGGTAATCGGTACGGAGAACGGACTGCTCATAACGCCGGAGAAGGAAAGTATGGAAGCAAGATCATCGGATAAAATATCGGTTGGTCTGTCCGGTACAAAATTTTATGATGCAGAAGGAAATGAAATTTCGGAAGATTCGCTTATGGTAGGAGATCGGATCATGATTACCTATAATGGTGCGATAAACGAATCCTACCCGGCACAGATTTCGGCTTATGAAATTGCTTTGCTGGATCGGAATGTTTTAATCGAAGCCTATCTCGCTGTTATCGAGGAGCTTTATGAGGAGGATACGGCTTTAAACAGCGATATCACAATGATTGCTGTCGATACGACGGAATGGATCCATTTGTCGGACGAACAGAAGGAAATGATATGCAACGTGATACATGACAAATATGGCTTTGAGGTAATGGAGAATACTTATGAGGAACTGGTGGAAAAAGGATTGATTCTGGAGAAAGGGCTTACTTTTCCGAATGGAATTCTAATTAAAATCTCGAATCTGAAATATAAGGAAGAAAAGCAAAAACTGACCGGTTCCATGGAGAAGTGGAGGAGTGGACTTGGAGCAATCGGTTCGGACTTTACGGCAGAATATAAAGAGGGGGAATGGAGGATTACGAAAAAGAACCGGTGGGTGAGCTGATCGATTGCATCAAACTGGATGGAGCGGCCGCCGGCTGCGTTAGATAAATCAAAAAACGGGAATGCAATCCTCGGATGCGGTTCCCGTTTTTTTGCTGAACGGTTCTTACACAAATAATATTTTCTTTTTAAAGCGTTCTAATCTAGTCTCAAAGTCTTCCCGGGATACCTTGATTTGTTCAAAGGCCTCTTCCTTTAGTTCGGAATAATTCTTACCTAATATGAATTCCCAGGCATAATATTCTGCTATGTGGACACAGATCACTAATTCTTTATTTATAATAACCGAATCAAGAGGGTTATGGTGATAGAGCGCAGCCTCTACGATGGGGAAGGGGAGATCCTTGCGGTTAAGCAGGTAAGCTCCGACTTCCTGATGATTTACACCGAATTTCTCTTCTTCAAAGGATAATAGATTCTGCGTTACATTTGCAGGGGAATGAAGGAAATCGTCATACATTTTCTGATTATGCTGCAGCAATACCACGAGGCCGATATTGTGCAATAAACCGGTAAACAGGGAAGCCTCCGGAGGCTGCTTGTGAAGGAAAGCTTCATATAGGAACAATAGAATTTTATTCGTACTGTACGCATGCTTCCAGAGCAGCTCTGTAATATTATCTCCCTTATTGGTTTGATCTGCATGACCGGCTTTCATGACGATTGCCGCCCAATGAAGAAAACACTTTAGGTTATGCATACCAATATAAATGGCAGCCTGCTTAATAGAGCCGGGCATAGCACCATAGATTGCCCAATTGGCAACCTGCATCAGCAGCTTCGATATGACCGGATCTTGCTCTATTCCGGAGATCAGAGCCTCTTCGTCCTCATTTTCAATGAAAGAGAGGAGTCTCTTACAGTTCTCCGGCATTTCCTCTAAAATTGGGGTGTCGTTGATAAACGTTTCTAAGGCTTTTGAATTCAATACCGAATGGGTAGCAAATATGCGGTTGATATCCTGCAGCAGCTTTTCATTATTCCAAGGCTTAAAAATATTAAAATCGGATATATTATGCAGCGAAGCTTTGTACATGGAGGTTCCTTCCGCATATCCACTGAGACTGATCCGTATCATAGCCGGATATTTTTCCTTTACCATACTTAATAAACGATATCCATCCGTCAGAGGCATCTTCATATCGCTGATGATCAGGTCAACCTCGGTTTCCTCCAATAATTTTAATGCATCCTTGCCATCCTTTGCTGTAAAAATTTCATAGCTGGTTTCTGAAAATAATCGTTTCATTACTTTTAAAATCTGCGTTTCATCATCTACAATTAAAATTCTATTCATTTCAACCTCATTTCTGCCGCCAACCGGTGGCATAAAAGTATATTCTATTTACAAAAGATTATTCGGATAGGAAAGTAAGTTAACATAGGTGTCCGGGAGAATGATTTTTCTAGGCAGAGACGATTGGCAGTACAATAGTAAATACGCATCCATGTCCGTATTCACTTCTTACATTGATTGAGCCGTTGTGTTTGTTGACTATAATGTCATAGGAAATACTAAGGCCCAATCCGGTACCTTTCCCAATCTCTTTTGTTGTAAAGAATGGTTCGAAAATTTTTGATAGGTTTTCCTTTGGTATTCCGGGTCCGTCATCTTCAAAACGGATTATAATATTCGGGTCGGTTTGTCTTGCAACAATCCGTATGGTACCCATATTATACCGTTTCTGGGACTTGATTGCCTGCGCTGCATTGACTAAGATGTTGACAAAGACCTGTGCGATTTGGACGCCGTTACAGTACAGTATAATATCCTCCGGAACATCGATTTCTAAGTTTGCGACGTATTTGACTTCGTTTTTACTGATAAGAAATACCTGGTGAACTAAATCCAATAAATCGTAGGAACTCTTTTCGTCATCTTTGACGGATCTTGTAAATACGCGGAGCGACTGCACGATCTTCGTAACTCGGTGAATTCCTTCCTCGGAATCGGAGAGAATGCTCTGAAGTTCGTCCAAGATCTGATTGATCTGGTAGGCATCGTATCTGGCTATGACCTCAGAAGCTGCTTCCAATAGAGCTTCCTTACTCTGGAGAGGAAAGGAAGGGCGCAGGCGTTTCTCGGTAAAATGCAGAAAATCGGATATCCGTAGGAAATATTTTTCCAGGAATTCATAATTACTGCTCACATAGCTCATGGGGTTATTAATTTCATGAGCAAGACCGGCGGCTAACTGTCCGACCGCGGCCATTTTCTCGGATTGTACCAGCTGAAATTCTGCTTCGGTTAATTTGGCATTGATTTCTTTTAATTCTTCATTTTGCTTCTGAGTAACTGCGACGAGCTGCTGCAGCTTATTGGAATTGATTTTGGATTCGATCGCAACCTTGAGCCGGGACTTAAACTCCACTCCATTGATGGGTTTTGTGATATAATCGAAAGCTCCCAGGGCAAAGCATTGCTTGTAGCTGGCTGTGTCATCTAAAGAGGTCAGCATGATGATGGGCATATTGTCGTATCGGTCATCAGCCCGGAAAAGTTTTAATAATTCCAGACCGGAAATGCCCGGCATTATGATATCCAAGATCAGGATATCAATCGCATTATCGTCTACAATTGTTTTGACATCTTCTGACTCCCGGCATATAAATATATCTGTAATGCCCGGGATTTCTTCAAGATAATTTCGAACAATGGTCAGGTTCATCGGATTATCATCCACTGCAAGAATCTTCATAACATGCACCAAGCCTTTCCGGAAGCTATTGCTGCACCATTTCATAGAAACAGCGGGAACAATGCAAGGTAAGAGAGTGATCCTGTTTCTATGTTTTATCTGATCATCGTGTTAGATTAAATTATACCATTTATGTAGTTTTATATCAACTAAGGTTGCTAAAATTATCCTTAAAATGTAAGCTGCGAGAATTTCAATATAAGGCATTGATTTTGTTATTATCCGGCTCAAGAGAATCAGCCGGCAAAAGAAGAATTGCTAAAAATAAAAAATATTGAAATTATTGTTGACGAATATATCGCAATATCATAATATATAAATATAGCAGTAATACGATGGAGACGGAATAAGGAAAGGTGATCCGTTTATTTTGAAAAAGCTAACATTGGATTTTAAAGAGAAAGTAGGGGAAACGCTATGGAGACAGACAATACGAAATATGCTGAAATTGCAGAGATGCTGAAGGTTTTGGCACATCCGGTCCGCCTGTGCATTGTGAAAGGTTTATTAGAAAACGGGGGGTGTAATGTAACTCATATGCAGTCCTGCCTGGGAGCTCCGCAGTCTACCATATCACAGCATTTGCAAAAGCTTCGGACAGCCGGAATCATTGAGGGAAAACGAAATGGTACGGAAATCTGTTATCGGGTCTGCAATCCTATGGCAGCAGAGATTATTAGGGTTCTATTTCATGAGTAATATGCGCCCCATACGATAAAAAGCGCTCCGCTAAGGATTCGCGAGAGTTTGTCAAGGCAAACTCTTTGTTGTAAAACTATAATACACAGGATACGTTACTATGGATGCCAAAGAAAGCATCCACCGGGGAAAGTAAAATTTGCGGAACAGAGTCTGTGTCTTGCGGCATACACAAGCTCTATCAAGTATAAAACGCCGTGTGAAAATTGGAAAAGTTGCGCAAAATGCTGCGCGGAAATGAGGTTAAGTATGAAAAAGAAAGTATTAATTGTCGGCGGTGTGGCCGGAGGCGCTTCGGCAGCTGCAAGACTGAGAAGATTAGATGAAACGGCTGAAATTATCATGTTCGAGCGGGGCGAATACATCTCCTTTGCAAATTGCGGCCTCCCGTACTATATCGGAGAGACGATTAAGGAGCGGAACCGGCTGCTGGTGCAGACCCCGCAGGCGATGAAAGCAAGATTTCGTATTGACGTAAGGACTGGCAGCGAAGTCGTTCGTGTCGATACGGTTCATAAAAAAGTCACGGTAAACAGTAAGGATAAGGGTACCTATGAGGAAAGCTTTGATTCCCTTATCCTATCACCGGGCGCAAAGGCCATAAGGCCGAATATCCCCGGAATAACCAGCGATAAAATAGTAACGCTGCGAAACATTCCGGACACCGATCGAATTAAGGAATATGTAGATAAAAAAGGTGTCAGGGAGGCGGTTGTCATCGGCGGGGGATTTATCGGCGTTGAGATGGCCGAAAATCTTCGTGAAAGAGGGTTACGTGTAACCCTGGTGGAGGCGGCACCGCATATCCTTGCGCCATTTGATTCGGATATGGTAGTAATCGCTGAGAAAGAGCTGGAAGATAACGGGGTTGATGTAATCCTTGGGGACGGCGTAAAAGCATTTTCAGAATCGAGCAGTAGGATGGAGGTCACTTTAAGCAGTGAAACGAAAATTACGGCGGATCTGGTTATACTGGCAATCGGTGTGGCACCGGACACCGGTTTCTTAAAGAAGAGTGGAATAGGTCTTGGTCCCCGAGGGCATATCCTGGTAAATGATAAGCTGGAGACGAATGTGGAGGGCATCTATGCGGTTGGAGATGCGATAGCGGTTACGGACTATATTACCGGTCAGACTACCACAATTCCGTTAGCTGGCCCGGCAAATAAGCAGGGAAGAATTGCAGCGGACAATGTGGCAGGACTAGGCTCACGATACCATGGCTCCCAGGGAAGTTCGATCCTTAAAGTATTTGGATTAACGGCAGCAAGTACGGGAGCAAATGAGAGAACCTTACAAAAAGAAGGCATATCCTACCGGCAGATTGTGGTGCATCCGGTGTCCCATGCTTCCTATTATCCCGGCGCGATTCCGATGACCTTGAAGCTTCTGTTTGACGAGCAGGGCAGAGTCCTTGGGGCGCAGGGAATCGGATACGATGGAGTCGATAAAAGAATCGATGTAATTGCAGCCGTGATCCGCATGAAAGGAACGGTTTCCGATTTAACCGAATTGGAGCTGGCCTATGCGCCTCCCTATTCCTCTGCAAAAGATCCGGTAAATATGGCCGGTTATGCGGCGCAGAATGTAATTGAGGGAAGAAGTCATATAATTACCTGGGAGGAAGTTAAGCAGAAGGAGAAAGAGGATTATCTGCTCTTGGATGTACGCAGTGAAATCGAATTTAACAACGGACATATCAAAGGTGCGGTAAATATTCCGTTGGATAGCCTGCGGGAACGTCTCGGAGAATTGGATAAAGAAAAAGAAATCGTGGTATATTGCCAGGTCGGTTTGCGCGGTTATTATGCGGACCGCATTCTTTCCCAATATGGATATCATGTTCAAAATGTAACCGGCGGCTATAAATCCGCATTAAATCTTAAATATATTCCGCAAAGAGCAGAACTAATGGCTGCCGAGATATCAAACCGCAAGCGGATTATGATAGATCCGGATACGCAGGCAGTAAAGGAAGAAATCTGCGCTGACAGACAGAATGACCAAACCGGACATTATGACAAGGAGTTAGATGCCTGTGGTCTATGCTGCCCGGGGCCTTTGATGCAGGTAAAAACCTGTATGGAGGAGCTTATGGACGGACAAATTCTTAAGGTATCTGCCAGTGACCCCGGATTCTATGAGGATATCAAGGCCTGGTGCAGAGGAACCAAGAATGAATTGCTGGAACGAAAGAAAGACGGCGGTAATATTACAGCCTATATTCGAAAGAGGACTCCGGAGAGTGTGGCAAATGTTCCCAACTCTGCTGGACCGGAACGGCATGCAGTCGAAGAAACCGCGAAGGATAATAAGACCATGGTGGTATTCAGCGGAGACCTGGATAAGGCAATTGCTTCCTTTATTATAGCCAATGGTGCAGCTTCCATGGGGAAGAAGGTCACGATGTTCTTCACCTTCTGGGGACTGAACATCTTAAGAAAACCGGAAAAAGTAAAAGTACAGAAGGGTCTTATGGAAAAGATGTTTGGCAGGATGATGCCCCGCGGCAGCAGGAGGCTGAAGCTTTCCAAGATGAACATGTTGGGATTCGGTGGTAAAATGATTCGCAAAGTAATGAAGGATAAGAATGTTACTTCTCTGGAAGAATTGATCCAGGCAGCTATGGACAGTGGAATTGAGATGGTTGCCTGCCAGATGACCATGGAGATCATGGGACTAAAAAAAGAAGAGCTGATCGACGGTGTGAAGATCGGCGGAGTGGGGTACTATCTTGGTGAGGCGGAAGATTCGAACGTCAATTTATTTATCTAGGATATAAACCATATAGGACTTGTTACAAAACTAAGGGATTTCATGAGAAAGCTATAACATGACATCTGAATTATCTATACAAGAGGGTCTGTATCTTCCTTTGCACATTTGCACAGGGATGGAAAATGGTAGGACAATTTGTTTCCTTTCATTCCCGTCTTTTGAACAGTGCATTATAGGGAGATCACAGACCCTTGTTTTTTATCGTATAGGAAAGGGCATCCTATACGATAAAAAATTTGGAGCAGTTCTACTTGCAGGATGGAGTAATTTGTGGCAAACTAGATATAAAATCAACGGATAAATTTGTGGCTGACTAGAGATCAATTAAGTGGATGGGGTTGTAGTTTGCGGTAAATGAAAAATCAATTAAGTGGATGAGTTTGTAGTTTGTGGCAAATTAGATATCAATTCAATGGACGAATATTATGTTAATGGGGAGGGGTATGATATGTTGCGTCATAAGAGAAAAGTAATAGGAATTGCACTTGCTGCTCTGCTTATCTTAATCATCGGTATCCTTCCAAAGCCGGTATCCGGTGAGGTTCAGCCCATAGAAGAGATGGAAGAAAGACTGGCGGGAATTACTGAGGAAGAAAAAGCAATCTTAAGGGATCTCTTTGCCATCACGCAGGAAATTGAGGAGCTGGAACGGGAAGAGAAGAACATTATAGAAGAAATCTCTTCTATGGAAATTGGTATCCGGGAATTGGAGAAGCAAATCGATGATAAACAAAAGGACTATGATATCCAATTAGACATTCTAAAACAGGTTTTAGTAGAATATCAGAGAGGTGGTCCTGCAAATTATCTGGAAATATTATTGCAGGCAGATAATCTGACGACATTTTTAAAGAGTATCAATATCATGAAAGACATTTCCCGTAATACAGGAGAGTTGCTAAGTTCCCTGGAGGAAGGCAAGAAAGAGCTTGAGGCGGAAAAAGTCCAATTGCATGATTCCCTGTTGGCTATGGAGAAGAAAAAGGAAGAGCAGCAGGAGAAGATCAATGAGAAGCTGCAGCGGAAAAAAGAGCAGGAAGCTTATCTTGCCAATCTTCGGGAGAAGCGGGATTTCTATCAGGAGCAGCTGACTAATCTGGAGAAGATGTGGGATGACAGCAAGAATATCTTTGCCGAAATTGTAACAGAAATATCTAAAATTATTGACGAAGGTTATTTTACCGCAGAGGACTTAAACCTAACCTTTACCTTTACCTCCGTTCAAGGGGCCCTTTCCGAGGATATTTTTAATGAAATTCTCAGAGAACATTCCGGACTTCCGGAGACAATATTCCATTTTGACCGGGAACAGGTATCCATTGAAATTCCGGAGAAACATCTGCTCCTGACCGGGAATTTTGTCTTGGAGGGGGATACCGCAATTCGATTCGAAGCGATGGAGGGAAGTTTCTTTGATATCCCTCTGGAAACTTCTGCAATCGAAGATTTGTTCCGGGATACTCCCTTATCCATTGACTTTAAGAAGATTGCCGGGGATACGATGACGATTGATTTTACCCTGGATAAGATAGAATGCCGGAAGGGATCCATTGCATTTGTTATCAAAATTAAATGGTAAATCGGAGGTGCAAAGCATGAATAGTCTCGCAAAAGAACGGCGAGCCATGGGCGTTAGTATGATCGAGGCAAACGGAGTATTTTTACGATATAAGGATGGTACAGAGGCACTTAAAAATGTTACTCTGACAATAAAACAGGGCGAACTTGTGTATATCACCGGACCCAGCGGCTCGGGAAAAACCAGTTTTCTTAAGCTCTTGATGGGGATGGAGCAGCCTACCGGCGGTACCCTGAAGGTGTTTGATCAACCAATGACCGGTAAGGAAAGAGAAATTCGTAAGTTAAGGAGAAAAATCGGTCCGGTATTTCAAGAATTTAAACTGATTGAGGGAAGGACGGTTCTGGAAAATGTGATGATCGGAATTCGGTTCCTAGGCATTTCCCCGAAAAAAATGAAGGAAGCAGCAACAAATGCATTGCATAAAGTCGGTCTTAGTCATAAAATTTCCTCGAAGGTGGAGAACCTGTCCTGGGGAGAGGCCCAGCGGGTGGCAATTGCCCGGGCCGTGGTTCGAAAGCCGGCTTTGATACTTGCTGATGAACCCACCGGCAACCTGGATTATGAGAAT
>ENA-UOOE01002193-UOOE01002193.1-fermentation-metagenome-genome-assembly--contig:-NODE-2193-length-14524-cov-4.688645_pt1 | contig 14524 bp, 18 predicted proteins | sample MGYA00245776_ERZ724021 | MGnify/ENA primary metagenome ERZ724021 (study PRJEB28704, sample SAMN03018321) | fermentation metagenome | biome: anthropogenic terrestrial biome; feature: soil; material...
GGCTACATTCGCCTGGGCCAGCCCGCCACCACCCTCTCCGGCGGCGAGGCCCAGCGAGTGAAGCTGGCCACCGAACTCAGCCGCAGGGCCAACGGCGGCACAATCTATATCCTGGACGAACCCACCACCGGCCTGCATATCGACGACGTCTACCGCTTATTGCGGGTGCTGGACCGCCTGGTGGAAGAAGGCTCCACGGTGATAGTCATTGAGCATAATCTGGATGTCATTAAGACGGCGGATTATATCATCGATCTGGGTCCCGAAGGGGGCGATGCCGGCGGCTCAGTGGTGGCCATCGGCACCCCCGAAGAAGTGGCCAGGAATCCCAAGTCCTACACCGGCCAGTTCCTGGCTCCGGTCCTAAAAAGGAAGTAGCAGAACACCCTCCTGATTACATGCTTCAGGAGGGTGTTTTTTTATCTACTAAAGATTGCCAGTTGAAAAAGGAAAAAATGAACTTATGTAGAAGTTAAAAGAAGAAAAGATTGAATAATCTCCAGCATTGTATTTTGCGAAGATACCGAAGCAGATTTCCAGGCAATAGCGCCGGACACTTGTATGGGTTCAGCCCTTAGGACCTTGGCGGCAAAGAGTCAGCTAAATAGCAGAGTCGCTAACAATATTGTTTCCGTTGCGGCCAAGGGGGCGTAAATATGTGGTTGAGCGTCAATCAAAGCATCGATGCTGCTAATAAGGCTTTTAAGACTATTGGAGTAGTTGAGTACAGAAGCTGGTGGGAGCCAGTATCGCTATTCTGACCATGAACCGGGTAAATGTAATGCAAATATTAACCGCAAAGGAGTAGAGAAAATGAGTATTCTGAGTCTGAAAGATGTTTCGTACACCTATAAGAGCAGGTACCAGACAGTACAAGCAGTTAAGAACGCCTCTTATTCTTTCCAACAGGGCAAGGTCTACGCCATTGTCGGCAAAAGCGGCAGCGGCAAGACCACCGTCCTTTCGCTGCTGGCAGGACTGGACCTGCCTTCAGACGGACAGGTGGTGTATAACGGCACTCCCACAGGCAAAATGGACAGGGACAAGTACCGCCGGGAGGATGTAGCAGTCATCTACCAGGCCTACAACCTGTTTCCCCTGCTCACCGCCCTGGAGAACGTCATGTATCCCCTGGAATTAAAGGGGGTAAAAGCTAAGGAAGCCAAGGCAAAGGCCGCGGAAATGATTGAAAGCGTGGGGCTGACAGAAGAAGTATTCAAACGTTATCCTGCAATGCTCAGCGGCGGCGAGCAGCAGCGAATCGCTATTGCCCGGGCCCTGGCCGCCCAAACCAAGGTCATTCTTGCCGACGAGCCCACCGGCAACCTGGATACTGAAAACGGGGCGAATATCGTCAACATCCTGAAAAGTTTGGCCCATGAAAAGAACTGCTGCGTCATCATCGTCACCCATGACCTGGCTATAGCCGAGCAGGCTGATGTAGTGCTGAGGATGCAGGACGGAGAAATGGCTACAGCTTAAGCGCGGAACGGGGACGTACCTTTTTGCCGCAAATTCGACAAGAAAGGCTATAGCATAAAGGACAGACCTCTTGTGGACATGATGGAGAATGACTGAAGAAAATACGCACCCCCTTCTGGCGTGTTGTCCAGGAGGGGATTTTGCTCGGCTCAAAGGAGTTGCAGGAGGGAAATCAAGTAATATCAAAAGCTTAGCCGTTTCTATGTCTGTGGGATTACGAAATACATGTGACATTTTTCGACAATTTGTGCCAGCAAGCTCGTGGTATAATATTGCGTACAAGCTTGACGCAGCCGCTACCCAGGCATGCAGATGATCTCATGAATTTTTTGCGGCCAGATTACCAGTGAGGAGGGGCAGTGAACATGCAGCTTGAATTTAATAGCGTTACTAAGCGTTACGGCAATGTCCAAGCTTTGCAGGACGTTTCCTTTAAGCTGACCAATACCGGCGTTGTCGGTCTCATCGGCGCAAACGGCGCTGGGAAAACCACCAGCATTCGCTTAATGGTCAGGCAAATAAAGCCCGATGCAGGGGAAATTCTGTTTAAGGGGAACCCCGTTGCTTCCTATCCCCTTCATGCCTACCCAATTGCCTATATCCCTGACGAACCAATTTACTATGAGGAATTGTGCATTGAAGAACATTTTCAGCTTATAGCGGCAATGTATAAAAAGCCGAAATCTGACATCGCAGACTTAGTTGAGCAACTGGAGTTGCAGGAGCATATGCGCAAGACGCCGGCAGCCCTGTCCAGAGGGACAAAGCAAAAGCTTTCCATAGGCTGTGCTTTATTGCGGGACTTTGACATACTGGTTGCCGACGAACCCTTTACAGGCTTGGATCCGAAACAGATTAGCGTCGTAAAGGACATCTTAAAAAAATACGCTGCCTCTGGGCGCATAGTTTTAATATCTACCCACTTATTGCAGGTGGTAGAAAAAGTCTGCGCTGAATTTGTTCTCCTTCACAAAGGGCGGGTGAAATGTCTGGGCACACTGGATGCGATAAAAAGACAATTTGGCATCAGCCCCCAGGCAGGCATTGAAGAGTTGTATTTACATGTTGTCGGCGAGCCAATACAAGGGTCTGAAGCAGATGAATAAAGTATATGCATTGCCCTTTGTAAATAAGGTCAGGTTAACAAAACACCTGCTTAAGAATTACTGGAAGATATTTTTCATGTACATGGTGGCAGCAGGCATTGCCATCGCCTACATTTCTTCAGGTCCTATGTTGCAGTTGTTGCTGAAATTGCCTTTTGCAAAGTATACTCACATATTGAAAGCTGCGGTTATTGTGGTTTCCTGCAAAATATTTTTGCTGCCCAAAAAGCCTGGATATTTAATAAACCACGCCACTCTGTTTAACTTCTATCATCACAAATGCCTTAAGGGTTTTTTCAATATCCTCTATGTAAAAAAAGCCATTACTTTATTGCTTGCGGCGGGTTTCCTGGCCTTCATCATTAATAATCTCTCCTTTGGAACAGAGTATGCTGTATTCGTAATTGTTTTTTGGCTTTTCTTTTATTCTGTTTCTCTGCTGAGCTGGGGGAAGTACAATGCAAGCAAGAGTGCGAGCAGATTGATAACAACTGCCTTTCTAGCCAACGCAATTTTGTTCTATTGTTTACATGCATGGTACGTACTGCCGGGATTGCTGGTAACTTTGGCTGCAGTTATTGGATTAAACCGCAGATTTACCCTTAATTACTCTAAGTATATGAGCTCCTTAAGCTTTATTGATGAAGCAAATGCTGCAGTTTCCAAGGCGGATTACGCCAGAATGGCCCAAATCCAAAATCTTGCCCGCTCCGGAGTAAAAAGGTCTGTGTACCTTCCAATGTTCCCCATAAATGAAGGCAATGTTTTTAGTCAGAAGACCATCATCCGTTTGTTTAGAGAACCGAAAGGGGTCTGGATTGTCGTTCTTCTGCCCTATGCGGCATTATTAGTATTAAGGGCAATTTACGGCGGCGTTTTCTGCAATCCATACTTGCTAGCCTTGAGTCTAAATATGGCAATTGCTGCTGTGAATCAGTTTTTTGTCAAAGATTTTACCGGTCTAATCGTCAGTAGGGCAAAGGGGATGAACTTGCCCTACCCTAATAAGCGTCTCATTCTTTTAACTTTGCCGGTTCCCGCAATCGTGTTTGCTGTTGCCAGCATCTTTATTGGCGTCAATTTGCTGACCCCTTTTTGGAAAATTGGGCTTCATTTTCTCGTCACTCTGGGCACTTTTATGGGTTTTTGTATCTATACCCTTGAAGTAGGCTACCCTTCCAGGATGCTGTTGTTCCTGCAAAATCTTGCTATTACCTTGGCCACTTTGTGGTTGGTTTAAGGAGGCTATAATGCGAGCATACAGTCTGGTACAAGATTACGCCAGTTATTCTTTTGAGGTTAGAAACGGTATAAAGACCAAGCCCCAGTATATTTCTTTTGGGGGTAAGGGAGAATTTCAGGTCTGGGATAGTTGTTATAGACAATATTCAGGGAATCGAGCAGGGATTGAATCCCCGGACTCTTGATTTTACAGGGATTGCAGGGGTCTCCTTTTATGCCGATGGGGTCAAGGTCGCAGAAGATCAAAATATCTATACAAGCAACATTATCAGGATACTCAGCCAAGTAATCGATAAAAGTATGGAATGCGCCTACGGGGCCACCGGGTTTCTCCTGGCACCCTGGGTGGTAATAAAAAATGATGGCTGCTTGGGGGATATCAGCTGATGCCCCCTTCTGGGGAATCCATGCTATAATTTAAGGGAGGCCTTGGAAAGGGGTGAGGGCATGGAATTAGCGGAAAAGGTTAAGCAGCTGCCTACTAGCAGCGGTGTGTACATCTTTAAAGACACTGCCGGGGAAATTATCTATGTGGGCAAGGCCAAGAATCTGCGCAGCCGGGTGCGCTCCTATTTCGGGGAGGCCGCCGCCCAGTCGCCCAAGGTGGATGCCATCCAGCGGCTGGCCGTGGATTTGGAGTATATCCTCACTGCCACCGAGGTGGAGGCCCTGCTGCTGGAGGGCCAGCTCATCAAGAAGCATCGGCCCCGCTATAATGTTCTCCTCAAGGATGACAAGGATTATCCCTATATTAAATTAAATTTAGCCTCTGACTATCCCCGCCTGGAAGTGGTGCGCAAGCTGAGCCGGGATAAGGCCAGGTACTTTGGCCCCTATCCTAACTCCGGGGTAGTTAACGACACCCTCAAGCTGGCCAAAAAACTCTTTCCATTGCGCACCTGCAGCGATTTTCGGGGCAAGAGCCGGCCCTGTCTCAACTTTCATATCCGCCGCTGCCTCGCCCCTTGCCAGGGCAAAGTCAGCGCCGAGGATTATCGGTCCATGGTTGACCAGGTCATCTTATTTCTGGAAGGCAGGCATCAGGAGCTGGAGGCTAATTTGCATGCTCAGATGAGTGAGGCCGCCGACAATTTAAACTTTGAGAAGGCTGCGGAACTGCGGAATCAGCTGGCAGCCCTGGCTAAGCTTACCGCCCCTCAGCGTATTGTCACCAACCAGCGCTGGAATCTGGACGTGCTGGCTGTAGACGCGGGAGCCGAGCTGGCGGCGGCTCAGCTCCTCAAGGTCCGAGGGGGGAAGGTTCTCGGCAATGAATACCATGGTTTTGAACAATTGGAACTGGCTGACGCCGGCGAGGCCATCAGCGCCTTTATCCGGGATTACTATGCTGAGGCTTCTTTACTCCCTCGGGAGATCTTAGCAAGATAAAAAGGCTTGAAAAATAATTTGGCTTAAGGGGAAATGGGACACCGAGGCTCTTGAGGAATGGCTGAGTTCCCTGCGCCAGGGGCCGGTTTCCTTGCGGGCGCCCCAGCGGGGGGAAAAGCGGCTGCTGCTGGACATGGCCCGGGCCAATTTGGCCTCCCATATGGAGGCAGACCTCCGTGAACAGCGGGAAAGCCGGGAGCAGGGCAAGGCTGTGCTGGAACAGCTTGCCGGGGCTCTTGGTTTAGATCGCCTGCCTTTTCGCATGGAGTGCTATGACATTTCCCATTTTCAGGGCAGCCAGACGGTGGCTTCAATGGTGGTCTTTGAACATGGCCGGCCTGCTAGGGGCGATTACCGTCGTTTTAAAATCCGGGACATTGTTGGGCCCGATGACTTTGCCTCCATGGCCCAGGTCATCCGCCGCCGCTTTGAGGCGGCTAGAGAGGGCAGAGAGGGCTTTAACCGCCTGCCGGGCCTGGTAGTGGTGGACGGGGGCAAGGGCCAGCTGTCTGCCGCCCTGGAGCAGCTAGAAGCTCTGGGCTATGGGGATATTAACATTGTCAGCCTGGCCAAACGGGAAGAGGAAGTGTTTGTGCCCGGCAAGAGCAATCCCCTGCTCCTGGACCGGGATGACCCTGCCCTGAAACTGCTCCAGCAAATCCGGGATGAAGCCCATCGCTTCGCTATCAGCTATCACCGGCGCCTGCGGGCCAAGGAGACCTTAACCTCGGAACTGGAGCGCATCCCTGGGGTGGGGCCCGCCCGCCGGACTGCACTGCTCAGGGCCTTTGGCAGCATCCAGAATCTTCGGGACAAAGATGTGGCTGAAATTGCTGCCGTCCCGGGAATGACCTGGCCGGCAGCAGAAGAAGTGTATAAGTGGTTTAGGAAGAAAAAATAGGACGGCAATAGCCGTCCTTAAGTTATTTAAGATTGAAATGAAAAAGATTAACTTATGGGTTGCATTCCCAACCCCGGGCAGGTATAATAAAGGCAAGTTATTGAGATAGCAGATTAATTTATATAATCATTTAGTCTGGAAAGGAGTCAAAAGATGCGCAATCAAATGTTGGGCCGCTGTCCCATATGCAACTCAGGCCTGGATGTAACACGGCTCCATTGTCCCCATTGCAACACAGGAATCGATGGCCGCTTTGCCGTGTGCAAGTTCTGTCAGCTGCCCTCCGAGCAAAAGGCTTTTGCCGAGGTGTTTATCAAGTGCCGGGGAAATATTAAAGAGGTGGAGAAGGAACTGGGCATCTCATATCCTACCGTGCGCAATCGGCTGGAAACTTTAATTGAGTCCCTGGGTTACCAAGCACAGCCTATTCCCAAGGACGATCCCGAGGCCAGGGAGAAGCGCAAGCTCATCCTGGAAGAGCTCAATGAGGGAAAAATCAGTTCTGAAGAGGCAATCGATTTGCTTAGGGAACTGTAAGCAGGAAAGGGGGAGAATGCGTTGTCTGAAGAACAAAAGATAATTCTCGATATGCTCAGTGAGGGCAAGATAACCGTCGAGGAAGCGCAAAAACTTCTGGAAAACCTAGGCGGCCAACCCCCCAAAGCCGAAACGCCCCTGGAGAAGCGGCAGCCGCCGATGTCCATCATGGAAAATATCGTTGAAACATTGCGCTCGGGTTTAGCCAATTTCAGTTTCGGCATTGGTGATGTCAGCAGGATTGTTTTGGAAGAAAGTCATACCGGCAGTTTCAGCAGCCGCCAGGTGGAGCTGGATCTGGATGTGCGCAATGGCACTCTGCGGGTAGAACCCTCTGAAGACGGAAGCTTTCATCTGGAGGTCATCAAGCGGGTAAATGCAGGCACTCGGGAGCAGGCAGAAGAAATAGTTTCCGGCTACAAGTTTGCTGATTATGATGGCCAGCGCTTAAAGGCTGGGGATAGTGAATGCCGGAATCTGGGGAACCGGGTCAACATTTCCCTGCGCCTGCGGCTGCCTGCCGGCCATGTGTATGCCGGCCGAGTTGTCAGTAAAAACGGGGCCATTGACATTAGCGCCATTGATGTCAATGGGATTAATCTCAGCACCGTCAACGGGGCTGTACGGGCTAGCAAGGTTACCGGCGCTGATGTCTCTGCCAGCACCGTCAACGGCAGCATCAGCCTGGAAGGCGGTCTTGAGCATGTGGAAGCCAGGACCACCAACGGCAGCATCAGCCTGTTCAATATGGCGGAAGACAGTAGGATCAGTCTGAAAACAGTAAACGGGCGCATCAAAGTGCAATTGCCCGCCCGGGAAGATATTGGTTTCGCTGTGGACGCCCGGGCCACCTCGGGAAATGTGCGCTTAGAACATTCTGTCTTGACGGACAAATTCAGCGTGCAGCGGCTGGGCGCCGGCCGCAAGATCGATGGCACAACGGATAACTGGGATTACGCCCAGCATAAAATCAGCCTGTACTTGCGCTCGGTAAATGGCAGTATCGGCATTCAAGAACTGGAATGAGGAGGATATTTTAATGGAAAAAATTTTGGATATGCTGACTATCCCTGCTGTTGGCTATACAGCAGCCGGCATTATTGTTCTTGCTATCTTGCTACATCATTTTCGGCAAATGGCCTTAATCCGCACCGGCCTCATCAAGAAATACGGCATCAGAGGGCGGCGCATCGACCATGATAAACTGTTCGGCGGCCTGTTTTTAGTGGCCTTAGGCGGTGTAATCGCTGCCGCCAAGTACTACCACATCTCCTTCTGGCTGGCTTTCTGGATTTTCGTGGGCCTGCTGGGCGTCAGCTTGATTGTATCAGCCTTGCTGGGCCAGGATCGCTGGTATAAGATTAGCCGGGATTAGGAGGCGAGAAAATTGACTGCTGAACATATTTTTGTCTGTCAGGGCCGGCCGCGGCTGGCGGCAGATGTTACTGAAGGCTCCATTTTTATCCGGGGCTGGGACGGCGACACCGTTCGGGTGGAGGATTGTACCGGTGCCGAAGTTAAGCAGAGGGGAAGCAAAATTATCCTGGACAGCTCTCGTCGCTGCAGCTGCAAGGTTTACCTGCCCAGGAACAGCGACGTCAACATCGACGGCACTAATATAGAAATTGACATGGCCGGCATCCGTGGCCGGGGGCGGATTGATTTTACCGGCGGTGCCGTTTCCATTGAGAATTGGCAGGGAGATCTTGAAATAGACTGCACCGGCGGCAACGTCCGCTTGGGCCAGTGCGAGGGCAAAATCGGGATTGACAGTTCCAGCGGCAATGTGGAAATCCTGTCCAGTCAGGGAAACTTTGTCTGTGATACCGGCTCCGGTTCGGTGAAAATTCAGGACAGTTCCGGGTCTGTTTCTGCCGACACCGGCAGCGGCCAAGTCCAAGTTATCCATTTCCGCGGGCCTGTGCATATTGACACCGGCAATGGCAATGTGGAGCTCCGGGATGTCTTCGGTCGCAATGTCTATGTAGACTGCGGCAGCGGCGATATCGATGCGTTTCTGCCCGGGCCCGTTCCCGGCCGCTGGGAGCTGGCAACCCGATCCGGGGAGATTGACCTTCATGTGCCTGAGAACATATCCGCCTGCTTTGATTTCCGGGGCAGGCACCTGGATGTCGATGGCTTGGGCTTGGATGCTCTGCAGCGGGGGGATAACCGCATCAAGGGCAGTCTCAATCAGGGAGAGGGCAATATCACTGTGGCCAGTTCCTCCGGCCTGGTCAGCGCCTGCTTGGTTCCCCCTGCCGCCGCTATAGATACTCACTGGCAGATGCAGGATGAAGAGTCCTTAAAGATCTTGAGAATGTTGGAGCAGGGCACAATTTCCATCGATGAGGCCGATGATTTGCTGGAAGCCCTGAAAGGGGATCATCACAATGAATGATGAGAGAATGCAGATTCTCGAAATGATTGCCCAGGGCAAAATCACCCCTGCCCAGGGGGCTGAGCTCCTCGAGGCCCTTGAAAAAGATGCCCCCAGGGTTCAGCAACCCCAGGGCAAGCCCCGCTGGTTGCGTATTCGCGTCTTCGAAGGGAATAACAGCGCTGACCGCATCAACCTGCGGGTGCCTGTGGAATGGGCAGAGAAACTGCTGAAATTTGGTAGCCGCTTTGCCAATGCTCAAATTGATCGAGATGAAATTGACCAGGCCATTGAAGCAGGAGAACTTGGCCAAATTCTTGAGGTGGACAATGAAGGCGACCGAGTGGAAATTTGGCTGGAGGGCTGAACCATGGATGAAAAGTTAAAAATTCTTGAGTTGGTCCGGGACGGCAAAGTCAATCCTGAACAGGGTCTGGAATTGCTGGACGCAATTGGGGGCAGCGCTGGCAGCCCTCCGCAAATTGTCGAAAACTTTGTGGAGCTCCATGCTGATAAGGGAGAGGCTAGGCATCTGCGCATCACTTCCCTTTCCAGCAAAGGCAATAAAACATCCTTTAATATTCCCCTGGGAGTAATCAGATTCGCATACAGCTTGTTTCCCAACAGCCTACATTTTACAATCAACAACAGGCATTTGGATGTCGAGGAATTGATCGAAAAGATTTACAGGGCGGAAAAAGGCGTCGTCTATCAGGATGACAGTGAAAACGTGGTTTTTGAACTGGTGTAAACAACACAGCCCTTGACATATATTGCCCATAGTTGGGCAGCTGTTGGCTCATAAGCCAACAGTATTTTTTTTGGGACCCGCCGGGTCCATCAGGATTTAGCTCAGCAAAAGGGTTCTTTTTTTATTTTTATTCTGTTCTGATTGGCAAACAGGTCTGGATATTGGGTTCGGGACATTGAAGCGGAAAGCCGGGGTTTCCGGAGAATTGTATCTGGCTCGTCTTTTGTGTCGCGGGGAAGACTAAGGGGAGGAGCCAGACTCCGGGTCAAATCCGGGGCTGCCCACTGCTCCTGAAGTTCCGGGCCGGCAGTGTCGGCTAAGGTCTTAGGAGGGGCGGGAGCAGCTAACTCCGGCGCCAGCGAAAACCCAGCCCCATCCATGATGCCGCCGCCTGCATACTCCATCAGGCTGATAAAGAGCCATGGCCCCAGGTCAAGGTCCTCCGGCCATTGCACCGCCACCGCCGGCGTAAACAATTGAGTCCATAATTTTAGCTTGAGGTTGTAATGGGGTTTGTCAAAAGAAACCGGGTCAGGGAGATAAGCTAGTTTGAGCCCCTGCTTGAAATTGGCGGCGATCTTTCTGGCCAGAGGGCGGCTGCCAAAGGCTGTGCCCAGGTATTTCACCTGGGTCTGGCTGCCTCCGGGCTCAATAGCCAGCACCACATCCCCTGTGGGAAAGCCGCTGCCATCGTAGTAAGTCAAGTGGGCGCCAGCCGCCGAACACAAGCCGAGAAAGCGCTCCAATCTTGGCGGGAACCTGTCGGCCCCGGCATTGGAACTGAGCACGGCGATGCAAAGGCGTTTACCTGCGAGAGGGCTGTTCAAAAAAACAGTTTCTCTTTCCCACAGACCGCAATAAGAGGCAAGGGCTTCACTGGGTATATACACCCTGCCATCCTGATACAGGCCCCTTGCGGCTAGCAAAGAGGTGCCCCGATATATATTGATTTCCATGTATTTCACCTCCGGAAACATCTTTTGTATATACTATGCTTTTGCCCTGATATAGTGAAAAAGGCCGCTGATTTAGCGGCCTAATTAGAGTTTATGGCTTTTGGATGAACATTTCTGTGACGACAATGCCGGAAGGGTTGTTATCTACAATGCCAATGCCTACATGGGTGTATTGAGGAGTGAGAAGATTGGCCCGGTGATTGGTGCTGTTCATCAGGCGCAAATGAGAAACCTGAACGCTGCCTGCCTTGGAAAGGTTTTCTCCCCCCCGCAGGAAACTGATGCCGTTTGCCCGGAACATATCAAAGGCGGTGCCGTAGGTAGGCGATACATGCGCAAAGTAATTGTTCTCGACGATATCCTGGCTTTTTAGCCGGGCCAAGCGAGTGAGGCGCATATCAACTTCCAGGGGCTGAAGTCCGTAAGCGATCCGGTCTTTATTGATAAGGTTCAGCATTTGCTGTTCCCGGGCAGTGAGGAGGTCCGGCTGCGGAACCGGTGTTGGCTTCGGCTGTGGAACCGGTGTTGGTTCAGGGGTAGGCTGGGGCAGGGAAGGCTGCAGGCCGGCGTTCGCCAGCAGCAGTTTTCTGCTGGCTGCCCGTGAACTCCAAAAATTATTGTCAGGCTCAGTGACGGGGGGAACAGGTTGTTCAGGCTCAGGCTCAGCTGGCGGCTGTTGTTCAGCTGGCAGCTGTCCGCTGACGTATTGCTGCAGATAAGCGTAATACGAGATTGCTTCTGCGCCGGGGGCTGCTGCCAGAATCAGGGAAACGGCCAATCCTGCTGCGCATATTAATTTGACCAGTCTTGCTTGCATCAAGTACACCTCCGCGATTTTATACTCTTTACTTTACATAATATTAAATTGATGGACAAGCTTGTTTTTCGGGGCAGAGAGGCCTTGTCCAGTCCATACGCTGAATAGATGGCTTCAGACGGCCTGATTTAGCCAATTAAGGTTCAGGGGCAGATATTTCCACAAATGCGCAGGCAATATTCAGATTGCCCATTTTTTCGCGGCAGCGGCAAATGCCTATCACCATTGAACCTGCCCTCTCATAACTTATTGTGAAAGGAGGGTAATATTATGGATAAAACAAAAATCTGGCCCGGCAGACTCACTGGCAATTGTCAAGAACCTACAGAAATCGTCTGTATCTGGGTGAAAAAAATCTATGATGCCTGTTCCCAGAAGGAATGCGAGGAATTCTTCTTTGACGATCTCAAGTTCCCTAAGGGCGATGTCGAGAACTTTACTGTTGAGTGCAGCATTAAGCCTTGCAGTGAAACATTCTATGATTGGTCCATCGAGCCCATTGATGAGGGTCCCCTGGGCATTGTGAGAGTCCGTGTCTGCGCAGTGCTGGAAATCATAATCCGGGACTCCGAAGATACCTCTAACTATACCGTCAACTGCGAAGAAATTTGCTTCTTGAAGGAAGTCATTCTCTATGCTCCCGATCCAATCCATATGCAGGTTCTGGTGGAATCTATTTTTGAATCGCTGACTTGCGCAATAGAAGTTGAAGAAAACTCCAGTGCAGAAGCTAGCGTAAAACCCCTGGTCACAGCCACCGTTGGCGCCTTTATCATCGTCAAGACCGCACTTAAGGTTCAGCTGCTGATCCCTGCATTTGGCTTCTGTCCGGCTCCCCCTGAGTGTGAAGAATTAGGGGATGTGTGTGAACAGTTCCTGGAGAGGCCATTCCCGCCTTTCTTCCCGCCGCAGCTTACCGATCTGAACAACAGCTAATAGAGAGACTGCGGCGCCAGCCCGGCGCCGCAAATTCGCATGCAACGGGGTGAAATAAGTGGGCAAAATAGTTCTGGCAGCGCCCCATTCTGTAATCGATGCCCACCCCCAGCTGATTCCCACCCTGGAGCGCGGCTATTGCGTAGAAGCTTATTTTGAAAACAGGTTGAGCAATTCGCGGTTACAGCAATTGTGGCAGAGCAGGGACGTGGATGTCATAATAATCTATGGACCGGTGGTCGCTGCCGCTCAACTGGCCGGGCTGCCCCCCCGGAAATTCGCGTTGATTTTTATCAACCTGCCCTACTCCCTTCCCGAAAGCCTGAGCAAAGAACCTATGTGTATGCTGCTGAAAACAGGCGGCGATGATTTCCAGCTGCGCATGTGGGGGCAATGTGAAAAGTATGCTGAACTGGCGTGCCAGATAATAATAGGGCTGTACTCCTTTCTCCAGATTGATTTCGAAAATATCAGCTTTACCGGGAAGGAAAAAGAAGTCCTTGGCATGCTCCTACAGGGACTGCGGGATGATTACATCGCCCGAGCTTTGTTTATCAGCCCCAAGACCGTCAGAAACCACATCAGCAATATGTTAAGGAAGGTAAGGGTGGACAGCAGAACTCAGTTGGTACTGTGGGCATTAACCAAACAGATGCAGAACTAATCAGAGCCGGGGTTTTCCCCGGTTCTTTGTTTTGAAGGAATAAGGGGAAATCTCAGCGAAATAATAGAGTAACCCGAAGGGAGTTGGCGCTTTGCCGGTTTTCACCCCCAGGTTGCGGTTTCGCCCAGTGAGGTGGGGGAATTTGCCTGGCTGAGCATCGAGAAATTTTAATCGGTGTGAATAATGGTTTGTCCCGGGGAAACAATATTAGCGGTTAATGACATTTTTTCATTAGCCCCCTGTGCTGACCCCGGGCAGAAATAGGCCGCTGTCCGGGGTAAATTTATGTTTCCGGAAGGAATAATAATTCTCTTGTTGAAGTTTTTAGTATTACCCAGGGAATATGCTCATATATCTTGTACAAAACGGCCAGGGGGAATAGAATTGTTCAAAAAAGTTGTTATGGTGTTGCTAGTCTTAATTCTGCTGGGGGGAGCGGCTTTTGCCCAGCCTGAAGAAACAGAGCAGGTCTTTTCTCAGAGTGATCCCCAGGGTGATTCCTTTGGTCCCGGCAAATTCACTTATCCCGGAGATCAGTCTTTTCCTCAGGAGCTGCCAGCCATGCTCGACCTGGTGGAATTCCGGGTAGTCAACACAGACAAGACCACCCGTTTTGAATTTCAATTTGCTCAGCCTCCTAATCTTGCTCAGCCCTGGGGTGGAGAAGGCTATAATTTTCATCGTATTGACTTGTACATCGCCAGCGGCGGCAAGGGCAGTCAGACCACTTTCCGTTCCGGGGCTCAGGTTCGATTTACAGAGCCATGGCAAATCAATGTGCGCATTAGAGATTGGCAGGGAGCGTATTTGCTGCACTGGGAGGATGACCCTGAGGATCCCCAGGCGGGAATTTGGCAAGGTGCGACAGAGGATTTCGCTGTCTTTGTCCAAGGAAATACCATTGTGGCTGAGATAGGCCACAGTATTTTGGAGCCTGCGGCTGCAAGCTGGAAATACTATATCCTCATTGGCCTGCAGGATGCCTACGGGTTAGACCACTATCGCAAGATTGCCGCTGAAGAAGGGCCATGGACGGGGGGCGGCGGCTCCGAGACCGAATTCAGTCCCAATGTCTACGATATCCTTGCTGGCGATGCAAAAGCCCAAAAGCAGCAGCTGGACTGGGAGCCAGGCAAGCTGGCAAGACTGGAACCAGTGGGCAACAGCTCAGGCAACTTGGTTGCGCGCAAGTTGGCCGTAGTAGCGGTGGTCATGGTTGCCGCCGGGGTTGCCGCCCTGATTTGGCTGTTCAAAAAAAAGTAGGGGCTGTCTCAAAATCAGTGAATAGCTGACGAGAGTCAGCCCTTGTTTCTATGCCAAAGGTTATTACTGATATAGAAATAGCCATGGGATGCTGAATTTT
>ENA-UOOE01002200-UOOE01002200.1-fermentation-metagenome-genome-assembly--contig:-NODE-2200-length-14467-cov-5.186650_pt1 | contig 14467 bp, 16 predicted proteins | sample MGYA00245776_ERZ724021 | MGnify/ENA primary metagenome ERZ724021 (study PRJEB28704, sample SAMN03018321) | fermentation metagenome | biome: anthropogenic terrestrial biome; feature: soil; material...
CCGAAGAAATTCGGGATGCTCTGCGTAAAGAACGGGACGATGTGGCCGTTCCAAACATTTGACACCCACGTTGGAAGCGTGGAGGTAAAGAACGTCGAGATCCCATTCCACAGGTTCCCAAAAAAGTTTGGTAGATCTTGGGTGAAGAATATTTGCGCTTTTCCGGTTGCATAACCTATGGCAAAGGGCAACTGCTGTGTAAAAAAGTTTGGAAGTGTACTCGTGAAGAACGTACCGATGCCGGTCCCCACCGTTTGCACGGCCTGTGGGATCATCTGCGTAAAGAACGTGCCGAGGCCGGCTCCCATCGTCTGAAAGGCACCGGGAATCTTATTTGTGAAGACATCCCCGATGGCCTTCCCCACGCTGGAAACCGTTGGAGCGACTTTTGTGCTTACAAAAGTCCCGATACCGGTGCCAATCTTGCCTGCGGTGTCCGGAACCGTCTTTGTGAAAAAGCCTCCGACCGCTTTACCGGCGTTGTTCAGGGTGCCGCCCTTATTCGTGGATCTTGCGAGTGCCGAGCCGGCCTTATTGCCCCCGGTCAGTGCGCCAACGGCACCTACACCGGCGCCCACCAGGGTGCCGACAGCAGGGCCGACACCTGGTATTGGAATAGCCGCGCCAATTAAGGCTCCGGTCCCTGCTCCTGCGCCGATCATCCCGAGTTTCGTTCCGCCCTGGAACTGCTTTTCTCGTTTGGCTTGTCCGGCCGGCATCTTGCTTGCATTGTAGAGATCCTTGCCGGCGTTGGCCACGCCGACCCCGGCTGTAATCGCGCCGGCAGTTGCGGCGGAACCGGCCAACGCCGCACCGCCTGCGGTCGCGGCACCGGAACCGAGCTTTGTCCCAATTTTTCCAAACAGGCTTCCTGCCTTAGACGCGCCGTACTTTTGCAAAAGACTGCCGCCTGCGGCGGCCTCGCCGGATTCGAGTAGCGGTTTTCCGCCGGAAGGAAGCGCCGGCGCCCCGCTGGCGCGTGAACCGGTCACCGGGATGCCGGACGCACCGGTGAAAGATTTCCCGACCAGATTCACCACGTCCGCCAGCACGTTCATGGAGCTGACGGTAGAAGCGCTCGGCATATTCATCCCGGAACCGCCGCTTCCGCTGCTGCTTTTACCTTTTCCGAAAATGCCGCTCAGGGCTCCCGTGATTGTTTTGCCCGTGGTGATTGCGTTGGAAAGGCCCTTTACAAAACTTGCACCGAGTTTAAGCCCAAGCGCGACCATGAGCACTTTGTGTGTTTCAGCGAAATTCTGGAATGCACTCACGATCTTTTTGCCGTCGAAGCCTTTCACAAACCCGGAAAAGAAGCTTGATCCAAGATTTATTCCCTGCTGTCGTGCATCTCCGCTTCCGAATCCGAGGATCGCCGTTATTCCGCCTGTTATCCCGGCACCGAGGCTTTCCCCCATCCCGGATAACTTCTTTGCGATTTTCTTCTTTCCTGTGCTGTCCCACCAATCGGAAAACGGTTTTGCAATAACCTCGTCCCACGCGATTTTGATTTTTCCGCCGATGGATGCGTTTTTGAAGCGATCCGAGTTGAAGACCTTGGTCATGCGGTCTTCTATATTGCCAAGTACATCGAATACTTTCGTGCTGAGCGCGGCGCCGAAATCCTCAAGACTTGTGCCGGCCTTACTAAGAGTCGGACCAATATCCGATAGAAATTTATTGAACTTCGTAAGGCCTTTGATCGCGCCAGTTTGGAGTCCGTGCCCCCACTTTGAGATAATTCCGACATCGAATGTATCTTTGATCTGTGATAGAAGCCCTGATGCAGTCCGATTAGCCGTCTTGTCCATCATGCCGTTGAATTCGCCCATGCCTTCGACAATAGAATCAATGGCCTTATCCACAGGTATTAACCCTTTGGACACCATTGCTTGTGTCTGCGGTACCGTTTTCCCAATGCTTTTTGAAAGGTATTTCCAGCCATTTATTCCGTTTTCCGTCAGCTGCAGCATTTCTTCCGCGCTGACTTTTCCTTTCATCCTCATCTGTCCGAGAGCAGTAATAGTGCGTTGGATTCCCTCTGCACCTCCACCGAGGGCCGCCTCGGCGTTACCGATGGCGTTCAGTGTTGGGATAACCTGCTTGGCATTGAAGCCGTAAGCGAGCATTTGCTGGCTGCCTTTTACCAAGTCCTGTGTATTGAAAGGTGTTTCGATAGCAAATTTTTGGATATCCGACATCAGTTGCTGCGCTTTCGAGGCCGAATGGAGCATGGTTTCAAATCCGACTGAAGCAGTTGACAAATTGTCCGCCAGTTGTATAGGAACGCCGATGAACGCTTTTGTCGCTGCACCGGTTGCTAATCTGGCGATCAATGTTTTCACAGAAAGCAAATTGTTCACGACGGACCGCAGCGGGGCGGTGACCTTGTCGGCAACCTTCAGCGTGGCCGTGAAAACAGAGCTGGCGAACGATTTGCAGCTCCCGTGAATCAGGTCGACCGTCTTGGTCGCCTTGTCCGTCGCGCTCAATGTCGCGGTGAACGCGCGCCGGGCAAAAGATTGGCCGCTGCTGGTCGCATCACGAATCTTTGAGGTAGCCTTATCGTTAACATCAATCAGCGGCCGGGCGCGGGTAGAGCCAAATTTGGCGGTGTCTTTCTGTGCCCGCGCAACCGTCGCATCAAATTTAGAAACGGTCTGCTCTCCCTGCTTGACGCCTTTCGACATCATGTCGCGGAATTTTGCCACAACGTCGATTACGACTTCGCTATTCCCACCATCCACCCACCATCGCCTCCAAATCTTGTTATGGCTTTTCTTTATGTGGTAAATCCTGAATTGTCAGCGGTGTTTCCCCTTCTTCAAGGGCAACGTCCATCGAGGCCAGCGCGAAAGCCCGCTGATTTTCGCTCCACGACATTACCTCCTGCGCCGGATGGCCGGTGTAAAGGAATATGTAATGGAGCTTTTTCGCGAGCGGGCTGGCGTGTATCAGTTTTTTGCGTATTCCTCCGGCGTCACCTTGGCAGTGTCGTCAGGATAGCTGAGGGCCTGAATTTGCTCGACAATGGCCTCTTTTTCGCCGATGGTGAGGACCGCGTCGATCACCTGCACCCCTGTGGCGATTTCCGGGTATTTCGCCTGAAGGGCACTGATGACTTTCGGGTTGTCCCACGTTTTCGGGCGGTCCTCCGCCACCGTGGCGGTATAGATGATATAGCTGTCGTTCAGTGACCCGTCTGTGGCTTTTTCGATCTTGGGTAGGCGGGGATTCGTGGGATTGGCCATGTACGTCGTGGCCGATTTATGCGCCTGGAACGCCTCTTTCTCGGAGATCGGGCGCACGCGGAACGTCGGAAGGACCTGCTTGCCGGCGCGCTTCAGCGTGATGGGGCGAAACAGCGATTCGTCGGTCCTGTACCCCGCCGCAGAAAGGAACATAGAAACGACGTCGGTTTCGGCTTCCGGAGAGGCAATCGCAGCGGCATCAACGCCGGTTTCCTCGACCGGCTTATTCTGAATTGATTTATCCATTTGCTTTTTTCCTCCTTACGAAAACAGGGACTGGTATTTCGGGATCGAATTGCAGCGGAATTTCCACTCGCGCGTTACAATATCTCCGGGGCTCAGCGACATCAGGTCGATGTCCCCGTCCGGGATACAGTAGTTGGCGATAACCCGCTCTTCCTGCCCGTCATACGGCCGGGTGTACTTGCCCTGGAAGTCGTACCACGGGATCTGCCCCGCGAGAAGCGCATCCAAAAGCGGCTGGATCATCAGATCATCCCTAATGACGATTTCCGTCATAGAAAGCGCCACCGTAACCCCGGTGGGAATGCCATAGGAAAGGATGCTGCCCACCGGCTGAAGATCCGTGTTGTTGAAGCTCGGAGTGATCTTGAACGTGTTGCAGTTGGCCAGCGGGATAGGTGTGTTGCCGCCGACCCCGACGAGAAGCAGCCCGTCTTTGCCGGTAATGACCTTACGGGGGTCAAGACCTTCCGGAATGATAGCCTGACTCATGTGTTCTGTTCCTCCTTTTATGCCGTAGCACTGAAGCGGAAACGATAATGCAGATAGACCTTTTCCAGGCTATCGATATCGTCTTCGTCAATGATGAAGTAGGCGCTGTCCACCTTAGCCGGCTTATCCGGATCAACGTAGAAGCTGGCGCCGTCTGCGAGCTTTTTCTCTCCGACCATCGCGTCGAGGACCTTTTGAGCGGCCTGAATGGCAATGGCGATTCCGTCCTTGTCGCAGTTTACCTTCCCGACCAGCGGGGAAAGGGCGCGGTCGACGCGGTCCATGCTTTCATTGCGGGTTACAAGGCGGCGGATATGCTTCCACCCGTCATCATCGTTTTCTCCGGGAGTGATAAGCGTGGTTACGCCGGCATCCAGCTGCACCGTGTCCGACGCATCCATGGAAATTGCCAGCATGCCGTGCGTGATGGCGTCCTCGTAATCGGTGTTGCTAAGGTTTTCAATCAGTGACACCGCACCGGGGATTGCCGAGTGTACGACGCTCTGGTTGGCCGGCGTGGACGAGATCAAGCCGCAGACGCGGCATACCGCCCGGTATCCGTCCACCGGCCCATCGCTGTCATTCCAGCCGCCGCCGACGTAGATGACCAGCTTGTCGTTGCACTGGGCAGCCCGGGCAAGGCGGTTCGCCCAGCCGACCGATGTGGGATCCCCCATGACGGCGTAGCTCCATTTCCCGGTCTGGTAGATACGGTCGATATATTCCTGCAGCAAAGATTTCACATCATCTTCGCAGCTGTCGATTGTAATGGCGTTCCAGCGGTAGGCCTCAAACGCATTGAACGCATTGGAATAGTCGCTGTTGACGACCTCGGGATCTGCACCACCGACGAGGGCGACATTCGAGACAGCGGCGATTTCGCCGTTCCCGCCCTCCGCGACCTTCGTAAGCTTGACATACTGGCTGCCGGCTTCCGCAACATTGGAAATCAGCGTGTCAATCTCGGAGGTAGATTCTTCTTTCACCGCAAAGTCGAACGTTTCAAGGATTTTCGTACCGTCCGTGATGAGAAGTTCTTTCTGAGTTTCGTCGGTAAGCTTTTCCCGGACCGTAACGGAAAGGGAACGCTGGCCGGGGTACAGCGCGGTCACCGTAAGGACATCGGCAGGCGTATCCACCGCCGTATCCTTCAGGGTGACGCTGCCTGCTGTGCCTCCTGTGCCAAGGCGATAGACATAGACCTTGGACGCACCGCCCGCAAAAAGCTCCAGCGCCGCGTCGACCGTCCCGGATGTGCCATACATAGCCTTCAGCTTGTCGATCTCAGACGCTGTAAAGAGATTCACCTTTTCAAGCGGTCCCCAGCTGGCGTGAATCGGAACCGCGACAATGCCATAGACCGCGCCGGTATTGTTCGTTGTTCCGCGATTGGAATAGCGGTTATATACGCCAGGGCGGATTTTTTCCTCATTTTCGAGGTAAAACTGTCCCATTACGCTTTAACCTCCTTCTTTTTGTACTTTTCGATGATCATTTTGGCGTCATTTTTGGTGTACGCCGTCTTGCCAGCCGTGCGAAGCGCGGCCCGGACCACGTCCGGCGTCGCACCCATCGTCTTGGAAGCCGCCGCGAATTCGTCGATGGAATATGTGCTCGCTTTCGGGACGGAATTTGCTGCCGGCTTGGCCGGGGCGTTTACGGCGGCGGCTTTAGGGGCTGCCACGCTATTTTCAGGAACACTCACAGCGGCGGCCTTAGGGGCTGCCGTGCTGTTTCCGCTTGCCATTTTTCAAGCCTCTTTTCAAGCCTCCTAACTGATTTTGATAGTTTTAAGCGGCGTTCCCCCGCCGACTTGGGCCTGAAGGACGCCATATGAGCCGACGACCGTGATCTGGCCGTCCCGGAGCGGATCCGCGCCATTGTCGATACGCATGCTGCGAATGGTCAGCGGGGAACCGTCCGGGAACAAAAGCCGTTGCCCTTGACACAGCGCCTGCCCGAGCTGCTTCACGATGCTGTTGCGGCGCGTCTGCGAGGGCGCGAACACGTGGCCCTGCAGCGTCACCTGAAGCCACGCGACTGCCCAGCTGTCATAGTTAGACATGAACGGGTCGCTCCGGACATCGGACAGGCGCCAGTAGATTGCCGGGGCCTCGTCTGTCGGAGCCCAGGCGTTTTCCATGCTGTCCACCGCGATGATCTTCGCTTCGGGAGACTGCTTCTTGGTTTCGGTGTTTATCACCGCAATCGGGTCCATGCTGTCGTCGACATTCTGCACCGGAAACGCATAAAGGTCATAGGTATGGGTGCAGCCGAAGACGCTGTGGCTTTCGTCGGTTGTGAAATTGTCAGATCTCAGCCACCGCGCCGCGACCGCATTTCCATCATCTGACGAAAAAAAATAGTCGTCGATGGCGGCTTTCAGGATGGGCGAGATGGCATCGAACTGGGTGCTTGAATCCGTGCTCTCGATATCGACCCGCAGGGTCCCGGTCGTTTTCCGCGTCGGCGACGCCTCCGTGTCAATATCATAGATGATCCGGCTGAACTGCTTCCCGCTCCAGCCTTTATCCTTGTCGCCCGGAACGGTCTGCTCGAATATCGCCGGTCTGCCGTTATATGTCGCCAGCATTGGGCCGAGCGCCTTGTCGGCCATCAGGTGTGACAGCAGCTGGCTTCCAATCACTTCGCCCACCTCCCTCCGCTAAAAATACGGGCGGCTGTAAATATGGTAGATCTGCTTTTTGGATTTTTCCCGTACTTTTTCCATATAAGGACGTGGTGCAACTTTTTTTGTCCCATTCTGGAGCATACGGCCAAGGACGCGGCCGCCGACCGAATAGGTGCTGACGGCGCTGGAATGCACTTCAATGTTGTCTCCGGACCCTTCCGTATGGGTTTCCGGCCGCCACGACGCCCGGAAGATTCCGGTTCTGTTGGCTGGTGGCTCCCCGGGTGCCGATGCGGTATAGTGCCGTGTGGTGTTCGGGATCAGATAGGTGCGGCCGCTGCGCCGACCACGAAGCACAAGCTGCGTGTTATTGTAAAGGACGGTGGCCGCCGAAAAGCCGCGAGCGATCATCTGATTTTCGATATGCATTTTAATATCGCTGCGAATTTCCTCGATCTTTGCCGCCGTATCATCCATCTAACCCATCCCTTTCCTGACAGAAATAGATCACGAACTGATACAGATCCCCAGGGTTTTTGACGCCCTGCACATAGAAATAGCGTGTTTTCATGTTCGATCCCTCTATGGTGAGGACATCTTCCGCCTCCGCCACGGTGTCGGGGTCTTCCTGTACGATCTTACAGGTAATCGGGTGGTCGATCTGCTTCCATGCCTGTATCTCCTGGGGAGTCGCGTCGGAAAGAATACCTTCGAGCGTTCCGCATGGCGTCAGACCAGAACTCTTTGGGCGTCCACCGGGCGTAGTATCGCTCTGCTTTGAATAGCAGATGAATTTCTGCCATCCATCGCCGGGCCGCAAAAGCATGGGAATATCACCCCTTCCAGTTGTTGGCGAGCATACCCGGATAGAAATAGGCCGGGCCGCTCAGGGCTGATGCGTTTCCGCTGGGGATTCCTCCCTCGAGCTGGCGCTTCAGCTTGTCGCGCATCTGGAGCCAGCGGTCGGCGCGCGCAGAAAGAGAGTAAGAAAGCCCGCCGACCGAGGTATCAACCTCATAGGCGAGCTTCATCACGATCGCTTCCAGGCAGGCCAACTTCGCGAGATTCCATGACGCTTTGCCTATTATCATGGCGTTGTACTCTTCATCGCACAGCGCCGAGGTCCGGGCATTCCCGTGGACATCCGTATCGCCAAGCTCAAAGCGCATCTGGTTGATGCCCTTGTCCTGACATTTGGACGGGGTATAGGAATATGTCGCCCCTACCTCGTCCGGGAGGGTGCTATTTTGTACTTCTTGCATCTTCTCCACCGCCGTTCGCTGGCGCATTGAACGCTTCCTGCACCGCCTTGCGGCCGTCGATGAGCTTCAGGTAATCCAACAGCGGCTGTGAGGTGATCGCCGGGACAGACTTTGCCGCATTCGCCGGGGTCTGCTGCAGAAAAACCAGCGCCGCTTTGACATCTTCCGGTTCGAGGTCGACGGTCGAAACGCTCCCGTCACTTCCGAGAATCGGCACGGACACCGCCTTGCTGGGGATCCGCTTGATAAACCCGGTGGCTTCCAGACGATGTGAAGTTACGCAATCGTCCGGAATTTCGTCATTGATGCGGTAGTCATGGCCGGCAATACGCACGGGGCGCAATGCGATATACATTACACACACCCCTTCAGGAAGATACCGAGATCGTCAGCAGTCTTTTTGGTGGAAACGCCCATGAGGCCCTCAATGAACTCCGAGTGCGTACCGTTTTCGCCGGGATACTGGAGAACCGGCATATAGTTGCCGTCGCCGAGCATGTCCCAGGTGAACATGTAGCCGGCAGAGGGTTCGTCGACCGCAGGGGAATCCGTCGCGTAAACCAGCAGCGCGGAAGCCGGATCGCAGATGAATTCCATGTCTTCCGGCGCCCCGAATTTCGCCGCATTGTAAGTAGAGCCGAAAACGGCAACCTTCTGAAGTCCGAACATTTCCGCCAAAACATTTTCATTGACGATGGCCGGGTTGGCGGTGCTCCCACCATATTTCACGTGGTCGAGGATGATCGGGTTCTCCTTGAGAGCATTGAACGCATCCTCACCGAGCCCCAGTTTATTAGGCGCGCGGCGGCCTTTCTTTTTCATGCGGGTCCGGAGATCGTCGAACAGCTTGATGGGGTCGCAGTTGGCGTCGGAGAATTTGATGAATGCATGGCTGTCCGGCGTGTAAGCCTCACCACCAGTCCATTCGTCGGTCCAGACGCCGGGTTTGAAAAAGCCGTTCGCAAAAACAATATCCTGATGGATATTCATTTGTTCGGCGATGGTTCTCGTTTTGGCCTTGCGCGGGTCGCTGGCACCGGGAACGGGCTGCCGCTGGATATTGGTCTGTGCGATCTGGTCGATCCCGAGGATGATCTGGTCGATTGCGACGGAATACGTCTCCAGATGGTTGCTGATGACGGTGGGCGCCACCCTGCCGAGAGCGGGCTTGCGGCGGACGTTGTCGCGAGCGAGGTCAGCGCGCTCAAAAACGTAATAGGCCGCCGTGGAAAGCTGAACCGGAAGGATCGGGAAAAGTTGCTTGGCCACATAGGCGTCCAACGCCTGATAGTAGGCCATGGTCATGTTTGTCAGAACGACATTGGGATGAAAAAGTCCCTTGGCAATTTGAGCCTGAATGGAACTTGCAGTTACTTCGTTCATTGATTATTACCTCCCTTAGCCTGCGATTGTGACGTGGTATTTGGTGATCTGGACGAACACGAACGCTCCGGACGCTGCGGACTCCAGAGCTGTGGCCACGACATAACCGGTAGTTGCGGCCGGAATGAGGTTTCCTGTGGCGTCGGTCGTAAGCTGCGCGCCGGCCGTGATGGCGGCGCCGGCCTTGCCGTAACCCATCTCTGTCACCTGGATGTCGACGTCCTCGCCGGCCTTAACCGCACCATCAGTGCCGTCCAGCTTGTTGCTTGCCCCAGCCGTGAGCAACCCGATACCAATAATCGGTTTCGTGGCGTCGGACGCCACGACAGCGTTGCCGTTGTTGTCGAGGGCAATGGCACGGCCGCGCACATCAGCAATATCGGCCGCTGCCGGCTTCGTAATCGTGACGCTCTCCTGAATGCCGGAAGTTGTATAGGTAGCCATTATGCTTTGCCTCCTTCATAGTCCTTTTCATAGGCGGCTTCGAGCTCCGGATGGAGTTCAAAGGCTTTTGCCATAGCCTGCTGCTGCGTCATCTTCGGGTCCTTTTCCCGGATGGATTTTGCGATTTCCTCGGCCTTCTGGACAGAGCCGGTCGCCGCTTCGTACTGATGGTTCGATTTGCCGATCTCGCCGAACAGGCCGGAATCGCTCTTCTGAACTGCATCAAGCGCCTTGTCAAGCGCGCCGACATAAGCGTCATAGGCCGCCTGCCCCGACGCCTTCATCGTGCAGAGCGTCTTTGCCAGATCTTCCGGCTTCTTGCCGAGCGGCGCGTACTTTTTGGCGACTTCCTGCATTTCTTTTTCTTCCTGCCGCCGCAGGCTTTTCTCCAGCTTTTCGGAAAGCGCGTTCATCCGGTTGATGGCCTTCTGTACGGCCGGGTCCTTGGAAACGGGGTCCTTATCATCTGCCGGAGCAGTTTCCGTGGAAGCTGCCGGCGCCGATTCGGAAGCGGCAGGAGCGGCGGGATCCGTCATGTTTGGCAGCGAACTTTTTCGCGAGAGCCGGCTTCGGGTCGCTGTCTTTTGGGGTGGCAGCTGGTTTCTTTGCGGCGGGCTTCACTTTCCCGAGCAGCCCTTTAAAGGTTTTCTGGTCCTCTGCCGACAGCGCGGAGAGGTCGAAATTCGATTCATCCATGTCATTGTCTCCTTTTCCTGTTTTATTGAAATTTTCATCAGCGGGATTGAACAAAGTTCCAATCCAGTCGGTCATGGCATCGTTGAACTCGGAGAGGCTCTGAAGCAGAAGGTCACGCTTTGTGGAATCATCCTGTTCTCCATCCCCCAAAATGCTCTGAATGCTGCTGTAAAACGCATCCTGGTACTGGTATAAGGTCCTGCGGGTTTCCTGCAGACCTTCCACATCGCCGAAGGTCTGCGCATCCTTCCGCACTCCGGATAAGGTATCTTTTATCCGTGACCACGCCCTACTGACCGGCGAATGGGCCGTTTCTGCGTCGGCGCTTTTGTATAGCGTGATTTTCGCGTCAGGATTTGCGCCCTGCTGACAAAGATCGACGCTTGTGAGATGGATATTCTTGAGCTTGGTTTTAGCCACGTTCATTCACCTCCTTCCTCGCCCGAATCGTCTTCAGACGCGGGAACGCGGGATCCTTGCCCCTCGATGCTGAACATGCGATAGGTACCGTCCTTGATTTTTTCCCACGCATCATCGTCGTCAACATAAAATCCAATCCACCAGCCGAGCGGCACAGCATCAGAGTCGAGGCCCATCGCCTTGAGCTTATCGGGGGTAAAGACGCAGCTCTCGACAAGCCTGGCGATCTGCCTGCGGGCCGGATCGTGCTCCTCCCCGCCGTCGCGGAAGTCGAGCACATATTCATAGACGGCACTCTCCAGATCATCCGGATCGATCATATCCTGTTGCAGATCGACTATCTGCTCCCCATCCGTGCGCACGGCGACGTTGGCCCAGCCGAACACAAGGCGCTTATCATCATCCGTTTTGAGGATTTGAAAGGTCCCGGCACCTTCATTTTGGCTTTTCAGAATTTCACGGAATGTCTTGCCGACATTTTGTTTCTGCTGTTGGATATGAAACGGGGAATCGTCGGCTTCCCACCGGTCAATCAGGCTCATTTTCACACCTCGCTTAAATAAACGTAAGTCACACCGCGCCCCTTTTGGGTTTTACCAACGGCGAATGTGCTCTTTTTCGATACGATCACTTCATGTTCCCCTGGGATGCTGGAAAGGTGATTGATGCTCGTCCCCCGCTTGGTGGACGGCAGAATAAACATGACCTTGCTGCCGCCGCCCCGGAGGAAGGTCTGGGCATTTTTCTTATCGCTGCTCCAGCTGCTCGTGCCGGCCATGTCCAGCGTGGTCCCCTTCGAAAAGCCATTTAATTGCTCTTTTGTAATATTGATGCCTCGGTAAAGCTCTCCTCCACCCCACTTGGGAGAAAGGTCAATCAGCTTTTCAAGCCGATCGCCGGCCAGCTTCTCCTTGGCGTTCCCTCCTTTACCCGACTGCGCCGCGCGGATTTTCTTGTAACTGCTGCCCGTGTAATCGACGACGGAATCCCACATGTCGTTGGCTTCCTTGGCGGTTATCTTTTTCCCGCTGTTCTTAGCCAGATCATTCCGGAGAATCTCAACGGCTTTTTTCTCGTCCCTGGTCCCACCGAAATACTCTTTTGCTGACACATGGCCGCGCGTGGCTGCAGGCTTTGAGGTCTTCGGCTCCTTGCTGGAGCCTTTCGGCGCCGAATGATGTCCGCCACCGGTCCGCACTTTTTCACGGGCGATGGCGGCGCGGCCGGCAGCCGTATTCGGATGGTATGTAAAAGACGCAGCTCCGTGCGAGCTGCTGAATCTGCCGCTTTTGTCGTGATAGGGGGTAAATTTCTCGATTACTTCATAAAAGGTTTGTGCTCCCATCTCATGCCGCTCCTCCTTGAATATCAGGCGCTTCATATTCCTCATAAAGCGCGGTGCAGCGGCAGTGCGGATGCGCCGGGGGAACCCGCGTCGTGCCGTGGGATTTCGGAAGCTTTGTCGAAAATTCAAAATCCTCGTCCATTTCAATGCTTTTTCCATCAAGAGCGCCACAGATCTCACAAGTGCGCTCATCATCCGCCGTACACCATACTTTATTGACACGGCCCATGTATCCTTTCGCCTGCGCCTGCCGGATCGTTTCATACTCGGCGTGATTGTAAGCCATCGCGGACTCCGTCCGGGCTATCATCTGCGCCCGGTACCGATGCTGCTGTTCGGCATACTTGATCGACCGCTGCGCGGCTTTTTCAGTCTTCATCCCATTTCCCAGCAGGCGGTTATAATAATTCTGGTTTGCAACTACCTGCGGGCGCGTAAGGCCTACCATGGGGCGAATAACCTTTGCCAGCTCATCTACTCCGATATCCTCATGGTAAACCGAGTGCCTCAGCGCCGCCCGGATGCCGGCCTTTGTTTCTTTGGAACAGCCGGTAACGAAATCGGCCGCCCTGTTTTCCGTCCATTTTCGGACGGCCGGGGCGGCCGGATCGAACTGGAAGCCGGGGCGCTTCGCGCTCACCTGCTCGGAAGCAACCTCGAAGGCCTCGTCCCACACTGGCTGAAGCGCGTCGGCAACAAACATCGCGTATTTCTGTTGCCACTGAAGGAAAACTTGCTTAGGGATTTTCCCGCTCAAAAGAGCCTCCCGGATATCCTTATATGAGATGTTGTCGTCGTCACGGCCGCCAACGATAAACCGCTTCAGATCCGGCTCCCAGCTGTCCATGAACTTCCGCAGACGATTCAGCGCTTCATTGCGCGGATCGAGCACGTCTTTCCGCAGTGTTCCGAAAAGTAGTATCATGCTTCTTCACCATCCACCCCGGATTCATCCTCCAGCTGGTCGGAATCGTTGCTCACATCGCGGGCTTCCGGCTCGGTTTCGGGCGTGGTTTCGTCTACCGGGGACGTATTGGTCGGATAGTCATCCGTGCGATCCGGCAAATGAGCCGCCTGACGTAGATAATCCTCAAGGCCTCCATCAGGCGTCAGGGCACCGCATCCGACCATCTGATTCACAAACGAGCCGAGCGCTTTCAGGTCCACGTTTTCGACATCGCCGTGCGTCATGGTTGGGTAGTCGGAAAAGCCGTCGAAGTGGTCCGCATTCAGGTCGATCAGGCGCGGAATCGCCTGGGTATTGAACACGTCGCAGATGATATCCAGATATGTTCCCATCGCCGTGCCGAAAAGCTCCGTTTTATCGGAGGAAAGGGCAAAGCTCCCGGTACTTTGCTGCCCAAGGAGGATGAAATCGGCGAGGGTTGTCATGGCGATGCGCTTGTCGTATCGCTCAATGATCTTGCCGGTATCAAAATTTCGCTTGCCACCGGCAGAAAGCAGTTCCAGCTTCCAGCCTTCCGGCACGACCAGACCTTCCCGTGTATCGCGCCGAATGGACGTAACAATGGTTTCAGCATTGTGAAGTTTTTTCTGCGCTTCTTCGGATTCGCCCCAGATATCAGCTTCAGGCGGCGCGGTCATAATCGGGAAGCCGGCGAGGTCGCGTTCGACGCCAATGCCCTCAATTTCCTGAATGCGTTTCTTGAAATACCACGAGCGGTAAGCCCCACGCAGGATTGACCGACCTTCAGGGTTTTCTTTATTCGACCGCGTGCGGAAGTGCAGCGCCTTTTCAATCGGGATCATCACTTCCGTATAGGTGGGCGGCGCGGTCTGCACCATTCCCTGCAATTCGTCCGTTACCGGATCGTATTGCCACCGTGAAAGCGTGTCCTGCGCGCGGATTGGGAGCTTGCGCCACCCTATCAGACCATCGTCGTACTTGCTGGAGTATCGAGGATCTTTTGAGCGCCCGCCACGGCGTTTATAAACAATCTCGTGATATGACCAACCATATGTAAGAAAGGAGAGGATCTCGGAAAGCGTGTCCTGCCATGTGTACTGCATGTCATTGAGGCACGAATCCACGAAATCCGCCGCGTCCTTATCGACGCCTTTGCTGCTGGCAGGCTCCACATTGAACTTCGTCTGCCGGAGCAGCATTTCGATGGCGTACAGCATGGCGAATATGATTTCGTCGTTGTTTGCCATCTCTTTGTAGGTCTCAATGCCGCGCGTCCCCGACAGCTCCGGCAGAAATTCCTCATAAAAGATGCCGGCGTACTTCTTTTGACCGACACGTCCAATTTCCTGTGGCGTAATATCACCTGCCCAT
>ENA-UOOE01002209-UOOE01002209.1-fermentation-metagenome-genome-assembly--contig:-NODE-2209-length-14397-cov-4.396040_pt1 | contig 14397 bp, 11 predicted proteins | sample MGYA00245776_ERZ724021 | MGnify/ENA primary metagenome ERZ724021 (study PRJEB28704, sample SAMN03018321) | fermentation metagenome | biome: anthropogenic terrestrial biome; feature: soil; material...
GATATAATTGAAGAGATTAAAATATTAGGGGAAATGTACGATAAGTGACATGGATTAATTATCTCCTACTTGAATTGGATTATGAATGATATAATGTGAAAGAAATATGAATTATTTCTAATAATTATTTGTAGAATTTTAAATTCTATTATATAATAATCAATATTGAGATAGTAATTATATCTTAAATATTGATTATTTTATAACTAATGTAAATACTCTAAATTAAATTGTTAATGAATTAAAAAATAACCAAATGAATTTACGAATGATTTTTTTATAAACCTATACATCGCACTATTATTTGTATGCAGGATGTATTTAAAAACTGTTAAATGATTTATTAGTATAACCTATACATTTTATGTAAAAGTCATATAAAAAATAACACATTGACAAATAAAATATTTTAGAATATAATCTATATATCAACTGTTAAATGTTTTATAAATAAATTATAAAAAATAATATTATATTAATTTATGGAAAAGGAAGGATTATAGAATTATTTGTCGAAGAATATAATTAGCAAACCTAAAAGGGAGGTGAGAATTTTGAAATATTATGAACTGACTTGTACAACTTATCTACTTAAAGATATATACTTTGATGATCTAAATGAGAGTTTAGGAAGATATATAAACAAATCCATGATTCTAGATGATGGACTTAAGAAAATCCATGGCTCTAAAGGTTACAAATATTATGTTTATGACAACCTTTTCCCGCGAGAAAGTGATAAAGTTTATAAAAAAGGAAGAGTTTATATTTTTGTAATAAGAAGCATTGATAAGTCTTTATTAGGAAAAATGGCAAGGGTATTACCGCTAGTGAAAGATAGTAGTTTAAAAGTAATTTCTTTAGAGTTAAAAGAATTTGTTCCAAATCATATTTCTCAACTTTATACTGTAACACCTGCTATATTAACGGTAGATAATAGATTTTGGGTAAAAGGAGATAGTATTGAACTTCTTGAAAGACGAATTCAGGACAATCTTTGTAAGAAATATCATGATTATTATAATGGGAGATTAGAGGTTGAGGGGAACTTTATCCGAGGGATAGAGATAAAAAATGACAAGACTATTGGTATAAATTACAAGAATATTAGGCTAATGGGAAATAAATTTAAGATTCTGGTAAAAGAAGATGAAACTTCTCAGAAGCTTGCTACAATGGCATTGGCGACAGGATTGCTTGAGAAAAATTCTTCTAACGGAATGGGATTTTGCATTTCAAAATGATAAAGGAGGTGAAATAGAAGATGATACAAGATTTAATAGATTTGTTCAGGAGAGCTTATGACAATTATGGGGACAAATTAATTCTAGACAATTATACATTGAAGGATGGATTGTATATAAGAATTAATGAAGATGGTTCTAAAGATTATCTTGTAATTAAGGCTACTAAAAATAAGGATGGTTCTATAGAGTATATACCTTTAGATTATCAGAATGAACAAACTAGTGAACTATATACTTGGTTTAAGGAAAAGGATTATTATAGCTCTGTAAAGGATATGAACAAGGCAATAGACCCTAAGAAGAAGATTCATAGCAATAACTATTTAACTGTTTTTATAAAAAAAGATAATCTTATTGGGGATAACAAATTAACAGACGAGCAACTTGGTGAACGAATAAAAGATTACTATAGAATATTAAGTAATCCCAAGATTAAGAACAAAGATGCTAGAAGCGCAGAGTTGCTTGAACTAATAAAGCCTAGGGTCGATGAAGAAGATGTTAAGAGAAAATATGATTATTTAATATCCGATAGTGACAGTATTAGAGATGAAATTCTAAAAAGAAATGATGAATTTGATAATTATGTAAAAATATTTTTTTCTGAAGAGGGAGATTCAAAAAAGTATGAATTAGAGTATAGAAGATACTTAATTCCAAATTTATTTAACAAAAACGATTTTAATGTAAAAAGTGGAAGTGCCATATTAGGGTTATCTAATAATAATATGGGAATGAATTCAAAAAAACCATATTTAGAACTGAAAACTACTAAATTTAAAGTACCGTATAGAATAACATATGAAGATGCATTGATTCTGGGTAAATTCTTTGATTGGCTTGGCTATCAGAAGCAAGGTGCTTTGTATATTCCTGTAGATTATGATTTCAAAACGGAAGCAGGCAATAGAGATAATTTAATAAATAATGATTGCTACTACTTATATATAACAAAAGGAAAGGAAATTACAATAGAGGATTATGAATTCCTACCTAAATCATCTTATAAAATTGATTTTACCTTAAAAAATTACTTATTATTGGGAGGAAGCAAAACAGGCAATAAATATCTTTTAGAAGATAAGCATTTAAATCAGTTATGGGAATTGGAAAGTGAGATTGATGAAACATTTTTCAACAAAAAACTTAAAGGTTGCTATTTTATAGAACCTAAAATTACTTCTGATTTTTCTAAAAAAATGTTAAATTTACTTATAATTAGTAGAAATGCATTTTATAACTATTTTTACAAAGGTAATATGATAGATATGATCAGCATCATTGATAAAGTGAGCATAGATTTTGTTAAAGAGTATTTATACAGTGGGGAATTGAATAAAGCGCAAAAAGCACAAAACTTACGACTTTCGTTATTAAATTATTTTGAATTGGAGGGAAAATATATGGGTGGTATGGTAAAAGAATTATGCGAAGAAATAACTAAAAAGTTAGACAGCGCTGATGTAATGGATTTAGATAATGATAATGAATTTTATTTCTTGGCTGGACAACTAGCTTATTTTATTCTTTCAAAAAGTAAAGAAGATAAAAAGAAAAAGACACATAAAGCAGCAGAGGGTTTCATAAATGCAAAAAATGATGTGGATATAAAAAAGGAATTGTTATATTATTTTGACAGATATAAACATGCTATTTCATTTGATGATAAAAGATTTAATAAAGCTTTAAGCATGGTTCAAGGATATGAAGCTAAATATAATAAAAATAAAGAAGATATATTTATATGTGGACTTTTAACTAAAAATATTTTTTAGAAAAAAGAGAAAGGAGAATAAATGATGAGGAAGAAAAATAGAGTTTATGGAATTTTAGGTATAAAAAGCGTAATGGCGAATTGGAATGCCGATTTCACTGGTAGACCTAAAACAACAGGAAACAAAGATATATTTGGTAGTGATAAGGCTTTAAAATATCCAATAAAGGTAAAATGGAATGAAGAAAGTGAAAAAGTATTATACATGAAGTCTTTTAAAATAGAAAACAAAGGTAATGCAGATGAAAAAGACAAATTGCAACCCAAAACACTTGCTGAGAGATATGCAGAAATATTTAAAAATAATATAGATGATAAAACATCATCAAGAGAGGTATTAAATAATTTATTCTCTGCTATTGATGTTATGAATTTTGGAGCCACTTTTGCAGAAAAAAAACAAAATATATCTATTACTGGAGCAGTCCAAATTGGACAGGGGTTTAATAAGTACGCTGACAGCAGAATTGAAGTTCAGGATATATTGTCACCATTCAAGAATCCAAAAAAGGAAGGAGCAGATGCATCAAGCCTGGGAACCAAAATAGTAAGCGATGAAGCTCATTATTTTTACTCTTTTTCGGTGAATCCATTTAGTTATGATAATTATCTAGGAATAATAGATAATTTTGACGGTTATACCGAGGAAGCGTATCAAAAGTTTAAGGAGGCATCATTGGTTGCTGCTACATCATTCAATACCAATAGTAAGTTTGGATGTGAAAATGAATTTGCTTTATATATTGAATGTAATGATGATAGTAAACTTTACTTAGGAGATATAGCTCAATATTTAAAATTTAGCAAAGAAGAAGATCTTGGCTTAATTGACTTAAGAGGTTTAGATTTTATAGATGAATCCAATATTGTTAACCAGATTAAGAATATTGAAATCTATTATAATCCATATACTACAAAACTTTTAGGTTCATTTAATGGGATGGATATAACTTATAAAAATATATTTACCAGTGAAGTGATAAAATGAAATGTCTAAATTTTACGCTTTTCGGGAATATGGCATTTTTTAAGAAGCCGGATGTTAATAGCTATGCTTATTTTACTTATAATAATGTTCATAAAGTGGCATTGCTCGGCATACTTGGTGCAATTATAGGGCTTAAGGGATACAACCAAAGAGAAATCTTTGAGGATAAATCATCTGATTTTCCAGAGTTTTATGAAAGATTAGAGAAGCTTAAGGTATCAATAGTTCCTTTATCATCAAGAGGATATTTCTCGAAAAGGATACAGGTATTTAATAATAGCGTTGGTTATGCAAGCAAAGAAACAGGAGGTAATTTGATAGTTAGAGAACAGTGGCTTGAAAATCCAAAGTGGGATATATATATATTAGACGATAAATCTATAGAATCCGAATTGTTTAATAATATTGCGGATAATATTCTAAATAATAGATGTGAGTTCATGCCATATTTAGGTAAAAATGATCATATAGCTAATATTAGCAACCCTAATATAGTTGAAATAGAGGAGAATAAATCCCCATCATATATCAATTCCCTGTTCCCTATAGACGAAGTAAAACTTGATGATGAATTAACATATGATGACAATAATCCGTTTTTGTTTAAGGAAGCATTACCAATACGATTAAATAAAGAATATAACTTTTATGAATTTGAAGAATTAGGATTTACAAATTTAGAATTACAGAATTCACTCAATATAAAATATGTTTATAGGTTATATGATAAAAATTTATATTTTATTTAAAGGTAGGTTGTATTTAAATACAACCTAGCTTTAAATTAATTGGAGGATAAAATGAAAGAGATCCCTTTATATAATATTGTTATAAATATTAATAATCTTAGTCAAACTTTTGCACATCGTAAAGATGGTAAAGCAAAAGAACTTCTAAGTGAACATTTAGATAAAACAATTAAGTATTTTTATAAAATAAATGAAATAAAAGGTATCGAAGACTGTCTTGATAATATTATTGAAAGTATTACCATCAATGGGAAAAAGTTAGGGACAATAGAAATTTCATTAATTAAAGAAATGTTTGTTAATGCAATTTACTTGCATGATATTGGGAAAATTAACCCAGCATATCAATGGATAAAGATGGAGAATTCATATATTAAAACTAATCTTTCCTATAGTCGCCATTCTATATTATCATCACTTATATATATAGATATATTTCACAATAAGATAAATGGGTTAGGAAACAGAAAAATAAAAAAATTTTTAGAATATCTACTATACCTATTTGCTTATTGTATATCAAAACATCATTCAAATACAATAGATTTAAATCAATTTCTAGATGATTTACAGGAAGTTCAAAAGAAAACGATAATAAATCCGGAATATATAAGTCTATATAAAAATTCAACAATAAATGAACTTGATTTTTCGCAAGAAAAAAATTTTTTTTACGCTATGGCTAATATTCAAAAAAAGGAAGATTATCCATATATGGAGGTCTATATTCTCGTGAAAGTATTGTATTCTTCTTTGGTATCTTCAGACTTTTATGCAACCTATGACTATATGAATAGTGATATTTTTGATTTTGGCTTAATTATTGATATAGATAAATTTAAAAAAGAATATGAAAGTAGCGAAGTATACCTATCTATTATGAGATATAGATCTTATCTTATGAAAGAAATTGAAGAAAATCCATATGCTAATAGTCCTATAAATCAATTAAGGACAGAAATATTTCTGGAATCTGAAAAGAACTTACTTAAAAATGTAAATAGTAATATTTTTTACTTGGAGGCTCCTACCGGGAGTGGAAAGACAAACACATCTATAAATTTGGCGCTTAGGCTATTAGAAAAACATAAAAATCTGAATAAGATCTTTTATATTTTTCCTTTTAACACTTTAATAGAACAAACAAAGACCACATTAAATTCTTTATTTAAGAGTTATACTGACGAAATTGTAGAAATAAATAGTATTACGCCAATTAAGACAAAATATATAAATAAAAATAATGAGATTGAAGAAAATATGGACTATGAGGAGTATCTACTTAACAGACAATTCTTACATTATCCGATTGTTTTAACTAGTCATGTAAACTTCTTTAATTATTTGTTTGGAACTGGGAAAGAGGACTATTTTCCATTGGTTCATTTGTGTAATAGTGTAATAATAATTGATGAAATACAAAGTTATAGAAATGATATTTGGAAGGAAATAATAATTTTTCTTGATAAATATGCAAAGCTGCTTAATATGAAAATAATTATAATGTCAGCTACTTTGCCAAAACTGGACAATCTTATAGACAAAAGAAAATCCAGCACATTTATTGATCTGATTGATGATAAATGGAAATATTATAATAACAAAATATTCAAAAATAGAGTCTTAATAAACTATGAATTACTTAAGTTAGAAAAAATAACGATTGAAGATTTAGTTTATGAAGTCAATAGGATATGGGTAAAAGCAAAGGAAGCACGGATTATAATTGAATTTATTTCGAGAAAAAAAGCTAGGGAATTTTTCAATGAGTTTAAAAAGAAATATCCAAACAAATTGATGTATGAACTAACAGGTGATGATAATAAATTTCAAAGAAGAGAAATACTAAATTCTCTTAGAGAAAAGGAGGAAGGAAAGTATTTAATTCAAGATGTCTTAGTGGTTGCAACTCAAGTAATAGAAGCAGGAGTTGATATAGATATGGATATAGGATTTAAAGATATATCTATATTAGATAGCGAAGAACAATTCTTAGGAAGAATTAATAGGTCTTCTGAACGTAAAGGGTATGTTTATTTTTTTAATCTAACCAATCAAAGCTTAATATATAAAGATGATCATAGAATTGATATGAATTTATTAAATCAAAAATATCAAAGAATTCTAGAAACTAAAGATTTTGATAACTTTTATGAAGAATGTTTCTTTAACATAGAAGAAAAAAAGAGTGAATTAAACAAAAATAATATTGAAAATTTAATTCAAGAATTAAGATTTCTTCAATTTAAGAATATTCGGGATAGGATGAAGTTGATAAATGATAATAATTATCAAATCTATCTGCCGTATAGATTGGAAATTAATGGGGAGACAATTGATGGTAAAGAGGAATGGGAAGAATATAAAGAATTAATTTATAACAATAATATGAGATATGCAGAAAAAAAGATAAAATTATCCCAACTTTTTGAGAGGATGAATTTATTTATATACAATGTAAAAGATGAACCTCTTGTAGGAGTTAATAAATTAGGTAATATTTATTATATTCAAAATGGTGAAAAATATATCATTGATGGAAAATTCGACAGGGCTGAATTTGAAAAAGACCAGAAGGAGTTGTTTCTATGAAAATAACAGGAACAATGGTGAATTATTATTTCCATTGTAAGAGGCAATGTTGGTTATTTGCAAATAGAATCAATTTGGAAGATAATAGTGAAGATGTTAGAGTGGGGAAGATATTACATGAATTAAAGACCGAAGGTAGAAAAAATACTGAGATAAGCATTGATAATATTAGAGTTGATAAAATAGATAATACTTATATTACGGAAATAAAAAGATCAGATGCAGATATGGATGCAGTCAAATGGCAAACTTTATACTATATTAAAACATTAAAGGATAAGGGTATTTTAAGAAAAGGTAAAATTGAAATTATTGAAAAAAAGCATACTGAAAAAACAATTATCTATATTGAGCTTGATGAGAAGTTGGAACAGCAGCTGGCTATTATAATGGAAGAAATGGAAGACTTAATAGCGTTTTCCGAACCACCCAGTGTCAAATTGGAACCTAAATGCAAGAAATGTGCTTATTATGAGTATTGTTTTTTATAGGAGGTGTTTTCTATTAGCGGCAAAACAAAGTATTTGATGAGTATGGGAGAAATTAAAAGAAAGGATAATTCAATTGTATTCATTAATGAAAAAGGAAATAATTATATTCCTATTAAGGATATTAGGGAAATATATTTTTTAAATGAAGTGTCTCTAAATAGCAAATTTTTAGATTTTGCAGCAAGAACAGGTATAGTAATGCATTTTTTCAATTATTATGGACAGTATAGTGGGACATATTATCCAAAAAAACAATTAATTAGTGGGAAGTTGACAATAAAGCAATGTGAAGCTTTTAAGGATAATAGAGAAATAATTGCTAAGGCTATAGTATTGGGAATTGCAGACAATATTCATGAAACTCTTTATCATTATTATAAACATGGGTTCAAGGAAATAAAACCTATATTGGATTGGTACAAAAAAGATGTACCGTTATTATTGAATAAGCAACTTAATATTAAGCAGATTCTTTATATAGAAGGTCTTATTTGGGAAAAATTTTATAGTACCTTTGATTTCATTTTGAATAAGGATTATATATTTGAAAGGCGAACTAAAAGACCACCAGAAAATCCATTAAATGCTTTAATATCATTTGGTAATAGTTTGTTATATACTAAAACAATCACACAAATATATAATACACATCTAGATCAATCTATAAGTTTCCTGCATGAACCTAGAGAAAGTAGATTTTCATTAAGTCTTGATCTATGTGAAGTATTTAAACCAATTTTGGTTTTTAAAACAATATTTGATGTAGTAAATAACAGAAAAATACAAGTATCAAAACATTTTGATAAGTCGTTGAATTATTGTATGCTAAATGAATCTGGAAGAAAGATATTTATAAGTGAATTTGAAGATAGAATAAATAGCACCTTCCAGCATAAAAAATTAAAAAGAAGGACTAGTTATTATAATGCGATAAAGTTGGATGGATATAAATTAATAAAATTTCTTTTAGAGGACAAAGAATTTAAACCTTTTTATCTAAAGGAGTTGGTATAGCTATGAAAGGGTACAATTATAATTACGCTTTTGTATTTTATGATGTTGGAGAGAAAAGAGTCCAAAAAGTGTTTAAAATTTGTAAAAAATATTTTATTCATCATCAAAAATCTGTATTTAGGGGAAATATTACACCTTCAAATTTAATTTCATTGAGAAAAGAGCTTATTAAAGTTATAAATCAAGAAGAAGACTTTATAACAATAATTAAACTGTTAGGGACTAGTGCATATGAGGAAGAAACAATAGGAACTAATTTGAAAGATGGAAATTCAATATTTATTTGATTAAATTTACCAAGTGAATAAATGTACTAAATAAATCTAACTCAATTGAATCAATGCTTCTAAAGGATTTATTTACTAAAGATAATTTAGGAGTATTCACTTGGATAAATAATATATAAGTCGGTTAATATGCTATTTACAGGAAAAGAAGCATATTTTTAAGGGGTATTTTTCATTCCTGGAACCTTTACATAGGATGTATTTAAATTAGTTTAATATAAGGATAATCCTATACATTCGACCCCTGGAACCTTTACATAGGATGTATTTAAATCCATATAGCATGTTTAGGTAATTATCTATTAGTTGTCTGGAACCTTTACATAGGATGTATTTAAATGCCAATAATAGCATAGCACAAAAAGGTTTAGGGTATCTGGAACCTTTACATAGGATGTATTTAAATGGAGTGATAGAAATGATTAAATTTACAATAAGTTTCTGGAACCTTTACATAGGATGTATTTAAATAGGGTATACAATTACATAGCTTAAAACTATATACCCCTGGAACCTTTACATAGGATGTATTTAAATCTTATTTCTTTTACTGAATCAGGATTAATATTAGGTCTGGAACCTTTACATAGGATGTATTTAAATAAGAGTATTAACAGCAAGAGAAGACTTTTTAATCAACTGGAACCTTTACATAGGATGTATTTAAATATATCTAGTAATTTGTTGAATTCTTCTAGTGTTAACTGGAACCTTTACATAGGATGTATTTAAATAATTTAAAGTAAAATTATAAAAACATTAGGAGTGATCTGGAACCTTTACATAGGATGTATTTAAATATAGACGAAGTATTTGATATGTATGAGACAATAAATCTGGAACCTTTACATAGGATGTATTTAAATGATGATAGTTTCATAAACAACAACATAGTAAAACTCTGGAACCTTTACATAGGATGTATTTAAATATTTTCATGTCAGGATTATATATGTCATTATAATACCTGGAACCTTTACATAGGATGTATTTAAATCCTGAAGAAATGGATGGAGTTGAAATAATTCACAAACTGGAACCTTTACATAGGATGTATTTAAATTCGCAGGTCCTTAAAGCAAATATGAAAATAGTTGGACTGGAACCTTTACATAGGATGTATTTAAATGTTCCTGTTAATCCTGTTTTAATATCTTTATAATGCTGGAACCTTTACATAGGATGTATTTAAATGCCGTTTCTTGTTTGTCATTATCTTCTATATGGGTGCTGGAACCTTTACATAGGATGTATTTAAATGCCCTAATTCGATTGAGTATTGAGTGGGTAGGTTATCTGGAACCTTTACATAGGATGTATTTAAATTTAATTCTCTATAATGTTTTTTTAATTCTTCTACTGATCTGGAACCTTTACATAGGATGTATTTAAATATATTAACAGCAGGACAACGAAAGGTGATGGAAGATCTGGAACCTTTACATAGGATGTATTTAAATTCTTTAACCCTAAATCCAAAGGAAACACCATCTATACTGGAACCTTTACATAGGATGTATTTAAATCAGATAGAGATAAACGGTAAATAGAAAAATAAAAATCTGGAACCTTTACATAGGATGTATTTAAATATATTAGTATGGAACCAGTATTCGCCATCTTGTTTTCTGGAACCTTTACATAGGATGTATTTAAATATGTTTTCCTTTAATTTGATTGAATATTGAGTGCTACTGGAACCTTTACATAGGATGTATTTAAATATTTTCATGTCAGGATTATATATGTCATTATAATACCTGGAACCTTTACATAGGATGTATTTAAATTGGGTATACTTACAAAATATTATAGTCTTTTCATTGGCTGGAACCTTTACATAGGATGTATTTAAATATCGGAAACAACAACAAATAATCGGAGAATTAAAACCTGGAACCTTTACATAGGATGTATTTAAATAACTTTTTATTATATTTTCTTGCAATCATAGCTGCTCTGGAACCTTTACATAGGATGTATTTAAATGCTATAAATGACCATACTCCTTCATCTCTGTAGTTCTGGAACCTTTACATAGGATGTATTTAAATCTTATAAGCACTATCCCCAACCCCTTTGTTTAATCCCTGGAACCTTTACATAGGATGTATTTAAATGTTATAGACTTTCTCCAAGCTCCATCTCTCCATCTGCTGGAACCTTTACATAGGATGTATTTAAATGATTATAATTGAATGATTATAACTTGTAAATCTAAACTGGAACCTTTACATAGGATGTATTTAAATACAATAGATACTTATTATAATGGTAATGGTGAAGAACTGGAACCTTTACATAGGATGTATTTAAATTTATATTACTAAGTTCGTAATCCAACTCATCTGCTCCTGGAACCTTTACATAGGATGTATTTAAATTTATACCCATTACCTCCTAGTTTTATTCATTCGTATCTGGAACCTTTACATAGGATGTATTTAAATCCATATAGCATGTTTAGGTAATTATCTATTAGTTGTCTGGAACCTTTACATAGGATGTATTTAAATTATAACTTCATCATGTGTAAAATAAGGCTTGTTGTGCTGGAACCTTTACATAGGATGTATTTAAATATATATAATTCAATACTTGTTTTATAATTTACTATACTGGAACCTTTACATAGGATGTATTTAAATAACAATACTCTTAATTCATCTATTTGATTTTTAATTACTGGAACCTTTACATAGGATGTATTTAAATATTCTATAATTTGTTATAGTGTTATCTGATTTATTACTGGAACCTTTACATAGGATGTATTTAAATATATATTCTTTTTCTTCTTGCTCTTTTTTTAATTGTCTGGAACCTTTACATAGGATGTATTTAAATAATAATATTCTCGGCTCTTTCGCTCCTGATGTTCATCTGGAACCTTTACATAGGATGTATTTAAATATTAATAAATACAAATTTTCAGCAGTTTGATTTTTTCTGGAACCTTTACATAGGATGTATTTAAATTTGGCCGTCCCTCCTATACTTCTTTTAGTAATATCCACTGGAACCTTTACATAGGATGTATTTAAATTTCTTATCATTCTTTACATTCTTGTTTATATTATCGCTGGAACCTTTACATAGGATGTATTTAAATCTAAGCAATATCTAACAACCTCTGCCCCTCTTGTAATCTGGAACCTTTACATAGGATGTATTTAAATATCCCAGAAACACGAATACTTCCTTCCCCTTTAGAGCTGGAACCTTTACATAGGATGTATTTAAATATATTTAAGTATTTCTGAAACAACTCCCCTACTACCCTGGAACCTTTACATAGGATGTATTTAAATACTCCAGATTTGATGTAACCTACATCAGAAAGCAACTGGAACCTTTACATAGGATGTATTTAAATGTAAATAGTGAGTATCTTTTCCCTAATAGTTCGGCACTGGAACCTTTACATAGGATGTATTTAAATATTGTATTTGGCATTTATAAATCCTCCTTTAAATTTCTGGAACCTTTACATAGGATGTATTTAAATTTTATTAGGTCTTGCATAATGTCACCTCAACCTTTCCTGGAACCTTTACATAGGATGTATTTAAATATAACCCCCATCTGAAGGTCATCTTGAACATTAAGTCTGGAACCTTTACATAGGATGTATTTAAATACCTGTATAATTTGATCCTGTATATCTCCAATGATATTTCTGGAACCTTTACATAGGATGTATTTAAATATTAAAGGTAAAAATGATTATCAACTAGAAGGATCAGCTGGAACCTTTACATAGGATGTATTTAAATATGATAGGGAGTATTATATAGCTTTAGAGATAGCAACTGGAACCTTTACATAGGATGTATTTAAATATACACATTTCTACACTAGTATATCTATTGATTATGACTGGAACCTTTACATAGGATGTATTTAAATTTCCATTTTTCAAAATTAGTCATTTTACATACCTCCCTGGAACCTTTACATAGGATGTATTTAAATATGGTTGTTTTTCGATACGTGGTGTACACAAGCAAACTGGAACCTTTACATAGGATGTATTTAAATTAGTCGAAGGGGAGACTAGGAGTGGATTATTATACTGGAACCTTTACATAGGATGTATTTAAATTTGTCTCCCTCCACTACTTGTCCACACCTGGGACAGACTGGAACCTTTACATAGGATGTATTTAAATCTAAAACTATTGCCATATCTTGTGTTCTTCTCCTGGTCTGGAACCTTTACATAGGATGTATTTAAATGAATATACCCCTACTATAAACATCTCCATCTGCTGCCCTGGAACCTTTACATAGGATGTATTTAAATTCATACACTCGCCTGTTTACTTCTCGCATACTGTCCCTGGAACCTTTACATAGGATGTATTTAAATTTTATGATCATTCGTGTCCTAGCCACCTTAGAGGAGCTGGAACCTTTACATAGGATGTATTTAAATCTTTAGGCTCTCTGTGCCCTCCCTGGCAGGTTGATATCTGGAACCTTTACATAGGATGTATTTAAATTGGAATATTATCTGTTCTCTACCCTCAAATTTCTCACTGGAACCTTTACATAGGATGTATTTAAATTAGATAGCCCCATTGGCTAATTGTAGTAGTTTATTCTGGAACCTTTACATAGGATGTATTTAAATTGGCCTGTCTCTGTATATACATCAGATAGATACTTCCTGGAACCTTTACATAGGATGTATTTAAATCTAATAAGTTAAAACTTATCTAAGTAATGTTATTACCTGGAACCTTTACATAGGATGTATTTAAATAATGGTTTTAGATGGAATGGTAGAAAACTTTGTTGGCTGGAACCTTTACATAGGATGTATTTAAATCAACTTGCAAGAATTAAAAACAATTGATAATAATTACTGGAACCTTTACATAGGATGTATTTAAATCCTAGCTCTATAGCCTTACCAGTAGCTCTATCCTTAGCTGGAACCTTTACATAGGATGTATTTAAATAGTTTATCGTAATCTATTAAACTAGGTACTTGATGACTGGAACCTTTACATAGGATGTATTTAAATATTAGACTTTAGGGAAGAATCCCCAAAGTCTAAAATCTGGAACCTTTACATAGGATGTATTTAAATTAGAATGCTTAATAAGGCTATGGTTGATGCTATAAACTGGAACCTTTACATAGGATGTATTTAAATATCTTATGCCTAAGCTTGGATTTGTTTGATACCATCTGGAACCTTTACATAGGATGTATTTAAATATCTTATGCCTAAGCTTGGATTTGT
>ENA-UOOE01002210-UOOE01002210.1-fermentation-metagenome-genome-assembly--contig:-NODE-2210-length-14390-cov-4.311196_pt1 | contig 14390 bp, 15 predicted proteins | sample MGYA00245776_ERZ724021 | MGnify/ENA primary metagenome ERZ724021 (study PRJEB28704, sample SAMN03018321) | fermentation metagenome | biome: anthropogenic terrestrial biome; feature: soil; material...
AAACGAATTGGCGTTTCCTTAAATAGAGGGGTCAAAATTGAGTCGGCGAAAACAGAAGAGGCTGTAGGCGGCAAGGGCGTAGTCAACTTCAGGTCTGCTTGTCTTCTCTGGCAGTCCATTTTCATGACGACCGAACCGACCGTCCCGGCAGTTGATATTCATCTCGAGGATCGAGGGCAACAGTTGCAGTGGTTAGATGAGAAAGGGGGATGGCAAAGTCTCCCGTGCCTGCTCCGATGTCCAGGAGGGTCGAGCCGGATTTGATAAAGGATATGATCCTGTTAAGAACCTCTCCCGGATAGCCGGAGTGCTTGAGTGCCTGGTCATAGATCCAGTATCTCCTCCAGAATTGATCATTGGAGATATTCTCCTCTCGGAGATTGTGCAGATAACTGGTCTCTCTGATGAAGCTCTTCCATTGATCGGTCCAAAAACTCATCAGACGCAAAACTAAATTAGCCTTTTAGAGGTTCTATTCCAACAGACTTATTACTAAGTAATACCATCATTTCGATTGCGATAAAAATGGAACAAGACCTGATGAGGATAGGCATATCATTGCCAGAGAATCTTCTTAATAAGTTCGATGAGATAATAACGAATAGGGGCTATTCCTCCCGTTCTGAGGGCGTTAGAGATGCCATAAGGAATTATATAGTTAACTATGAATGGATGAGCGACGCGGACGGGGAGAGGGTGGGAGTGATCACCATCCTCTACGACCATTCTCAAAGGGGCCTGATGGACAATCTCACCGAGATTCAGCACGATTTCGGCAGCATAATTCAGTCCAGCCTGCATGTTCATCTGGACCAGGACATATGCCTTGAGGTCGTGGTTCTCCGAGGAGATGGTCCGGAAGTCAGGAAAGCAGCGGAGAGCATGATGGCCTTGAAGGGGGTAAAGCATGTCAAGCTGACCACTACATCCATGGGAAAAGAACTTTAGATGGAAAGGGCAGATCTCAAATAGGATGAATCCATATTCTCAGAGGACCGAATTCACAGGAGGATCTCATATCAAAGCCTTTACCATCTTCATTCTGATAGCTTTAACGCAATCCATGTGCTTTGTATGCTCATGCAGCGAAGAATACACAGCCAATTACTGGCTGGAAAGGGGGGACGAATTCTTAAGGAACTCCACCTTCGAAATCGCTCTTGACTGCTATAATAAATCCATTGAGCTGGATAGCACCAATGCCTCCATCTGGATAAAGAAGGGAAGGGCCTTGGTCGGCCTGAACAGGTATTCAGAAGCTCTCTATGCCTACAATGAATCCATCCGCCTCGACCCCCAGCAGGCAATGGCCTGGTACAGCAAAGGACTGGCCCTGGCCAATTTGGGCCTGTACAATGAGTCGATTGCCGCTTTTGACGAGGCAATCGTTATTCAACCAGAGGTTGCCCTGTCCTGGCTCAGCAAAGGAATCAGCCTAGCCAATATGGGATTGTTCAATGAATCTCTGCAGGCCATGGATATGGCTGCATCAATGGATGGAAATCTCTCTGACGTCTGGCTCAACCGGGGCCTGGTCCTGGCAGAGCTGGACAGAGACGATGAATCTGTAGACTCATTTCGAAGAGCTGCGCAGCTGGACAAGAGCAGTGAGGAAGCATGGCTAAACCTGGGGCTGGCCCTTATGAGCAAGGGAAACAACAGTGATGCCCTTGCTGCTTATGAGAATCTCACCGAGTTGAATCCGATCAATGCCAATGCCTGGATCAAGAAGGGCGAGGCTCTGCTCATCTTGGGAAGAGCAGCTGAATCCAGCGAGGCTTTCTACAGAGCCACCATGATCGATCCCATCAATGCCGATGCCTGGAATGGCAGGGCAATGGCTCTGCGCCTTTCCGGCAGATATAACGAATCCATTGAGGCCTATAACCGAACAGTTGAGCTGGAACCGGGGAATTCTGATGCCTGGAACGGCCTGGCGATCAGCTATGTGGAGATGGAACGGTACAATGAATCCTTAGAGAGGTTTGATAGGGCTATCGAAATAGATCCCGATGAGATCGGATTTCAGTATAACAAGGCTCTGGCCTTAAACAAACTGGGAAACTATAGCGAAGAGGTTGCCGTTCTGAACAGGACAGTGGAGCAGCACCCCGATTGTTCCGTCTGCTGGAATAACCTGGGGCTGGCTCTGGCGAGACTGGAGCGGTATGACAGTGCCATTGAGGCTTATGATAAAGCTATTGAGCTGAACTCCAGCTACATGGAGCCCTGGAACAATCGGGGGATCGCTATGGTGCTTGGATATGAGGATGTTGCTGGAGCCCTTCAGAGCTTTGACAGGGCCATCCAGATCGATCCCCGCTCCGTGGAGGCTTTGGTGAACAAGGCCAATGCCCTGGATATGGCCGATCGGGGACCGGAAGCCCAGGAGGCTCGGGAAAAGGCAAAGATGCTGGGCTACCAGGGGTAGTGGCAATGGAGGCTATGGCAGAGGCGCACCTTTATGGGATCGTCGTTCTTATAAAGTGCGGGAGAATCTGGAAGTGAGTGCTGCTAAGGTCTCTTGAAGCTCTCCAGAGAGATTCGCTCTCTCTGGCGAACAGGCCATGATAGATGCCAGCCCAAGCAGCATATTCTTCTTTTTTCATAGTTTTCATTATATTTTAACATCATGAGGATATGATTGATCAGAGGATTGCCCGATGAATGATGATGTCTTATTGCGGCAAACGAGTTACAGAGGCAAGAGAATAAGCCTTTTTCGAACGTTGATGAATTCGACCTCGATGCCATAGGCCTCAAAGATGTTCTCCGGGGTCATGACTTCTGCGGGCCTTCCTGCTGCTACCACATTCTGATGATTGCAATTGGACTCGCCTTTGAATTTCTGCTCATCCCCACATTCTTTTTCTGTCAGCTTTCGCAGCAGTACCAGCTCATCCGAGAACATCAGGGCATGATTGGGATCATGCAGAGTCATAACCACCGTCACCTTCTGATCCCTTGCGATCCGGGATATCATCTTGAGGACTTGATGCTGATTTTTGAAGTCCAGATAAGAGGTGGGCTCGTCCAGCAATAGAAAAGAGGGCTCCTGAGCCAGAGCCCTGGCGATCATCACCAACTGTCTCTCCCCCCCACTGATTTGAGTGTAAGGCCTGCTGGATAGATGAGATGCTCCCACCATATCCATGGCCTGACGAGCTTTTTCCAGATCTCTCGGTCCTGGCTGGGATAGGGCAGAGATATGGGGCATCCTCCCGGTAAGAACGATATCCAGGGCCGTAAAGGGAAATGATGACCTCTGAGTCTGGGGCACATGTCCCATCAGCCGGGCCATATCGGTCTGCCCCATCCGGGAGACATCATTTCCGTCCACATAGACCTTTCCAGAATCAGGACGAAGGAGTCCATTGATGATCTTCAATAGAGTTGTCTTTCCGCAGCCATTGGGGCCCAGAAGGGTTACGATGGCCCCCTTTCTCAATTGCAGGCTAACATCGCCCAAGACCAGACGGTTATTGTAGCTTAAAGAGACGCCCTCCGCAATCACGCCTAGATTCATGTTCACTCCCAACCACCCGATCGCGTTGTGCGAAGCAGATACGCGAAGAGGGGCGCTCCTACTAATGTGGTGATCACTCCGACCGGCACTTCGAATCCCAGCCCCGCCCGGGCGAAGTCGTCAACTACAACCAGAAAAGAGGCGCCAAATGTCAGAGATAGGGGAATTAGTGTCCTGTGATCCGGCCCAAAGATCATGCGCAGCATATGGGGGACGACCAGCCCCACCAGTCCGATGATCCCAGCCACGGCAACCGCAGAAGAGGCGGCAAGAGATGCTGCGACGATGAAAATGATCTTGTATTTCTCTGGATTCAGACCAACTGAGCGCGCCTCCTCATCACCCAAAGCGAGGACATTCAGCCTCCAGCGCAATAGCAGCATGACTGTGCATCCAAGTGCGAAGAGCGGAAAAGCGCTATATCTTCGACCAGCTCGCTGTGCCCAGGCTGCCCATAATCCAGAAGACTATGCTCTGCAGGGCCCTCTCGCTTACGGCGATCTGAATTATAGCCAGGAGGGAGTCAAACACCGCAGAGACTATCACCCCCGCCAGGACAAGGGAGACTATGGGAGTGCTCCGGTTGGTCGTGGCCATGAAATAGGTCAGAGCCACTGCCAGCAGACTGAAAAAGAAAGCAGCGTATTGAATGGACACTCCTGGCAAAAAGGCTAATGAGAGGGCAGCTCCAAAGGCCGCTCCTGAGGATAGGCCGAGGATGTAAGGGCTGACGAGCGGATTTCTGAAAATGCCCTGGAATGCCGCCCCGGAGACCGAGAGGCTGGCTCCTACCATCATGCCCAAAAGCAGTCGCGGGAGGCGAACCTGAAAGATCACAGTGCTGTAGACGTCCGGGTAGTCTGTGGCATAGCCCAATATCTTTGAGGCCATCAGATCGACCAGCTGCACTGGATTTATGTGAAAAGGGCCTATGAAAATGGATGAGAAGAAGGCAAAAAGGGGAAGGCTCAAAAATAGATAATAGAGGAGCGATCTGCCCGTGATTCTCTCACGCGCCATGCCCATCTTCTCAGTCTGAGATGGCATCAAATTCCGTCTCAGGCTTTAGCCATGCTGGGATAATGCACGCCCCAGATATCCACGTTGTATTGATCGATAGTCTGGTTCATGTCCACGTCCTGGAACTTATCGTGATGCAGATCCCTGGCAACATGCAGCAAAGCCAGAGGCATGCGGGGGGAGAAGGCATCGAATAGATAGGGATTGCTGATCTCATAGACCCGGCGGTTCTTTACAGCATTTATGTCCCTCAAGCCCTGGAAATCCTCACCATTGATGATGTCCTCAGGATCCAGGTCCTCATTGTACCACATATAGATGACATCGGGGTTGAGCTTGATCAGAGTCTCCTGGTTGATTACTGGATGCTCTAGATTCTGCGCCTCCTCTTCCGCCAGCTTCATGACATTGCTGCCTCCTGCCATATCGATCAGGTCGTTTATGCCGCTATCGACACCTGCTGTGCCATAGATATCCGTCCACATCCAGAAAACCCCCGGCCTATCGCTCTCCTGGATCTGATCCGTGACGTTGGTGGTCAATTCAACGTATCCTTCCATTATCTCCTTAACCTCGGATGCGCGATCGGTGTTTCCTGAGATGATGCCCATTGTATCCACCTGGCGGTAGACATCATCAAGAGAGGTTACGTAGATGGCAAAGACGGGCACTTTCAGTGTATCATTGATGGCCAGGATGTTCGGGTCATCGGGAGAGGAGGCCCACAGGACTACCAGATCGGGATCTACCTTGGCCAGGGATTCGAGGCCCAGCTGGTCGCCCGTGATGTTGATCAGTATCTTATCCTCGAAGTTGGGATCGACTACGGGAAATACATCTTCCATTAGCCTTCGCATCCATTTGTCATCTTTAAGGGCGACCACATTATCTGGATCTCCTACGGCATAATAGGTCTTGAGGGCATTCTCCATGGTGAAGACCACTCTCTCTGATGGGGAGCCGATGTTAATGCTTCTCCCCAGATCGTCCTCTATAAGAACGGTCTCATTAGCATAGCTGGCTGGCACTGCCAGAAGCAGGCAGAGGGCTACAGCTAGCAAGAAACAGGTCGAACTCTTCATACTATTGCCTCCAACAGATCGATTTCGTACTTGATTGCGTATTCTTTAACATATCCTGCACTGTCCAAATTTATGATTTTTGCGTACATAATATGACCAGGCAGATGATATTATGATACTAGACTCCGCAATGATATCACTATTTATAAAGCCGGCGGTAGCAGGTGAAATTTTTGAAACTACAGAACTTACCAAATAAAACAAAGGCTCTTCGCTATTTGGTATGGGTGAATTAGAATAGCAAATTCTCTGCATCTTTGCGCCACTGTGGTGAACCGCGATGCTTTGACCCAACCATAGAGACGGAGTAGTCATCCTTTTCATCATAATGAGAAGCATCCAAGACCTTGCCTTTCCTTAAGTGCTCTACGTCGCCCGGTGTATTGGCTGGCAAAGGTTTTATAGGGCAGATATCATTGCTCAATCTATGACATATGAAACCTCTGTGGGGAATCGTCTTCTACGACGTTCATTCGCTTGTTAATGAAAAAGTGCGCATTTTTGATACCACCCTTCGCGATGGAGAACAGACTCCTGGCGTCTCTCTCACCACGGATGAGAAGATCCAGATCGCCCAAGCACTTGACAAACTCGGCGTGAATATTATCGAGGCCGGTTTTCCCGTCTCCTCAAAGGGCGAGTTTGACAGCGTCCGCCAGATCGCCAGGTCCGGCCTGCAGGCTCAGGTCTGCGGCCTCTCCCGCATAGTAAAAAAGGATGCCCAGGCCTGCCTTGACGCTGATGTGGACCTGGTTCATGTCTTTTCTCCCACCTCCGATATTCAGATCGCTCATACCATCAAGATGAGCCATGATGAGATCGTAGAGGGAGCAATGAGGACGGTGGAGTTCGTGAAGGATAACGGACGGACCTGCCTCTTCTCGGCCATGGATGCCACCCGCACATCGCCTGAGTTCCTGCATCGCATATTCAAAGCGGTGGAGGAAGTGAACTGCGATATCATAAATATACCGGATACGGTCGGCGTGGCAGTCCCCTCCTCATTCTACCGGCTGGTCAAGGACATCTGCGACGATGTCCATATGGTGGTGGATGTCCACTGTCACAACGACTTCGGCCTGGCGGTGGCCAACAGCCTGGCTGCAGTGGAAGCAGGCGCAAGGGAGGTCCAGGTCTGCGTTAACGGCCTGGGGGAGAGGGCGGGCAACGCCAACCTGGCGGAGGTGGTGATGGGCCTGCACTCCATCTACAATGCCAAGACCAGCATTAAGACCGAGTACCTGGTGGAGACCGCCAGGATGGTCGAGCGGCTCACCAAGGTGAAGATACCCATAACTGCTCCTATTGTGGGTGAGAACGCCTTCTCCCATGAGTCCGGAATTCACAGCCACGGGATTATCGAGAACAGCAAGACATTCGAGCCTGGCATAATGACCCCGGAGATGGTGGGCCATAAAAGGAGGATAGTCATGGGCAAGCATACCGGAAAGCATGCCGTGGCCAAGGTCCTGGAGGAGGCGGGTTACCGGCCGTCTGATGAGCAGCTTCAGGAGATCTTAGAGAGGATCAAGGAGCTGGGCGACAAGGGCAAGCAGGTCGGGAACATCGATCTTCAGACCATAGCCGATGTGGTCATAGGAGATGTGGCCAAAGAAAGCCAGGCGGTGGTGCTCAAGGAGGTCTCAGTGATGACCGGGAACATCATCACTCCCACCGCTACGGTTAAGGCCATGGTCAGAGGAAAGGAGAAGGTCCTGGCCAATACCGGGGTGGGCCCGGTGGATGCTGCGGTCAATGCCGTACAGGGACTATTGGATAGCGATACATCTATACACCTCTGCGACTTCCGGATCGAGGCCATATCCGGCGGTGCCGATGCTCTAGCTGAGGTGGTGATCGGGGTGGAGGATGACCGGGGCAGGAGAGTCAGCGCCCGCTCAGCGCGAGAGGATATCGTCATGGCCTCGGTGGAGGCCCTGGTAAGCGCCATCAACAGATTGATGCTGCTGGAGGAGGCCGCTGCTCGCTAAATCAATGATAGGGGATGTGCAGAGATATATGCAGGGAACTACCCAAGGAAATATGCAGGGAAACGTACAGATGACATTGAGTGGGGTAATCGATTCGCATTGCCACCTGGATTTCAAGCATTACCATAAAGATCGGGAAGCTGTGATGGAGAACGCCCGGAAGGCGGGAGTGGTCGGGATGATCAACTCCGGCGTGGACTACTCCACCAACACAAAGTCGCTGGAGCTGGCGAAGAATTACGACTTCATCTCTGCCACCCTGGGCCTCAGCCCGAACTCAATTGACGGGAAGAACGATCCGGAAATCAAGATGATCCTGGATCAGATCGAGAGCAACGCCCGCCAGGCAGTGGGAATAGGCGAAGCAGGCCTGGATTACTACCACACTAAAGATGCTCCCAGCAGAGAACGGCAGGCAGAGATCTTCAAAAAGGTCATAGCAATAGCCGAGTCCCTGAACCTGCCCTTGGTCATCCATTCCCGGGATGCAGAACAGCCTGCTCTGGACATGGTCAAGCACCTGGAAAAAGTCGTTTTCCACTGCTACAGCGGCACCCTTCCCACCATGAAAGAGGCCCAGGATAGGGGATACTACATATCTTTGGCCACAAACGTTTGCCGATCCGGACATCATCAGATCCTGGCCCGGAACGTCTCCCTCGATCATTTGCTGGTGGAGACGGACAGCCCCTTCCTCTCCCCTCGCAAGGGCAGAAATGAGCCGGCAAATGTACTGGATTCCGTCCGGCTAATCGCCAGGATAAAGGGGCTGGAGCCGCAGGAGGTGGCGGCGCAGACTGCCACGAATACCAAACGAATTTATAACATCCGTTGAAATGACCTAAAATGATTGAGACGTCCTGCAATAAGAGCCTCTGAGGCCAAGACCTCCTGAGGCCGAGACGTCCCTATTCAGGGAAGAAGACTGGAAATCAGGTCATGACATCAAGAAAAGGGTCAACATGGATCGGATGACTGTGCCTTTCGAGCATATAATGAAGTATCTGGGCTCGAGAAAGGAAAAGGGAAGAAAGAGAATCGGCCTTCTGGTGGATGGGCCCAATATGCTCAGAAAGGAGTTCCAGATGGACCTGGAGGAGATCAGGGACATCCTGAAGGACTATGGCGACATCAAGATGGGCAAGGTATTCTTGAATCAGTATGCATCTGAGAAGCTGGTCGAAGCGGTGGAGAATCAGGGGTTTGAGCCGGTGATCTGCACAAGCGACGTGGATGTGAGGATGGCGGTGGAGGGTGTTGACATGATCTACAATCCAGTCATCGATACCCTGGCCCTGGTCACCCGCGATGCGGACCTGAAGCCGGTTTTAATGAAGGCCATGGAGCATGGCAAAGAGACCATCATCTTCGGGGCGGAGCCCGGTTTTTCTGTGGCCCTGAGAAATTCGGCCGATTATGTGATAGTGCTGCGCGATGGCCAGTATGTTACCGAGTAAAGAGTGATTCTGTGAGGTATAAGGTGCAAATGCAGTCAAATCTATGCTCTTTTTCATGGTTCGCCCGGAAAAGGCTTGCCTGGGAGAGATGGGGCGGGCTTGGACCGCTCCTGGCACGGGCGGGCAGAAGAGAGGACTACAGAAATAGGGGCGAATGGGGAGATCCGACCACACCTGGCGCCAGCTGGCTGGATCGCATTGGGGCCCTGATGCCCGTATCCTATTCGGGCATAATATTGCTGATCTGCATACTGGTGTTCCTGTTAAGCCTGGTAGCCCGCGGGTTCGTGTATGACTACCTGGTCCTCATTCCCCATTTTGTGGTCGAAAGGCCCTGGACGATTCTTACCCATATGTTCGTCCACTTCAGTTTCGATCACCTATTCTTCAATATGCTCTTCCTCTTCTTCTTTGGCATGGAGCTGGAGAGAAGGGTTGGTGGGAGAAAGTTCCTGCAGATCTACATACTGTCCGGCATTGTGGCTGCCCTGGCTCAGACGGTGGTCACCAGCGGTTCAATGGTGGGAATGGTGGGGGCGAGCGGCGCGTTATTCGGCGCTCTAGGATGTCTGGCCATAATCGCTCCGGAGATTCGGGTGTTCCTCTTCTTCGTGATACCGATGAGCATCCGCTGGGCAGTGGTGGTCTTTGCCCTGATAGATTTTCTCTTCATGGGCTCTGCGGACAACATCGCCCATATGGCCCATATCGCCGGGCTTTTTGTGGGGCTGGCCTTCGGGCAGATGATGAAAAATCAGCCCCAGTTTTATTATAGGTAGAAAAGTCGAACTGTTGAAAATGCAAATGGGAAACAATTGAGCAATGCAGTCTGGCTGTGATCGGGCGCTGCCGGCCTGCAATCTGCTGCTGGGCCAGAGTTAGGCAATGATGCCCAGCCGCAATTTATTGTTGATTTAATTGCTCGTTTGAATCTTCTACTAGCTCGATCTCAAAGAGGCTGGGCCAGAGCTTTCCCGTCACAAAGAGTCGGCCTTCTGATGGATCATAGGCTATGCCATTCAATACATCCACCCTTCTTTTCGGGATGCCGCCCTCATCCATGATCCCGGAGAGATCTATCCTTCCAGTCACCTCGCCGGTATCCGGGGATATGATCGCTATCCAGGTGCTGGGCCAGAGGTTAGCATAGATCATGTCGTTGATGTACTCCAGTTCGTTCAATCCTTTAACTGGCTCGCCATCGGCGGTGACCCTTATGCTTCCCTGCAGTGAGTAGTCACTTGGATCAAGAAAATAAAGAGCATCAGATCCATCGCTCATGATCAGCCTGGTTGCATCCGACGTAATCCCCCAACCCTCCCTCCGGTAGGAGAAGCTCCCTGTTTGGGTTAGATTCTCTTTATCCCAGACAAAGCCCTGATAAGACCGCCAGGTAAGCTGGATGATCCTGTCCTTCCAGATGGCTATGCCCTCGGCAAAGAACTCATCCTCCAGGTGGACTATGTCCACGACCCTGCCTGTCTGGATATCGACCCGGCGGAGGCTGGATTGGCCGTAACCCCCAGTCCCTTCGTACAGTAAGCCATCGTCATATTCCAGGCCCTGAGTGAATGCATTTGGATCATGCGGATAGGAATTAATAATCTTATAGCCATAGGTTTTGATGGAGCTGCTGGCGAATGAATCGATATCCACCTTATCTGCAGATGCAGAGCCTGCTGTTAGCGCTGCTGCCAAGAGGATCAAAAGCAGCAGCCTGGCCATAGGTCTTGTTTTGATATGCTTAATGCCCGCCATTCATTCAGGAGAATGGATAGGGCAGCTTATAGATTTTGCCAGATGATTAGCTGAAAAACTATTTAATTCTGGTCTGCAATTAGTATTTTATGGATAAAGGTGAAGATAATGAAGCATCCTGACCGCGTGTTCTCGTTTAAGGAGCTTGAAAGCGAGGACGATCTGGTTGAGGCCATGACCAATCACCATTGGCCCATTTGCTATGGTTTTTATTACAGTAATCATCTCTATCTGGGCGATGGAGACAGTGAGAGCGATCCCGAATATGCCGTAACCACCGTCGACAAGACGGAGGGCCATCATGGAGTCCATGGACGCGAGGTGGGCAGGATCAAGCCGAAGGGTATGTCTGCAGATCAGGTGCGCACGTTCATCCAGGAGATTACCGAGGGCAACTACACCAGCGAGAATCCGATACGAGTCGAGGTTGAGCCGATCTGGCATCACAGCTGCACCTTCTGTCGGCTGGAAGAGGATTGAGGATCGACGAAATCCGTGCCTTAAGCACGAGAAATTTGCCTGGCTACAGGCGCATGGGTAATGGGCAATGCGCATTTGCCCTCTACAGGATTTCTTTATGACGGGAAATCTCTTGCCAGTTACTCCCAAGAAGGAGATCAGCATAATCAGAGTTGGCAGCTATTGGGCCTTCAAACATTTTTTTGAGGATAAGGAGATCTTTCAAGAGCTTGCCGATTACTATGACAAGGATGGATTTCGTTTCATCCTCAAGACGCCCGGCGAGAGGAACCTGGTCGCAAAGATCCTGGTGAGAAGGGGATTTTCGGTTAAAGTAATTGAGAGCTCCCGTGGTTATGTGGTGAAATTGAGCCGCAAGAGCAGATATTCCTGGGTGCTGAAGAACTCTCTCGCCCGAATTGAGACTGCTGAGTGGCGCATTTTCCTGATGAAGGACAAAGAATCGGTAAAGGAGGCCCTAAAGCTGGGTGCTATGCTGGTAGAGGTGGATGTACAATTCTGATTAGCATGAAAGGAAATAAATACCAGAGAATATGTATGGATATGAATTAAAATGAAAAAAAAGAACTCTTTGATCCTGGCGCTGGACGTGCTCTCCCGGGATAAAGCCCTGGAGCTAACCGAGCAGCTCGTTGATCACTTCGATGCCATCAAGGTCGGCTATCCCCTCATCCTCCATGCCGGCCTGGGGATAGTGGAGGAGATCAGCTCCATCTCCCCGGTCATCGCCGACCTGAAGATCGCTGATACTCCCAATACCAACCGGCTGATATGCGAAGCGGTTCTGGGCGCAGGCGCTGGCGCCATAATCGCCCAGGCCTTTCCTGGAAAGGACTCCCTGGTCGCCTGTGCCGATTGCGCCAGAGGCTTTGGTGCCGATCTGTTTGTTGTCACGGAGATGAGCCACCCCGGTGCAGAGCAGTTCATGGCCCCTCTGGCGGAGAGGATGGCCAGGCTGGCAGTGGAGTCAGGAGCCCGCGGCGTCGTAGCTCCCGCCACCCGCCCGGAGAGGATAAGGCTCATTCGCTCGATAATCGGAGACAAGCTCATCATCTCCCCCGGGGTAGGAGCCCAGGGAGGCTCAGCCGGACAGGCTCTGCAGGCGGGAGCAGACTACCTGATTGTGGGAAGGTCGGTCTATGGGAGCGCAGATCCTCTGGCCAGCACAAAGGAGCTTCTGGATCAAATTCAATCAAATTATTCCAATGAAATTTGAGAAAAGAGACACTATGAATAGGACAGATCTCAAAGACTATCTGACTGATGAAGAGCGCAAGAAGCTGGTAGCCAGCCTCCATCACGCTCTGGTATGGGTAGGTGTAAAAGAACCACAAGAGCTGATGGTAGATAAGAGCCAATTGAGGCTGGAGATGGAAAAGTTCCATCAGACAGATAGTGATATGCCAGCCGAAGTCCATAGCAGCCAGGGAAAGATAGAGCTGCATCATCTAATCTGGAGGTTGTTAAATGAGTCGGAGATCACAGAGCAAGAGCGACTGCAGATTGAAGAGCTAATCGATATCCTGCAGAAAAAAGAGAGGATCGAAGAGGATGCACTCAAAGAAGAAATGCTTACCACAAAGCAGGCAATACAGCTCCATGATGAGGCCGCGGGCATAATAAGAGCGATCCTGGATTTAAAGGATCTACTTAAAAAGAAAGAGCATATGTCCAGCTCAGAGGATGTGACAGAAGAGCTGATCCGTCGGAAAGTCAGCGAAGCGAAGAGATGGAACCAGCTCATGGATGAGATAAAAGATAAAAAAATAAGTGATAGGCTCTGATCAAAGCTAGAGATCGGTAGGACAGGGGTCCGGTTCATCTCTTTAAGGATAGCGCAATTCTCTTCCGCTCAAGATCCACATCCAGCACCTTCACCATGACCTTCTGCCGAACCCTCACCACGTCCCCTGGCACCGGCACAAAACCGCTGGCCAGCTCGCTTTTGTGCACCAGACCATCCTGATGCACACCCACGTCCACGAAAGCTCCAAAGGATGTGACATTGGTCACAATTCCTGGAACGCTCATTCCCACCTGGAGGTCGCCGATCTCTTTTATGCCCGGAGCAAAGCTGAAGGCCTCGTACTCCCGGCGTGGATCTCTCCCCGGCCGGAAGAGCTCATTTATTATGTCCTGAAGAGTGCAGAGGCCTACGCCCTCCTCCTGGTCCATATAGTCCTCCAGATTCAGTCCCGACAGTAGCTCTTTGTTCTCCACCAGCTCGCTGATAGAGACCCCGAGATCCTTTGCCATCCTCTCCACAATCGGATATCTCTCTGGATGCACGGCCGTGCGGTCCAGCGGATTGTCGCCATCGTGAATGCGCAGAAATCCCGCCGCCTGCTCGAAGGCCTTCGGCCCCAGGCGGGGGACAGCCAGCAGATCCCGGCGGGAGCGGAACGGTCCGTGCTCATTTCTGTATCTCACCACTGCCTCTGCCAGCTTCGGCCCCAGGCCGGAGACCCGGGCCAAAAGCTCAATGCTCGCGGCATTAACATCCACACCCACCTGATTCACGCAGGCCGCCACCACATCGTCCAAAGAGCGGCCAAGGCTTGATGGGTTCACGTCATGCTGGTACTGGCCGACACCAATCGCCTTGGGCTCGATCTTGACCAGCTCTGCCAGAGGATCCTGCAGCCGCCTGCCTATGGAGACAGCACCACGCACCGTGGCATCCTGATCCGGAAACTCGCTCCGCGCTCTTGCAGAGGTGGAATAGACTGAGGCTCCCGACTCATTGACAGGAACTATCGATATGCTTCGAGGCAGATTGAGCCTGCGCAGAAATGATTCCGTCTCCCTACCAGCAGTGCCATTGCCCACTGCGATCACCTCCACATCATTTTCCTGGCAGATCCTGGCCACCTTTGATCCCGCCTCTCGGGTCTTATTATGAGGCTCATGAGGGTATATCACATCGCTCTTGATCAGCCGGCCCAGGGGGTCGAGAACCACCAGCTTGCAGCCGGTGCGAAAACCCGGATCTACCGCCAGGACGCATCTTCTGCCCAGGGGTGGCTCTAAGAGAAGCTGGCGGAGGTTATCGGCAAAGATCTCTATCGCCTTCTCC
>ENA-UOOE01002212-UOOE01002212.1-fermentation-metagenome-genome-assembly--contig:-NODE-2212-length-14374-cov-4.278162_pt1 | contig 14374 bp, 18 predicted proteins | sample MGYA00245776_ERZ724021 | MGnify/ENA primary metagenome ERZ724021 (study PRJEB28704, sample SAMN03018321) | fermentation metagenome | biome: anthropogenic terrestrial biome; feature: soil; material...
AAGTACACAAGAGAAAGCTAGAAAAAGCTATAAAAAAGCAATCAGTTTATATGATGAAAAGGAAAAACCAATACGAATAGATATACCCTTCAATGGTACTAAAATCCCAGGATACTTAAGACTTTCTGATACTACCAATAAACCACTTATAATTTTTGTAAATGGTATGGATAATATTAAGGAAGCAGAAGGGCATTTCCAAGGGACATTATTTAGACAACAGGGGTTTAATCACTTTACTTTTGATGGACCCGGTCAAGGAGAGATGTGGCAGAGGATGAAATTTGATGCAAAGGAATATCATAAAGCAGTGTCGGCTATTATTGATTGGTTTGAAGGACAAAAAATGTATGAGATTGACTTAACTAAAATTGCACTAGTGGGCTTTAGTCTTGGAGGGTATTTAGCACCAATATGTGCAGCATATGATTCAAGAGTAAAAGCGGTAGTTGGAAATAGTGGACTTGTTTATATAGGTGGATTAAAGGGGTTAAAAGCTCTAAACCCAATTTGGCAGAGAGGAGTTACTTATATGACTGGGTGTGAGAACTTAGAAGAGGTAAGAGATAAGTTCGACTGGGATATTGAAGAACAACCTAATTTAAAGGTACCTTTACTTTTCTACCATGCCGGGAAAGATGAGGTGATGCCATCACCAAAAGTTCATGCAGAAAAAATGATGAGATGGGCAAAAGGTGAAAAAACTCTTAAGTATTATGAGAACGGTGAACATTGTACTCAGAATTATTTAGATGAAGTATTTTCTGAGATTATAGATTGGTTTAAGATAAAACTTGAAGGATAACATGGGATAAATAAGCTTTAAATATATAGTATTATATTCACTTAGGGTATTTATGAAGTATGATGGAGAAATTGAAAAAGAGCATATATTGGAATGTTTAACAGCGGTAGAGGGTATACAAAAATTAGATGCGCCAACATTAGAAATTATAATTGATAATATTTTAGAATATGAAAATTTAGAATGTGCATATAACACCACTTTAAGGATAGAATATACTTGAATGTATTTTTAATTAGAGGAGGTGGTTTCATGAATTTAACAAGTGCACCCAATAGATTAATAAATGAAAAGTCTCCATATTTACTTCAGCATGCTAACAATCCTGTAGATTGGTATCCATGGGGACAGGAAGCTTTTGACAAGGCTAAAAGAGAAGATAAGCCTATATTTTTATCTATTGGGTATAGTTGAATTTGTATCTTATACGCACATGTCATTGGTGCCATGTTATGGCGAAAGAAAGTTTTCAAGACAGTAAAGTTGCTGAAATATTAAATAAATATTTTGTATCCGTGAAAGTGGATAGAGAGGAAAGACCTGATGTTGACAGTATTTATATGAAAGTTTGCCAATCTATTACCGGAAGCGGAGGATGGCCACTTACAATTATTATGACTCCTGAACAAAAACCTTTTTTTGCAGGAACGTATTTTCCTAAGGATAATATGGGAGAAGCTTTAGGACTAATATCTATCCTAGAATATATACAAAAGGCATGGAAGGATAACAAAGATCAGCTTCTTAAAGAAGGAGATAGTGTGCTGGACATAATATATACTTTAAATAAAAACTTATCAGGAGAATTATCACAGGATATTCTAAGAAAAGCTTTCTTGGAATTTAAACAGAATTTTGATACTTTATATGGAGGCTTTGGAGGCTATCCTAAATTTCCTTCAGCTCATAATTTACTTTTTCTTCTAAGATATTTTTATAAAACTAAAGATACTTTTGCACTGGAAATGGTAGAAAAAACTTTGGAGTCTATGTATAGAGGAGGTATATATGATCATATAGGATATGGGTTCAGCAGATATTCTGTAGATAGAAAATGGCTTATACCTCATTTTGAGAAAATGTTATATGATAATGCACTTATTGCTATGGCTTATTTAGAAACTTTTCAGGTTACGGGAAATAAAAAATATGCCAAAGTAGCAGAGGAGATACTTGAATATGTTTTAAGGGATATGACTTCTAAAGAAGGTGGATTTTATTCTGCAGAAGATGCTGATTCAGAAGGAGAAGAAGGAAAATTTTACATGTGGTCTCAGGAAGAAGTAAAGGATGTACTGGGACAGGAACAAGGAAATAAATTTTGTTATTATTTCAATATAACATCACAGGGTAATTTTAAGGGGAAAAACATACTTAATTTGATAGGGAATTCTATATTAGAGGAAGATGTACAATTTATAAAAAATTGCAGAGAAAAATTATTTAAGTATAGAGAAAAAAGAGTGCATCCACATAAAGATGACAAGATCTTAACTTCCTGGAATGGTTTGATGATTGCAGCTATGGCATTGGCAGGAAGAGTGTTAAATAATAGCAAATATACTTTGGCGGCAAAAAAGTCTGTAGATTTTATTTATAAGAATTTAATTAGAAAAGATGGCCGATTATTGGCAAGATATCGTGAAGGAGATTCATCTTTTTTGGCTTATGCAGATGACTATGCATTCCTGATATGGGGATTAATAGAGTTATATGAAACAACCTATAATCCAGAATATTTGAAAAATGCACTAGAACTTAATCAGAATTTTTTAGAAATTTTCTGGGATAGTGAAAATGGAGGTTTTTTTCTTTATGGAAAAGATAGTGAGAAGCTAATAATAAGACCTAAAGAAATATATGATGGACCTATTCCCTGTGGAAATTCTGTAGCTGCATTAAATTTGCTTCGGTTATCTTATTTAACCACAAGTTATGAATTTGAAGATAAAGTAAAACAGTTGTTTAAAAATTTTGCAGATGAAATAGAATCATCACCAATATCATGTTCCTTCTTATTAGTGGCATTATTATTCTCTAAATATCCCGTTAGACAAATTATCATATCTGTAGGAGAAAATATCAATGAAGCAAAAAAAGTGTTGGATATAATAAATAAAAAATATAATCCCTTTACCATTTCAGTTTTGTATTCTCATTTAAATAAAGAATTGAAAAATATATGTCCATCTATAGAGGAATATATAGCTATTAGGGGTAAAGTTACTGTATATGTCTGTGAAAATTTTACTTGTAAAGAACCTATAACAAATATGAAGTTATTGAAGAAGATACTATCAAGTGATTCTTAGGTTCAGGATATTCTACTGTAGAGGTTTATTTTTATAGCAATATAAGTTTAATTTTAGTAAATAATAAATATGAAAATGATAAAAAAATGAAAGATTACAGTAAAATATTCTTAGGGAGAAAAAAGGAAAGGCCACCAGCAATTACCTTGCTGATAGGCCTTTTATTCATACTGGAGACTTTTTATAATTAATGTTGAGAAGACAAATATAGAAAGGAGCTTTAGTATGAATATTTGAGTAATGAAATAGAAAAAGTTGAAAATAATAGGATTACAAGGTACTTAAAAGGAGAACTTAAGGGCAAAAAAGAAGTCAGTGTACTCTTTGAAGAAAAAGATGGAGTCTACTTGAAAATACAAAATAAAAAGCGTAGACATGAACTTAAAGTGGGTAAAATATATGAAGAAGGATGGGTAAAAGAAAGTGACAAATACAGGACTATTTGAACTATATATTTTTCGGGATATGAAGAAGGCAATAACTTTGATAATTTGATAAATAGTCGTATTTCAGAACTATACAATGAGAATAAAATCCAGTATAGTATTCTAAATGGCGATGGAGCCAGCTGGATTAGTCATGAAACAAAAAATGATACCCAGAAAATATATCAGTTGGATTTATTTCATATATTTCAGAAGGCAAATCGTAAGATTAAAAATAAAGAATCTAGAAAGATAACGGAACAGCCTGGTCTATAGAGGGGGCAAACCATATGAGTAAAATTCTTTGCCTTAAACATTCTGATGAATTAAAGGTAAAATTAAAGACTATATTAAGAAACAGCAGAATTATAGACTTTATAGATGTTAAAGAAAATATACAAAGCAGCATAATATATGGACAAGGCAAAGTTACAAGAACTAAACAAATATTAAAGAGTATATCAGGTTTTTGATTTTATGTTAATGATATTACAATAAATTTTTAAAATACATTATAAAATACAATGGAGTATTTCTGTCCGAGATGAAAAAGGAAAAATACTGATATTAAAGAAGAATTTGCACTATATAAATTTTTACTGTGACTGAAAGGAATAAGACTGATTACTTTAAATATAATTTATGGTATGCTATAATTTAAACAATTTTTATTAATAAATGTAGTGGTTTGATTAAATTAATCAATATTTATTGAAATTTAGAATAATATATAATCTATATATTAGAACTAAATGGGGGTGCATGAAAATGACTTTAACAGATTTTTTGTTAAGAGTGATCATAGCTCTTGTTTTAGGCGGAATTATTGGAATTGAGAGACAATATAGGCATAGAATGGCTGGAATTCATACAAATGCATTGGTATGTGTAGGCTCTTGTCTATTTGTATTTTCTTCTTTTTTAATAGATACTGGAGATAAAACACGTATTGCAGCTCAAGTAGTTACTGGTGTAGGCTTTTTAGGCGGCGGTGTGATAATGAGGGATGGATTTAATATAAAAGGATTAAACACTGCAGCCACCTTATGGTGTACAGCAGCAATTGGAGTATTAACAAGCGTGGGCAATTTTACCTATGCATTTATAGGTGCAATGGTTGTAGCAATTTTCAATAGTCTATCTGCGCCTATTTCCAAGAGAATATATAAAGTAAAATCACAAGGGAATGAGGAAGAGTATTTATATACTGTAAGTATAAAGTGTGATGAAAATGAAGAATTTCGTATAAGAACTTTTTTAATGCATATGTTAGAAGAGGAAAAAATAGTTCTTAGAAATTTAGAAAGTGAGAGTACGGAAACTCTAGGAGTTGTATTCGTTACATCTAAAATCATGAGTATTGGAAAAAATGATGAAAGTATAGAAAAGATAGTAAGTAAAATAAGTTTAAGTTCAGGAGTTTTGGCAATTGGATGGGAAGTAAGTCAATAATATTTGTTAAATTTGAAGGGGGATCTATCTATGGAATTATTAGTAAAAAGGATTCATGAAGAAGCTATTTTGCCATTTTATGCACATGAGGGAGATGCGGGACTTGATTTGTTTTCTGTGGAAAAAGTTTTAATAAAATCTATGGAAAGAAGATTAATATCTACAGGTATAAAAATACAGCTACCTCCAAATACAGAAGGACAGGTGAGACCTAGAAGTGGACTTGCATTAGCACATGGCATTACTTTATTAAATTCACCCGGAACTATAGACGAAGGATATAGAGGCGAAATAAAAGTTCTTATGATAAATTTAGGACAGGAAGATTTTTTGATAGAAAAAGGCATGAAAATTGCCCAGATGGTTATAAAACCTGTAGAACAAGTATTAATAAAAGAAGTAGTAGAATTAAAGAATACGGAAAGAGGAGAAGGGGGCTTTGGTTCTACAGGAAATATGTAACAAACTATCTTGTAATTAAGAATTAAGAGCTAAAAATATTATTCTTCACTCTTAATTCTTAATTTAAATCTTTACAACATTAAAATTCAAATAGTTGGCCTCTATGAGTTATGATTAAAGATTTAGAAGGAAGATTTTTGGTAAGATCTGCAAAATCCTTTGTTATTCCATATTTATTCCAAAAATGCATTGGTATAAAAAATTTAGGTTTGATCTGGTTTATAAAATATTCTCCTCCTAAATAATAATATTCTTCCAGTCTTGGATCCACGGGGAAAAATGCAAAATCTACAGTTTCATGTTTTAATTTATGTATTTCCTTTTCAAAATTTTCTTTTGCAGCAGCCTGTTCTCCTTTTGATTCATCCTTCCAGTACCATAAATTCAAGTCTCCGGCGTGAAATATATTAACTCCATCCACTGTAATAAAAAAGGATACTCCTATATCTGTAGAACCATATGTTTTTATGTATATATCATTTAAATTTAGATTTTCATAAGGAAATAGTTTATAATAATTTTTTTTAAAATTCTCAATTTCTATATCATTGCTAAGTATATATTTTATAGAAAGGTTTAATTCCTGCCATTTTAATATTTTTGGATTAAAATGATCAGGATGGCTATGGGAACAGAAAACTATTATATTTTTTTTATTCTTTATAATATCTTCTGAAATAAATCCTTTTTCTAAGGTTTGGTTCAAAGGATTAAAAGAATCCTTATAATAGTCGAATATTAAAAAATGGTTTGAAGTTTCTACTGCAAAGCTACTATGATATAAATAATGGATTTTAATATTATAATTTTTCATAAATTTTCACCTTTCCTGTGATTTAAATTGTTATTATTATATCACAATAATATTAAGAGAGTATTATGATATAATTGTAGTAAATAAAGTATATGATGGAGTGATAATTATGAGATTTGTGTTTGACCATAATAACATAAATGTATTAAATTTAGAGAAAAGTATAAAATTTTATGAAGATGCCCTTAATTTTAAAGAGATAAAAAGAAAAGAGGCAGATGATGGTAGTTTCATACTGGTATTTATGGGAGATGGAACAGGAAAATACAAAATAGAACTTACATGGCTCAGAGATAGGGTAGAACCTTATAACCTTGGGGATAATGAAATTCATATGGCTGTAAGAACAGATGATTTTAAATCTGCATATAAACATCATAACAAAATGGGATGTGTATGTTATGAAAATAAACAAATGGGACTTTATTTTATAGCCGATCCAGATGGATATTGGACGGAGATCTTAAGTATGTAGGAATAAATAATACCTATCTTCTATTAAAATATTTACTGAATAAAGTGATTTAAAAGGGATATAATTATAAAAAAATTAATTTGGAGGTTAAGGTATTGAATAATGTTAATCTTATAGGTAGGCTTACTAAAGATGCACAAATAGTTGAAATGAAGTCTGGCAATAGAAGTGTTATAAATTTTATTTTAGCAGTGAATAAGGATTTTATAAATGACAGGGGAGAAAAAGAGGCAGATTTTATTCCTATTTCTTACTGGAGCAATCATGGAGAAAAGTTATGTCTATATTTGAAAAAAGGTAAGCTTATAGGAGTGAATGGTAGAATATGTATCAAAAGTTCTGTTAAGGAAGAAATAAAAAAGTATTTTACCACTGTAGAAGCATATAAAATCGAATTTTTAGAATATAATAAAGAAGTTTTGGCATAATTCTTAAAGGACAGTATTTAAAATGAAACAATTAAGGCGGAACTTGGGAAGTTTGGCCTTAATTATTCTTATGTTTTAACCAAATTCCACCTAAATCTATGGAATATAGTTATAAATACTACTTTTATCCTTTATTGACAGAAGTATAACTACATTGATAAAATGTACTTATATTATGTAATTAGCGATTTCAATTTTAAAATTGAGCATAGGCCCCATTAAATTGTTAAAATTAAGTTGGGAAGGGCGAGGGTTGATCTTATGGAGAAAAAAAAGATACTTATAAGTAAAGATTGCATAGATAAAATAATTTTGGGATTAAAAAGTATAAAGGTAAGTACGACAAATAAAGTAATAATAAAAGACATAGAAAAATTATTGGATTTATTAAAGGAAGAGTTAAAAGAAGACGATATTCCTTTAAAGGATAGAATACTTGAGAAAATGAAAGAAACAAAAGGAATAGATCCGGATATGAATGCCAACTTATATATATTGTACCGTAATTTAGATAGTGGACATCTTACTGAACAGCAGGCTCAAGAGTTATTTAACACATATGTAAAAATGGAATCTTATAATAAAAAAATTTATTAAATATAAAGTTTTTCTAAAAAATATATTAATGTTGTATGAGGAGGTGAATTTTGTGAGATTAAATTACAATATGCCAGCTTTAACTATAAATTTAATTCAAAGGCAGGCTTTAAATAGGCAGAGTGGAAATTTGCTCAGAATATCTAGTGGATATAAGGTAATTACTGCTAAAGACAATCCTGGTGCATTAGTAAAAAGTGAGAACATAAGAATGCAGATAGGAGGTCTTCAATCTGCTACTAGAAATGTTCAAGATGGTGTAAGTATGCTTCAAAGTGCAGAAGGTGGATTGCAGGAAATTACAAATATGATCCAGAGAGTAAGACAGCTTACTGTACAGGCTGGAGGAGTAGTTGATGAAAATGATAGAAAAATAATACAGAATGAAATAGATGAAACTTTGGATGGTATAAATTCTATGGCTAATAGTATAGAATTTAATGGACTAAAATTATTGGGGAAGAACAAAAATTTAAGTATGCCTGTAGGAGCAAATTCTGGAGAAAGTGTTAATATACCTCAGATAGATTTAACTAATGGCAGTGAAAGTGTTATTTCAGATCTATATAAAATTAAAACAGCCCAAGGGAAAGATATATTAAGTGGTGACAATAATACTGCATTAGAGGCTATAGATAGTTCTTTAAATACTATACTCTCTTTAAGGAGTCAGTATGGAGCACTTGAAAACAGATTTCAGACTACTTATGAGAATATGCAGGCTTTAACTAATAGTATGACTTCTGCTGACAGCAGTATACGAGATTGTGATATAGCAGAGGAAATGATGAATTATTCTAAAGAAAGCATAATTGTACAATCCTCTACTGCTATGATTGTGCAAGCAAATAAATTGCCACAGGATGTTTTGGAGGTATTGAGAAATATTAGATAATGTTGTTTGATGAAATATATGAAGGATACTTATTTTCAAAAAATAAGTATCCTTTTATATATTTACATAAAATAATTGAAGTACAATATGGACTTATTTTGTATTAAATAGTTATGTATGCATTTTATTCAAAATATTACACCATGTGCCATTGAATATTTTTTAATAATTTGTTAGATAATCTTTAATTGTCACAAATTATTTTTTTTTTTGTATATTTAAGGTAGAATATAGCATACAATTATGTTAAAATGAAGTATGTCAAGTATAAAGTTTTAATCAAAAATAAAATAAGATTAAAATTTTAATATTTATATGCAGTATAATGTCTAATATTTCCATAGAAAGGAGAAGCTTGTAGTGTATATAGGAAATGTGTCAAATGATGAATTGGTAAATGTCTTATTAAAAAAGGGACTAGATGCTACTTCGGAAAGAAGTAAAGCTATATCCGACAATCTAGCAAATATAAATACTGAAGGGTATAAGAGGAAATATGTCACTTTTGAGGAATCCTTGAAAAATAGTGTATATGATTTAGGACTTAAAACAGATGATGAAAAACATATTAAAATAGGAAATAGTTATGGACAAATAGAAACAAAGACAGACGACAGCAATAGTATGAGAGAAGATGGAAATAATGTGGATATGGATATTGAAATAGTAAATCAGGCAGCTAATGCTCTTATGTACAATGCACTTGTAAATCAAGTAAGTAGTAGATTATCTATGGAACGTTATGTAATAAGTGGAAAATAGGGAGGGAAAATTATGATTCAAGCTTTTGACACTTTAAGAATAAGTGCCAGTGGTCTTTCTGCAGAAAGGCTTAGAATGGATACTATAGCTTCTAATATGGCTAATGTAGAAACCACCAGAGGAGCTGATGGAAATCCTTATAGAAGAAAGATAGCGGTATTTCAAGAAAATTTGAATAGGGAATTAAATAAAAATGGAAAATATGAAAATGTATCACAAGGAGTAAAGGCCGTGGGTATAATTGAAGATAATTCTGAATTTAAAAGAGTATATGATCCGACTAATCCAGATGCAGATGCAGATGGCTATGTGTCTATGCCAAATGTAAATATATTGAATGAAATGGCAGATATGATGGTGGCAGTTAGATCTTATGAAGCCAATTTAAGTGCTATTTCCGCGGAGAAGAGTATGTTTTCAAAAGCTTTAGATATAGGAAAGTAGGGAGATATATAAATGAAAATAAATGAGTATGTACCTGATAGCAGTATATTTGATTTTGATAAAATAAATGAAAGTGATAATAATAAGGAAGATAAAAATTACATATCTGATTTTGCTTCTGTACTAAAAAATGAATTAGATGAAGTAAATAATAAACAAATACAGGCTGATAACAGTACAGAAGAATTCATACAAGGAGATAGAGTGGATATACATAATGTTATGTTGGATACTGAGGAAGCAAAGATGTCACTAGAACTTGCGGTGCAAATTAGAAATAAATTTGTGGAGGCATATCAGGAACTAAACAGAACACAGATTTAGAAGGAGTGCTAATTAATGGGTAAGCTGTCACAAATTTTTAAAAATTTAATAGATAAGTTCAAGAAATTAAGTAAAAATAAAAAGATAGCTTTTGGAGTGATAATAGCAGGAATTATAGCAGCTATTGTATTTGCAGGAATATCACTTGGAAAAACAAAATATGCGGTTTTATTTTCTAATATGGATTCAAAGGATTTATCTTCTGTTTATAAACAGCTTCAGGAAGATAAAGTAGATGTTAAAGTAGAGGGAAACTCTATTTTAGTACCTGAAGATGAGGTGGATGAAACTAGGATGAAGGTACTTTCAGAAGTTGAAATTACTAATGGCAGTGAAGGATTTGAACTATTAGATCAGAGCAAATTGGGTAGTACGGATACAGAAATTAAAATAAATTATCAAAGGGCTCTTCAGGGAGAATTGGAAAGAACAATAAAATCACTTCCAGAAGTAGAAAATGCAAGAGTACATCTTGTACTACCTGATGATACTGAATTTGTGAAGGATACAAGTCCAGGAAGCGCATCTGTAACTTTGAAATTAAAAGAAGGAGAAGAATTAAGCAAAGAACAAGTAAAGGCATTGGTTTCTTTAGTGTCTGGTGCTGTTAAAAATGTACCTAAAGAAAATGTACAGGTTATAGATGATAATATGACTTTACTGTCTAAAGATTTATTTGAGGATGAAGCTAATAGTGAAGATAGTACTATTCCGGCTGAAAAACAACAGCAGCTTAAGGAGCAATATGAGAAGAATTTGGAGAAGAACTTATTGAGTATGCTGGAAGCTGTATATGGAAAAGATAAAGTTGAAGTTAAAGTAAATGCAGATTTAGATTTTGATGCCGTACAACAGAATTCTACAACTTATGATAATAACAGTGTTGTAGTAAGTGAGCATGTAATAGATCAAACAAGTCAGGGAGATACAGGTAACCAAACTGGAAGTCCTGTAGATAACAACATGAGTAATACAATTACAAATAATACTACAGGAGGAAATTCAACCTATAATGAGACTACAAGAAATTATAATGTACCTAAGGTAGAACAGAAAACTGTAAAGGCACCGGGAAGTGTAAGAAGACTTACAGCATCAGTAGCTTTAGATGGAGATGTGGATGATGCCACTAGAACAGCTATAAGAAATTTAGCGGTTTCAGCCATAGGATATGATGGCAACAGAGGAGATACCATAAGTGTAGAAGGATTACCTTTTGATACCACTGCTAAAGACAATGCCCAAAAGGATATGGAAGATATGGAACAGGCAGAAAGGACAGCAAGGAGAAATAGACTAATTGCTATCATAGGAGGTATTGCAGCAGCAATAATTGCTACCATAATTGAAGTTATATTATGGAGAAGAAAACATGGAGAAGATGAATTATTTGAAGATGAACAACTGGAAGGCATAGATGTAGTTATAGGTGATGAAGATACTAAGGCCAGTGAAAAGCTTAAATTTAAGCCTTTAGAACTTGAACAGGATACAGAAGATATTTATATTGAAAGAGAAATAAAGAAATATGCAAAGGATAAACCTGATCAAGTTGCAGATATAATAAAATCATGGTTAGCTGAAGATGAGAGGTGATAAAAATGGCTAAGGACAGTCAAAAGTTAACTGGTGTACAGAAAGCAGCCATATTGTTTATAACCCTTGGACCGGAAGCTGCTGCAGGAATATTGAAAAGATTGCCAGAAGCTGAAATACAAAAGATAACTTATGAAATAGCCAATATTAACTCAGTAAAGTCAGAGCAGAAAAAGGAAATACTTCAAGAATTTATGGAGATGAATAGAGCTCAAGATTATTTGTTAGAAGGGGGAGTAGAGTACGCCAGAAACCTTTTATCTAAAGCACTTGGAACACAAAGAGCTATGGAAATATTAGATAAAGTTATAGAGGCTACCCAGCAGTTTAGACCTTTTGCTATAGCCCGAAAGGCAGATGCCCAGCAACTTTTAAATATAATAGCTGATGAACATCCTCAGACTATAGCACTTATACTTTGTTACCTTCAGGCAGATAAATCCGGACAGATACTATCTGCGCTTCCTGAGAGCATGCAGGCTGAGGTTGCATATAGAATAGCTACAATGAGTAATACGTCACATATGGTAGTAAAAGAGATAGAAAAAGTATTGGATACCAAACTCTCCTCTGTAGTTAAATCAGATATAAAAGTAATCGGCGGCGTAGAGACAATTGTAGATATATTGAATCAAGTAGATAGAACTACAGAAAAAAATATTACGGAAGGTCTTGAAAAACAAGATGCGGAATTGGCAGAAAAGATCAAAGAATCCATGTTTGTATTTGAAGATATTATTACACTGGATGATGTATCTATTCAAAGAGTACTCAGAGAAGTGGATACAAAAGAACTTTCACTGGCCCTTAAAGGATGTTCAGAAGAAGTATCAGAAACTATATTTAGAAATCAATCCAAGAGAGCTGCTGCAGCTTTAAAAGAGGACATAGAGTTCTTAGGACCTGTTAGACTTATGGATGTAGAAAAGGCACAACAGAGAATTGTAAATATTATAAGAAGATTGGATGAAGCAGGGGAAATAGTTCTTGCAAGAGGAGGAGAGGATGCAATCATCGTATAAAATTATAAAAGGTGACAGCATAAGTGGAAAAGGTGCTAAAAATATAGTTACAGTATTTGAAAAGAAGATCTTTGAAGAAGAGGATAAAGATAATTCAATAATAAATAGTTATTCCAAAATAGTGAAGGCTATGATAGAAGATGCTCAGAGAAAAAGAGAACAAATACTTTCTAAAGCCTATGAAGAAGCTGGAAAAATTGAAGAGGAAGCTTATAAAAGTGCAAATGAAGAAGGATATAAAGAAGGACATGAAAAAGGATATGCGGATGGTTTTAAAAAGGCATATGAAGAAGGCTATACTAAAAATATAGAAAAGGCCAGAATTCAGGGAGAAGAGATAATAAATAAAGCAGATTCCATCCTAGAAGCTTCTGTAGAGGAAAAGAATAGATATTTGAGGGAAAAGGAAGAAGAAATTAAAAGATTTATAATAGATTCAATAGAAAGTATTTTAAAACAGGAAGTTAAAAATGAGGACAGTTTAAATGCTATGGTATTTAATGAACTCTCACAAGTGAGAAATATTGAAACTTTTATAATAAAAAGTAGAAAAAAATATTGTGACCAGTTTAAAAAACAGGTGGATATCTGGAGAGAAAGATTGCCATTTAAAGGAGATATTTTTATAATACCGGATGAAACCTTAGAAGAAGGCAGTGTAATTATAGAAAAAAATAATGGAAAAAGTGTTTTCTCTGTAGATATAGCCATGAAAAAAATGAAAGAAATATTTAAAAGTGTAGAATAATAAATGTATGTAAGGTGAGGGTTACATGATAGATTTAAACTTTTCTGAACTGAATAGGAAAGTAAAAGTTGCTAATTTTACCTACCAGGAAGGTATTGTGAAAAAAGTTATAGGATTAACTATAGAAGTAGAAGGCATAAAGGCTTTTGTAGGAGAGGTATGCAATATATATACTGAAGAAAACGGGAAAATAGCCTGTGAAGTAGTCGGATTTAAAGAAAAAGATGTAATATTAATGCCTTTGGGAGAACTTGTTGGAATTTCTCCGGGGTGTCGGGTTGTGCCGGGTAGAAGACCTTTAAGTGTAAAATGCTCTGAGGAGTTATTTGGCAAGGTTTTAGATGGACTTGGCAATCCTCTGGAGGGAAATGAAATTTCATCCGGAGTTTTATATGAATTGGATGCAGATCCACCAGATCCCTTAAAGAGGAAAAGAATTAAACAGGTGATATCTACGGGAATACGTGCTATAGATGGATTTTTGACCTGCGGAGAGGGCCAGAGGATTGGTATATTTGCAGGAAGTGGAGTAGGAAAAAGTACAACTCTTGGTATGATAGCCAGGTATGCAGAGGCAGATGTGAATGTAATAGCACTTATAGGGGAAAGAGGAAGAGAAGTCAGAGATTTTATAGAAAAGGATCTGGGAGAGGAAGGATTAAAAAAATCTATTATAGTATGTGCTACTTCGGATAAACCGGCCTTAGTCAGATTGAAAGGAGCCTTTACTGCTACTGCTATTGCAGAGTATTTTAGAGATAAAGGTAAAAAAGTTATACTTATGATGGATTCGGTTACCAGGTTTGCCATGGC
>ENA-UOOE01002216-UOOE01002216.1-fermentation-metagenome-genome-assembly--contig:-NODE-2216-length-14331-cov-8.248319_pt1 | contig 14331 bp, 21 predicted proteins | sample MGYA00245776_ERZ724021 | MGnify/ENA primary metagenome ERZ724021 (study PRJEB28704, sample SAMN03018321) | fermentation metagenome | biome: anthropogenic terrestrial biome; feature: soil; material...
AGGGATAGTGGAAAAGTACGAGCCGCATACTTACCAGCGATACTGCATAGAACGCGGCATAATAGATAATGCCCTGGCCCTGTGGCTTGACCCGGGACTGGGGAAAACATCCATCACGGAAACGATTTTAAACGACCTGAAGTATAATCGTTTCCTGATGGGAAAAACGCTGGTTGTTGCGCCAAAGAAGGTGGCCCAATCGACTTGGGGCAAGGAGCAGCAGAAATGGGAACACCTTAAAAACCTAAGAGTTATCAAGGTGCTGGGCTCCGAGAAACAGCGGATTAGAGCGCTTAACACACCCGGCGATCTGTATGTGACCAACCGGGATAACGTGCATTGGATAGTCGATTATTATCGTAATGCCTGGCCGTTCGATACGCTCGTTCTGGACGAAGCGACCAGTTTTAAAAATCACTCAGCCAAGCGGTTTAAGGCTCTGACCTGGATTAAACCTTGGGAAAGACGGATTATTGAGCTTACCGGGACGCCATCCCCTAAAGGGCTATTGGACTTATGGGCGCAAATATATTTGCTTGACGGGGGTAAGAGGCTCGGAAAAACCTTTACCGGTTACCGAAACAGATATTTTGAACGCGGGTATGATGGTATAAGCTATGCGCTGAAACCCGGCGCGGAGGAAGCTATCAGGGAATTGATCAGCGACCTGGTTATAGTTCTAAAAGCCGAGGATTATCTTGAGTTGCCGGATATGATTTATCATGACGTCCCGGTGGTTCTGGACCCGAAAGCTTTAAAGGCCTATCGGGAAATGGAACGGAAAATGCTTTTAGAGGTAGAGCCGGAAACCATCATCACCGCACCCGGAGCCGCGGCAGTATCGAACAAACTGCAACAACTTTGCAACGGCGCCATATACGACGAGAACCGCGGAGTGCATGAGATTCACAGTTGCAAAATCGAGGCGTTTATGGAGTTGCTTGAGAGTTTGGGTGGCAAGCCTGCACTGGTGTTCTACAGTTTCCAGCATGATGTATCCAGACTTAAAAAAGCTTTGGCCGGTACTGGATTAAAGGTGCGCGAGCTGAAAACCGTAGCAGATGAGGATGCTTGGAATGCGGGGCAAGTTGATGTTTTATTAACGCATCCGGCCAGCAGTGCATATGGGCTAAACCTCCAGGATGGCGGAAACCATGTGATCTGGTTCGGGTTAAATTGGAATCTGGAATTATACTTGCAGGCCAATGGCCGGCTACACCGGCAAGGGCAAGGGCAGAAAGTTATTATCCACCGTCTTTTGGTGGAGAATGGGCGGGATGAGGATATTTTAGAGGCTTTGCAGAGCAAAGGAGATACGCAAGAACGGCTGATGCAGAGTCTGAAAGTGAGAATCGAGAAAGTGAGGAGCGCAGCATGAACGTAAAAAAGTGTATATCTGTTGTTGAGAGCTGGGCGAAAAAGAACAGCACCCCGGGGCCGCTATGGTGGGGGACTGAAGAGGGGTTCTGGATTTCAAATGGCGCGGCTATATACAACACCGGGAAACTGGTAGCGATTCCTGGAGATTGGCAGGAGCAGGACATGAGTGCCATTATAAACGAGGATACGCTTGTCGAGGCAGTTCAGGCCGAGATGACCAGTATCATGGCGACTGATATTTTAAAGAGCTCATCGGCTACAATACGGCTTTTCCGGTATGAGGAGGGGCACATGTGGGTTAATCAGGCCTATCTTGAGCCGTTTAAAAATGCCGATGTAGAATACCTGGTTAAGGGGACTCTGCTGCTGGTTACCGATGAGCATGACCGCTTGTTGGCCGTGATCCTCCGGATACGACCGACAGAGAAAATACTTGAGGACATGAGGGATTTTAGAGAGGAGATATTAAAAAATGGAAAATAATGATAAATATCAAAAACCAGAATGCTATATCCCTAGTAATACCCCATACCCCCTTTGTGTTGGGAAAAGCAAAGAGGAATGTGAAAATTGTTGCTTGTATCAAGGCATGGATGAAAAACCATATGTGGACTGATAATTCTGCAAATTGGTAGAGGAGGCGGTAACCTTGATAACAGCCATAACCAACCAGGATAAAATAAAATACCTGAAACGATATGTTCTTTTGGACCGAGAAGCTAATAATAAACTGAATATGATTTCTAAATTGCAGAAACACATAGAAGCAGTACCGGATAACTCCATTTATGAAGAGTTTGATAAGCTTGTAGATGAAATTAATAACTGCATTGACCGAATAGTTGATATTCGGTCGTGTATTGAGGCTGTGGCCGATGATAGAGAACGACTCTTGTTGCAGTACAGATATATCGACGGTAAAACTTTTAAGTGCATCGGAGCGATATTTAATTACAGCCATGCGCATATACATCGAATGCATAGAATAGCGTTGCGGAGCGTAGTTATACCGGAAGGAGGCGTAGATTTTGAAAGAAGCAATACAGAGAAATCCGAATATAAATAAAATAATTAAAAGAGCTGTCAGTGAAGCGGTAGCGGAAGCCATTCAGGCTGGGTACCGTCAGGCTGTACAAAGGCCGAAGGACATCTATAAAGCAACCGAACGCCGGCTTTATGCTTATCCGGATCTGAAAGATAAAATTAAAACCGACCGGGAATACCTTAAAAATATACATGCATTGGGATTAGATAGGCAGAGTACAGACATTGTACGGTTTAAAAAGTCGGGAGTCAGGTTAAGCGATGAAGAGATCAAGGACGCCATTATACTGGACTATCAAGCAAAAATTGCAGCTGCTGAACGAGAAATAAAGTTAATCGATGATGCGCTTACTCCCTTGACAAGTGACCCATATTACTTAACTATTTCCGGTCGATATTTTGAGAATTTGCAGGATGATATTATTGCTAATAAACTGCATTGCGACTCTTCCACAGTGCGTAGAAACCGCGGTAGATTAGTGCATAGGATAGCCGTTAGATTATTCGGAGTGGAAGCATTGTAATGCACATTTGGGGTGCACAAAAGATGCACTTTACACGTGCACATTAACTCTGATATAATTTTTACAATAGAAAAATTGTCAATGAAGCCTCGCGGGAGCGGGGCTTTTTTCATGCGGACTTTTAGGGAGGTGACTCAAGGGTATTGCTATGCGAGAAATGTTTTATTAAGGACACTTGTGCATCTACCGGGGTCACTTGCGCCGCCTTAAATGAGCTTTATGATATTTGGGGAGAACAGAACACCAAGGATAAGACGGCTCGAATTCGTAATCTTAGAAAACAACTTGGTGTTCGAGACGCAGAAGTCAGTAAAGACTTGAGGCGGCTGGCAGAAAAAATAATTAAACATTTTCCGGAATTCAACTTTATCCGGGAATTTAATATCAGAATTGGCTATGTGGTCAGCCAGGAACGGAAACAAGGCGAGAAAATAACATATGCAGATTGTCGCAAGGTGCAGGAAGTCTATAGAGCTTACCTGCCGTATGATTTTATAATTACGTTCTATGAAAGGAATACCGGATTCCTGAATGAAAACCAGCTGAAAGTTTTAATAAGGCACGAGCTGAAGCACGTCGGCATTGGGGTGAAGGGCCTCAAGGTTAAGCCGCATGACATTGAAGATTTCAGAGATATTATTACGGAATTTGGCCTCGAATGGAATTCTTACGGAAAGGAGCTGCCGGATATACTGGGGGGTGAATGATGGTGCAGAATAAACAAAATGCAACAAATCCAGGAAATACATACAATCCGACTAAAGCAGAACAGGCTTTGCTTGATACCTTGCTAAATCCAGAAAATCGAATGAAAAGTGTTACAGATGTGTGCAAGGTTGCCAAGATTGACCGGGTAACCTATTACAGAGCCTTTGCAAAATCTGAATTCGTGGCGCTATATCAGTGGCGGTCGATGGATTTAATCAGGCAACATGTAGCCCCTGTGATAAATGCATTTATTCGCGAGGCCCAGCGCGGCAGCTTCCAGCACGGAAAAGTTTTACTGGAAATGGCCGGTGTCTATACTGACAAACTGGAGCTTTCCGGCCAGGTTACTAGTAATCCCTTTGCGGGTCTGACTACTGAGGAGTTAAAGAAGCTGATCCGGGATGATTGACGAGAAGATACGCCAGGGAGCCCGTCTGGAGTTGGCCCGGCGGGATTTTTTTTATTTCTGCTATCTAAAAGCGCCTGACTTCTACAAAGAAGAGCGGCAATACTTGATTGAATTATGCTGGGAGCTGCAGGACTTTTATCAGTCCGATGACGATGTACTCATCATTAACCTGCCGCCCCGCCATGGCAAGTCCCGTACCGCGGGGAATTTCACCCAGTGGGTATTTGGCCGAGATAACCAGGCCAAGGTTATGACCGGCTCATATAACGAGACCTTGTCCACCGTCTTTTCCAAAGACGTCCGGAACAGCATACAGGAACTTAAGGCGGACCAGGCCAGGATAGTATATGCAGACGTATTCCCCGGTACCCGCATCAAAAAAGGTGACGGGGCTATGAACCTGTGGAGTTTGGAAGGTGGGTATAACAGCTATTTGGCTACTTCGCCCACCGGTACCGCCACCGGTTTTGGCTGCAGCCTGATGATCATAGATGACCTAATTAAAAATGCAGAGGAAGCGTACAACGAAAACACCCTGGAGAAGCACTGGGAGTGGTTCACTAATACCATGTTATCTCGCCTGGAAGAGGGCGGCAAAATCATAATCATCATGACCAGATGGCATACCCTGGACCTGGCCGGCAGAGCTCTGGAACATTTCCGAGAGGAAAAGAAGAAATGCCGGCACGTGACCATGAAAGCGGTCCAGGATGACGGCTCCATGTTGTGTCCGGAAATCCTGTCCCGGGAGTCGTATGAAATGAAAGCCCGGGCCATGGGCCTGGACATTGCTTCAGCCAACTACCAGCAGGAGCCCATAGATATCAAGGGGCGACTGTACAGCAGCTTTAAGACTTATACCGACATCCCCCGGGATGATAAGGGCAATCCACTGTTTTCGGCCATTAAGAATTACACCGATACGGCTGACGAGGGTGACAACTATTTATGCTCAATTGATTACGGGGAGTATAACGGAGAAGCCTATGTTTTGAATGTGTTGTACACCAAGGCGCCGATGGAGGAAACAGAGCCAGGTACTGCCAAGATGCTGCATGAGGATAATGTCAATACGGCCGATATCGAAAGCAACAACGGCGGCCGGGGCTTTGCCCGGGCAGTAGAGCGGGTTCTCAAGCAGAAGTACAAGACTAACAAAACCAGGATTCAGTGGTTCCATCAAAGCAAAAACAAGCCGGCAAGGATCCTTTCCAATGCTACTTGGGTGATGGACCATATTTACTTCCCGGTGAACTGGAAAGACCGCTGGCCGGAATACTACAGCGCCATGTCCACCTACCAGCGGGAGGGCAAAAACAAATATGACGACGCTCCCGACTGTACCACCGGCATAGCCGAAAAAGTAGGTCAGGGCTCCGCCTTCAGCTTCGACTGAGGGCCTTTATTTTGTCCGGAAAGGGGTGAGAACGATTATTACACCGATGGATATAGTCAAAGCCAATTTAGCTTATCACGCCGGCATGACCCTGGAGGAATTTTTGGAGAAGGAGATCGCCGAATGGAGGCACTCCCCTCAGCGCCGGATGACTTTGGCCGCCAAGAAGTATTATGCCGGGGAGCATGATATATTAGCCCGGCAGCGTACGGTCATAGGCAAAGACGGAAAAAGAACCCCGGTTTTCAATCTGCCTAATAACCGGCTGCTGGATAATCAATATGGTAAATTGGTAGACCAGAAGGTCAATTACCTGCTGGCGAAAAAGCCGAGTTTTCAGACAGAAGATAAAGCTTACGGCAAAAAGATAGGGCTGGCGTTCAACAACCGCTTTTTAAGAGTTTTAAAAAGAATCGGGGAAGACAGCTTAAATGGCGGGGTAGCCTGGCTGCAGGTCTATTACAACGAGCAGGGGGGCCTGGCCTTTAAACGAATAGAACCGGAAGAGGTTCTCCCCTTTTGGGCGGATGCCGACCACACTGAGCTGGATGCGGTATGCCGGGTTTACGGGATAGAGGCTTATGAGGGCCGGGAAAAGAAAATCATTGAGAAAGTCGAATTTTACAATACCGAAGGAGTAAGGCGCTATCAACTGGTGAATGAGAAGCTGATACCCGAATCCAGCGACAGTCATTTCAGCTTTGAAAAAGAAGGGGTAAAACAAGGCTTAAACTGGACCAGGATTCCTTTTGTGGCCTTCAAATACAACGCCAAAGAGATATCCCTTTTAAAGCGGGTAAAGTCGCTACAGGACGCGATTAATACGATTAAATCAGATTTCATGAACAATATGCAGGAGGACGCCCGCAACACCATCCTGGTTCTGGTCAATTACGATGGGACGAATCTGGGGGAATTCCGCTATAACCTGGCTCAGTATGGAGCGGTCAAGGTTAAGACCGTAGAGGGTGCGCCCGGCGACCTGAAAACCCTGCAGGTAGAAGTTAATTCTGAGAATTATAAAGTCATTCTGGAGATCCTTAAACAAGCCCTGATTGAAAATGGTCGAGGCCTGGACGCGAAGAGCGACAAGATGGGGAATAGCCCCAACCAGATGAACATTCAGTCCATGTATTCCGATCTGGATCTGGATGCTAACGGTATGGAAAACGAATATCAGGCTGCTTTTGAGGAATTGCTGTGGTTCGTTAATATGCACCTGGCCAATACCGGCCAGGGCGATTTTACCGGTGAAACAGTCGAAGTGATCTTTAACCGGGATATTCTGATTAACGAGAATGAAGCTATCGGCAACTGTCAGAAGTCTGAGGGCGTGATCAGCCAGGAAACTATCGTGGCCAACCACCCCTGGACAACAGATACCGCTGCTGAATTGAAGCGAATCAAGAAAGAGGAGACCGAGAAACAGGCGCGGGTAGATGATTACAGCGAGGCCTTTAATACGGGGGCTGGTGGCAATGAAGAATAGCGAATACTGGGAGCAGCGTTTTACTCAGCTCAACGATGCCTTGTTTCAGAGAAGCGAAGCGGCCATAAAGGACCTGGAAAAAGAATACCGTGGGGCTGCAGCTGCTATCGAGAAGGATATTGAAATATGGCTACACCGGATAGCGGTAAATAACGAGGTTTCCCTGGCTGAGGCAAAAAGGATGCTGAAAGCTGGAGAACTGGAAGAATTCCGCTGGACTGTTTCCGAGTATATTGCAAAGGGTGAAGCAAACGCTGTTGACGGCCGCTGGCTGAAGCAGCTGGAGAACGCCTCCGCCCGGGTGCATATCAGCCGCTATGAAGCTATGTTGCTGCAGATTCGGCACAACCTGGAGATGCTGGCTGCCAGCCAGAATAAGAGCATGGGGGGTCTGAATGCCGAGCTATTTACGCAGAGCTATTATCAGGCTATTTATGAAGTGCAGAAAGGCCTGGGGCAAGGTTCTGAATTTGGAATATTAAAGCCTGATCTGGTCAACATGGTGGCATCAAAACCCTGGGCATTGGACGGCAAGAATTTCTCTAATCGTATCTGGGAGAATAAGGAGAAGTTGATTAACGAGCTGCAGGGTAACTTAACTCAGGCCCTTATCCGAGGGGATGTTCCAGACAGGACTATAAAGACTATCAGCGAACGCCTGAACGTATCCAAGCGCCAGGCCGGTCGGCTGGTTATGACCGAATCCGCCTATTTCGCCTCTGAAGGACAGAAACGGGCTTATCAGGAATTGGATATAGAAAAGTATGAGATTGTGGCTACCCTGGATTTTAAGACTTCGGACATATGCCGGGAGTTGGATGGTAAGGTGTTGGACATGAAGGACTACCAACCCGGAGTGACCGCGCCGCCTTTCCATCCCCGGTGTCGGACGGTAACCGCTCCGTACTTTGATGATAATTACACTACCAGAGCCGCGCGGGGCGCGGACGGTAAGATTTATTATGTTGATGGGAAAATGACTTACAAAGAGTGGCATGAAAAGCATGTAAAGTCCAATCCCCAGGCAATTCTGGCCGAGAAGATGCAAAAGAACCGTTACGCAGATCAGAAGCAGTACGGGAAATATAGGGAAGCCTATAAGCAAGGTAAAAAGGCAATTTAAGCACTTACTGGTAAAACGGTAAGTGCTTTTTATTGTTCAAAACGCTCAGGGGGAGCGTTATTTTTATGTCCGCCTTTCCGGTACCGCAGGCGAAAAAGAACGGGACATCACCGGACACGACCGGGATAAAAAGTGAAGATGAAGGGAGAAATAACGATGACCAAAGAACAGCTGATAGCAATGGGACTGACCGAGGAACAGGCCGGTAAGGTTTTGGCGGCTTCTGCTGAAGAAATGAAAGGCTTTATCCCTAAGCATCGTTTTGATGAAGTGACTGAAGCCAAAAAGCAGTTGGAGAAAGATCTGGCCGCAAGGGATACGCAGTTGGAGGAATTAAAAAAAGTCGATGCCGAAGGCTTGAAAGTTCAGATCGAAAAACTGCAGGGCGAGAATAAAACGGCCAAGGAACAGTTTGAACAGCAAGTAAAACAAATGAAGATTGACTCAGCGGTTGAATTAGCTCTGACTAACGCCAAGGCCAAGAATACCAAGGCGGTTAAAGCTCTGTTGGATCTGGAAAAAGCCGAACTGGACGGCGATACAGTTAAAGGCCTGGATGACCAGATCAAGAAATTAACGGAATCCGAAGACAGTAAATTCCTATTCAGCGGCGACGAAGGCGGCTTTAAGGGGACTAAACCAGGCGAAACCGGGGACGGCGATAAGAATGAATTTGCCACAGTTGAACAGCAGTTTGAAAAGGCCCTACAGCAGGGCCTTTAATTTTGAGAAAGGATGATGGATAAATGGCGATTAATGCTTTAGAATATGCAAAGATTTTCCAGCAGAAGCTGGACGAACAAATGATTACCGGAGCCTCTTCCGGCTGGATGGAGGCTAATGCCGGGCAAGTAAAATACAATGGCGGCGACGAGGTTAAGATTCCTCAGCTGACCATGGACGGTCTGGGGGACTACGACCGGGACAACGGTTTTGTACAGGGTTCAGTCACTCTGACTTACGGCACTTATAAACTGACCCAGGATCGCAGCCGTACCTTCCAGTTAGATTCCATGGACGTGGACGAGACTAATTTTGTGGCTACCGCCGGCAATGCCATGGGGCAATTCCAGAGAACCAAAGTAATCCCGGAAGTTGACGCTTACAGATATTCCAAAATTGCCGCTCTGGCCATCACTGCCAGCAAAAAAACAGAGTACACCCCCGCGGCCGACACTATTTTAGCGAAGCTACGGGATGATATCGCCGCTATTCAGGATATCGTCGGGGAAGCGGAACAGCTGGTTATAACCATGGCCGTGCCGGTATCAGTAATTCTGGATAGCTCTCCGGACATCGTAAAGAAGTTGGATGTGACGGAATTTACCCAGGGGGGCGTAAATCTGAAAGTTAAGTCCCTGGACGGAGCGCCGATTATAAAAGTGCCATCTGCCCGGATGAAGACGGCGTATGTTTTTAACGACGGAACCACTACCGGTCAGACTGCGGGCGGGTTCGTACCTGCTGAAGGCGCTAAAGCTATTAACTGGATTATCACTGTCCGGCGCTGCCCGATCGCGGTATCGAAGACTGACAAGGTCCGCATTTTTACGCCGGACGTCAACCAGAAGGCGGATGCCTGGAAACTGGATTACCGCAAATATCATGATCTGTGGATTCCTAACAACAAGCTGGATGGTGCTTGGGTGAATACCGCAGCATAAAGGAGGCTTGCTCATGTTTACTTTACGTTATATGAATGTGGTCAAGATCGCGGATAGCGAGGATAAGCGGGATCAGCTGCTGGCTAAAGGTTTTACCCTGGTGGAGGATCCCACTGCTGAAGAATCCATAGAGGATAAAAGCTACGAGGATATGACCCGGGAGGAGCTCTTTGCCGCCTGCGAAGCCGCGGGTATTAATATGCCGCGTAATACGAAAACGGAAACCCTGATTGCCCGGCTGCGCGGTGAGAGCGAAGAGGGTGACGTCTGATGCTGGAGCAGGTGAAAGCCCGGCTAAGCACCTTCGGCTATTCCGCGATTACCGGGGATAACGAGCTGATCAACCTACTGATAGCCAGGGTGACCGCTGAGCTGCAGCTGAACTGCAATATAAGTGAAATCCCAGTCGAGTCTGAATCGCTGGTGGTTGATATCATTACTGGCGAGTTTCTGCAGCACAAGAAGGCCATCGGGGCCGATCTGGGGGATATCAACCTGGAAGCGGTGGCTAAGTCGGTCAAGCTGGGTGATACTACTGTGGACTTCGGCAGCGGCAGCAGTCCGGAAAGCCGGTTTAATGCTCTTGTCAATACGCTGATTGACAGCAATAAGGCTTTGCTGACCGCTGCATTAAGGAGGCTTGACTGGTCGTGATTACTACCGTCAAGGCCGCCATTGAAAGCCTGTATGAAGACCGCTGCACCATCTATGAACTGATGTCTGTTCAGGATCCGGAAACTAAGATTACCCGGCAGGGGTGGATAGCAATAGTCACTGGTCAACCATGCCGGCTGTCATTTCAGACCCTGGCAGCGGTGCAGGACGTTTCCCCGGGAGCGGGAATAGTCCAAACTATTAAGCTGTTCCTGTCTCCGGAGATTGTGACGATGCCGGGCAGCAGGATTGAAGCGGTCCGCGGTGGTGCCACCTATCGGTATACCAGTTCCGGGCTGCCGGCTGTCTATCCGACACATCAGGAGATCATCCTGCAGGCGGGAGGCTGGGCGTAATGGCCAACTGGGGAAAGTGCGATTTTAGGCAGCTGAAGCGGCTGCAGAAGAAGCTGGAGCAGTTTGAGGAGGCGGAGCTGGACGCCCTGGCCGTGCAGATAGTAAAACAGCTGGCAGCGCGTCAGTTGGCTAAGGTGATTAAACGGACGCCGGTCGGACAGTACGATAACCCGGTCAGCTTTGTAACCGAAGACGGGAAAAAGGTATCTTTCACGCCGCATACAGGGAAGACTGGCGGCACGCTTAGGAGAGGGTGGACTATCGGACCGGTAGCCAAAACGGGTGATACGTATGAGATTGAAGTTATAAACCCGGTCTACTATGCCGCCTATGTGGAATTCGGCCACCGGACCGCCGATCATTCCGGCTGGGTGCCAGGCCGTTTCATGATGACGATTTCAGAACAGGAATTGGAACGGGACGCGCCCAGGATAATTGAGAAGGCCCTGGAGAAAAAGCTGCGGGAGGTGTTTGGCGATAATGGTGGATAAAATCATAAACGGCATCAGTCGAAAGTTAAACAGCATATTTGGCGACGATTACCGCATTTATGCCGAAGAGATTCCCCAAGACCTGGCGCCGCCAGCTTTCTTTATCCAGTTGCTGCAGGCCGATGTTGAGCAGGTGGTGGGCACCCGGTACCGCAGAAACCACAGCTTTGATGTTTTATTCTTTCCGGTAGATGACGGTACGGGGCTGCAGCAGTGCCGAGAAGTAGCCGGTCAATTGCTGGACGGCCTGGAATATATCACGGCGCAAGGCCAGGCGTTTCGGGGTACCGGGTTGCGCAGCGAGATAATAGACGGGGTTCTTCATGTTTTTGTGCAGTATAACCTGTACGTATGTAAAGAGACCGAACCGGAAGAGTTTATGGGGGAACTGAGTCAGCAGGGCAATTTGAAGAGGTGATAAAAATTGACTAAAAGGAAAGATGAAATAGTAACGGAAGCCGCAGTAACCCAGGTTTATACCCGGAAGCAGATACTGCAGAGTAAGAAATTGGACCACTCGCCGGACATCCTGCGAGTGGTTTTAAAAACTGATGAAAAGTACAGCCTAGCTGACGTGGAGCAGCGGGTAAAAGAATTTAAGGAAAGGGTGATATAAATGGCGCTTGGCGGCGGAGTTTGGCTATCTCAGAACAAGGTCCTCCCCGGGGCTTATATAAATTTTGTGTCGGCGTCCCGGGCATCGGCAACCTTAAGCGATCGGGGTTATGCTGCGCTCCCCCTGGCCCTGAACTGGGGCCCGGAGAATGAAGTGATAACCCTGGATGGAGGCGATATCCAAAAAAGCAGCTTTGATCTGCTGGGATACGCCTATACCAATCCGGAGCTGCAGTCCCTGCGGGAAATATTTAAAGGGGCCAAAACGGTTTATCTGTACCGGGTCAATTCCGGAGGCGATAAAGCGACTGCAACCAGCGGGAATCTGACGACCACGGCTAAATATGGCGGTATCCGTGGGAATGACATTAAGATAGTAATTCAGGTCAATATCGACGATGAAAACAAGTTTGACGTTATGACTTATGTGGGGACTAAACTGGTGGATACCCAGCTGGCGGCTACGGTTGCCGATCTGAGCGCTAACGGCTTTGTAACTTTCAGCGGCACCGGCGCTTTGGCGGCTGCAGCCGGAGTTGCTTTGGCCGGTGGCACTAATGGGACGGCGACCGGGGATTCTTACAGTGCTTTCCTGGATGCGATCGAAGCCTATAGTTTTAATATCCTGGCCTATGCTGGGACCGATGACCTGATCAAGGATCTGTTTGTCCAATTTAGCCGCCGGCTGCGGGATGATCATGGGGTGAAATTCCAGGCCGTGCTGTACCGGTATAATACGGCCGACTATGAGGGCGTCATATCGGTGGAGAACAAAGTAATGGATGCCGGCACGAACGAGGCCGCCCTGGTCTACTGGGTAGCCGGGCAGGAAGCCGGCTGTGCGGTGAACAGAAGCCTGACCAATATGGTTTATGGTGGAGAATACATCATAGATACCGCTCATAAACAGTCGGCTCTGGAAACCGGATTAAAAGCCGGTAAGCTGATGTTTCATCAGGTGGGGGACAGTGTTCGGGTGTTGGACGATATCAATACCTTCGTATCCTACACGGACGATAAGAACGAGGATTTCAGCAACAACCAGGTAATCCGGGTACTGGACCAGATCGGCAACGATATCGCGGTTTTGTTCAATACTAAGTATTTGGGTAAAGTGCAGAATAACGAGGCGGGCCGGGTAGCCTTTTGGAGTGACCTGGTCACTTATCACACCGAACTGCAGCGGGTGGCGGCCATTGAGAACTTTACCGCCGAGGATATCACGGTAGATAAGGGCATGGACAAAAAGTCGGTAGTGGTGAATGATTACGTGACGCCGGTCAGTGTTATGGCTAAGCTCTATATGACGGTCATTGTGGAATAGGAAGGGGTGAATGATAATGGCTGAAATTATGAATGCCAAAGATGCGGTCAGCGGTTCTCTGGCGGAGTGCTTCATAACCATTGAGGGCAACCGCTATAATTTCATGCAGGCTATAAATCTGGAAGCCAGCATTGAAAAGACTAAGACGGAAGTGCCGATACTGGGTAAGACAGGGAAAGGCAATAAGGCCACCGGCTGGACCGGCTCAGGGTCGGCCACTTTCCACTACAACACCAGTATATTCAGGGAGTTGCTTTACCGATATGCGAAGACCGGCGAGGATTTCTATTTTGATATTCAGGTGACTAACGAGGATCCAACATCCACTATCGGGAGGCAGACGGTTATCCTGAAAGAATGCAATATTGACGGCGGTCTGCTGGTTAAGTTTGACGCCGATGCCGAATATATCGAAGAGGACTTTGATTTTACTTTTGAAAGTTTTGAGATTCCGGAAAAGTTTTCGATGCTGCCGGGAATGCAGGCTTAATAAGAGGGATAAAGGACTTTTGCCGAGGGAAATCCTAAGCTATAGGAGGTGAGCAGAATGGATTTAAGTCAGGTATCCACTAAAGAATTGGTGGGTGAACTTACGAAGCGCAAGGGAGTTACTGAATACGCCGCCGGGCCCGATGATAACTTTGAAATAAAAGTTAATGAGACAGCCACTACAAGTAAAGGCCCCGCCCGTATTCTGCATGTTTTTGATTAACGTATTTTGCGGGTAGGATACTGATCTCTTATGTGGGCATGAAAATATTCACCATGCGAGCCGGCAGACATTAGTCCCCGGTAAGTATGTTCTGGGACTCCTGAATATTGGTAGACTCCGCCAGAATTAAATTCAATCTCAAGAGTCTTCGTGCCCGGGTCGTATCCTATAGAACGTAGATTACTGGATGACACAAATTGTCGATTCATTAAATAACCTCCCTTCCTTTAATAGTGTAATTAAGTTTTATTTTAACAGAAAAAATGGCAAATTTAAGCACCGAAAGAGTGCTTAATACATGCAGAAAGGATTGGTGCTGAATGAGTAATTTAAGCGCGTTTTTAGCAGGCAATGCCGTGGCGGATGAAAATATTAGGTTTGTCGCTTCCAAGCGTTTCCTGGATGAGGATAAAAAGCCTATAGAATGGGAAATCAAATGTAT
>ENA-UOOE01002217-UOOE01002217.1-fermentation-metagenome-genome-assembly--contig:-NODE-2217-length-14322-cov-72.715708_pt1 | contig 14322 bp, 5 predicted proteins | sample MGYA00245776_ERZ724021 | MGnify/ENA primary metagenome ERZ724021 (study PRJEB28704, sample SAMN03018321) | fermentation metagenome | biome: anthropogenic terrestrial biome; feature: soil; material...
TACGTTGGTGTGAGAGGTCGGTAGATAAAATAATTATCTACCTCCTACTCGATTGGATAAGTATAATAAAAAGTTATTTAAATAATGTATTAATTTGACAAAGCTATTCACATTTTTTTAATTTTAGGGAATTAATGCGTATAAAAATTGACATATTACTGCGATGAGGAGACATTTGTTAACAATGTGTGCAATCATTATCCATGTAAGGCAGTATGTTACAGTACTTACTTATATTGACAGACACGGACAAGTAATAGTATAATTTGTTTGAAAATTGTTCAAGGGATAAATCAATGTAAGTAGCAGATATAAGATACAAGCAAATAAAACTATATAAGGGGGTGGAAGTTAGTTCAAGTTTCACATAAAAAATATAAGGGGGGGTTCATGATAATGATGAAGATTAACAGAAAAGCCAAAGCGCATTTCTCGTTGTTATTGGCAATGGTACTAATACTAGGATGTTGTACATCATTTGCATTTGCTGGCAGCAAACTAACTGATGCGAAAGTTAACAGTGCGAAAAAAGAACTAAAAAGCGCAGCGCTAAGCAAGATAGACAGCAAGGTATTAAATGTTCTAGACAGTGAAAAGTACACTGAAGTGCTAGTTTATTTAGGAGATCAAGTAGATACTCAGAAGGTGGCAAGTGCAACAAGGAGTGCAGTATCTAGAGCTATGACACCATACATGACAAAACTAGAAGCAAGAAAAAATGTAGTAGAATCACTAAAAGATAAGGCAGAGTCAACTCAAGTTAATCTACTAAAATATATTGAGCAAGAAAAAGAAAAGGGAAATGTAGTAGAGTATACGCCATACCATATTGTGAACATGGTATATGTAAAAGCTACAAAAGAAGTAATAGAGAACATTTCATATATGACAGAAGTAGAAAAAATATACAATAACAACTTTATAAAATTGGAAAAATCAGAAACATCAAAGGCAGGAACATTAAATGTAGAGCCAGCAGCTGAAGAAGGGCTAGAATGGAATATTGAAAGGGTTAAAGCAAACCTTGTATGGGATAAGGGAATAGATGGCACGGGGCAGTTGTAGGGGTAATAGATACAGGTGCCACATGGGACCATCCAGCTTTGAAAGAAAAATGGAGAGGATATGACCCAGCTACAGGTGCTACAAATCCAGAAGGAAACTGGATTGATCTCATAAATGGAAGAAGTTTGCCATACGATGAGCCATCACTTCCTCATGGCGGCCATGTACTTGGTACCATTTTGGGACAAGAACCAGATGGAAGCAATAAAATAGGCGTGGCTCCAGGAGCAAAATGGATAGCAGCAAAAGCTTTTTCAGCAGAAGGTGGATATGATGATGATTTAATCACTGCAGGACAATGGATGCTCGCACCTGGTGGGGATCCAACTAAAGCTCCAGATGTAGTGAACAACTCTTGGGGTGGAGGCGCTGTAGTAGACGATTGGTTTAGGGGTGTTGTTAATGCTTGGAAGGCAGCAGGAATAGTCCCAGTATTTGCAGCAGGGAACCAAAAAACAGGAGAACCAGCACCATGGCCAGGGTCTATAGAGAATCCTGGAAACTATCCTGAAAGTTTTGCTGTTGCAGCTACAGATAAAAATAATGTTAGAGCTTCTTTTTCAAAACTAGGGCCTTCATTATATGATGATAGTATAATTAAACCTGAAATATCAGCTCCAGGAGTAGGAATTCGTTCATCAGTACCAGGAGGTTATGAAGCATGGTCAGGAACTAGTATGGCTGCACCCCATATAACAGGTACAGTAGCATTGCTGTTATCAGCAAATAGTTCGCTAACCGTAGAGAACATAGAAGGAATTATAGAAGATACTGCAACACCGCTTACTGATGGTACTTATCCAAACTCACCAAACTTTGGATACGGATACGGGTTAGCAAATGCATTTGATGCAGTTTCGGCAACAACAACAGGAAGAGGTACTATTAAGGGGAAAGTTATAGTAGAAGGTGAAGACTTAGGAGACCCTATCATCGAACATAAACAAGAAGTAACTGAAGCTTACGTAGGTTCAGACATTGAAATCACTGCAAATATAAGTGACGATATTTCTATAGTAGATGCTGAGTTGCTTGTTAAGCAAGAAAATAAAACTTATTGGTTAATGATTCCAATGAATAGAACATCAGGGGATTATAAGAATGGTGTGTACAGCGGAACAATAACTACTGACCTTATAGAAGAACCAGGATTTGTTTATAAGATTAAAACTAGAGACTATGGTGGAAATGAAGCAGTTACTGATGACTATAAAGTAAGTGTAAAATTTGGAGTAGTTCCAGGGGAATACAAACAAGGGTTTGAAGATTATCCTGCAGGTTGGATATTTGATGGAGCATGGGAATGGGGAGTTCCATCAGGGCCAAGTCCAGCACCTTTTGAAGGAGAAAAATTAGCAGGAACAGTATTGAATGGAAGCTATCCAAGTAGTACAGATAGCTGGCTAGTAACTCCACCTATAGATTTAAGAGATAAAAATATAGAAAGTGCAACACTAAGGTTTAATGAATGGTATGAAATAGAAGATTATTTTGGTAATGGTTGTTATGTATTAATAACTAATGATAATGGTGAAAATTGGACACGGGTAAGTCCAACTCGTACAGGCAATGGGAAAGAATGGAGAGAATCAACTATAAATCTTGCTGATTATATAGGCTCAGAAAAACCAGTATTTGTAGCATTCAGACTAACATCTAATTACTCACGCAATAAAGCAGGCTGGTATATTGACAACGTTAGAATAGTAGGTGCTGAAAATGAACCACCAGCTACACCTGTAGAGTTAACTGCAGAACAAGGTATGACAGGAATTAAACTTACATGGGAAAAAGTATCTGATGGCGATTTATCCCATTATAATGTATATCGTTCAGTAACATCAGGCGAAGGATTTGAGTTAATTGCAGAATCTAAAAATAATGCTTTTACAGATACTAAAGCAGAGGCAGGGACTACTTATTACTACAAGGTTGCTGCAGTAGACTTCGCAGGAAATATAAGTGAGCTTAGTGATGAAGTAGATGAAGTAATGCCAGAAGTATTAACAATATTTAGTGCTGACTTTGAAGAAAATGATGGCGGTTTTACAACGGGAATTTTGGGTAAAAGCAATGGAAACCCTTGGCAATGGGGAGTTCCAACATCAGGACCTTATTTAGCAACCTCTGGAGAAAAACTATGGGCAACAAATCTTTCAGGAAAATATAACAGGGATACTAGTGCATATATTCAAAGCCCAAGTATTAAACTACCTGCAGATAAGGATTCATATTTAATATTCAACCACTGGGTAGATATTGAAACATGGGATTACGGTCAAGTATTAATTTCTAAAGACGATGGGCGTAATTGGATTAATATAACACCTATGAATGAGTGGGATGATCCAAACTATAGCGAACAAGTTAAAGAATGGAGTGAGCAGGAGCTATCTTTAAGTGAGTTTAAGGGAGAAGATATAATAGTAAGATTTTACTTCTGTTCGGATGTTTCAGTAGAATATGATGGATGGTATATAGATGATGTATATGTTGTAGGAACGGAATCCACACCAGATTCAGTTAAAAATCATAGCAAATCAATGGCTATTTATGGAGATACTATGAACCGATTATCTGATAAAGCTGAAGTTAAAAAATCAGGCTATAAGGCTCCAGAAGAAGCAAAGTTTAGCCTAATGAGAGATAAAGTTAACAAATATAAAACTATAGATGATGGAGAAATTAGAGCAAAAGTAGATAGCATTCCAATGGATGCAGTAGTAACAGTTTTAGAAACCGGGAAGAGTGTTAGAACAAATTCAGCTACAGGTAAATATGAGTTAAACCATGCCTCTAATGAAGAAGGGCAAAAGTGGACTCTTCGTGCCGAAGCTTATGGATATTTTCCACAAGAAGTGCAGGTTTACTTGGAAGATGAAGCAACTGTAAATCAAAACTTTAAACTTGTGAAAATTCCACAAGGAACGATTGTTGGTCGAGTATTTGACAGATATTCAAAGGATCCAGCAGCAAATGCTGTTATAAGGATAAAAGAAGATCCAAGAATTGCTCCAGCAGTAGCTGATGAAAATGGAAGATTTACAATTCCAAATGTATATGAAGGGGAATATACGCTGAAGGTTGTAGCAGATGGATTTGAATCAGGAGAAACAAATATAACAGTGCTGCCAAACCAAGACAATGAAGCAAATATTGGGTTGAAGAGATTTTTAGGATATGACGGAGTAATTAGCTATGACGATGGAACAGGTGAAGATGCTCTCGTATTAAATGGTTCTGGGAATGGGCTGGCTGTAAGAATGACACCTGCTCAATATGGAAAAGTTAAGGCAGCCAATATATACTTTTGGGATAATTCATGGCCATCACCAGGAGGAAATGAAATTGGAATAGCAATATTTGATATGAAGGATAATGGTGACCCGGGGAATATAATTGGGGAACCAAAATTTGTAACAATTGAAAGAGGAAAATGGAACACAATCGACCTATCAGAATATGGTTTTGCTACAGATAGGGACTTCTTTATAGCGACAGTTCAAAATAAGGAAGGAACTCAATGCCCAGGCACAGGTATAGATAGCAGCAGCCCAGCACCAGAAAGATCATATCTTCATATAGGTGGAGGAGATTTCACACCAATTGCAGACGAAGATATCAAAGGCGGATTGATGATCAGAGCTATCATGGAATACCATATTGCTACACCAGAAATAACCAATCTAAAAGATATAAACTATACAAATCAAGATAAAGTGACTGTTGAAGGTATAGCGGGAACAGATGGCATAGTTAACGTATACGTAAATGACAATGAACCAATTAAGGTTCAAACAGAAAACAGAAGATTTTCAGCAGAAGTAGGTTTAGCAGGAGATGAGACTACAATCAAGGTAACTGCAGAGATAGATGGAAAGGAAACAGAACCATCAACTCCTGTAAGGGTAATTAAGGATAAAATAGCTCCAACACTTGAAGTAGTTAAACCTATGGATGGAGAAAAATTAAATGTAGAAGTAGTTCATGTAATAGGAAGTACAGCTGATGAATATTTCAATAAATTATTGGTAAATGGCAAAGAAGCTACATTAGATGAAGAAGGCAATTTTGATGAAAGAGTAATAGTATCTGAAGGGGAAAACACTATTATAATAAGGGCAACTGACTTAGCGGGAAATGAAACTACAGTAGAAAGAAAGGTATTCGTAAAACTAGATGGTCCAATATTAACAGATATCAATCCTAATGAAGATTTGACATTAAAAGTTGGAGACGAATTAGAAGTAAGCTTTAGAAGTGAAACAGGCGGAGAAGCATATTTCAGAATAGTTAACCCATTTGCAGTATCATCAGCAGAGGAAACTAAAATGGAAATGACAGAAGTTGAAGATGGCTACTATGTAGCAAAATGGACAATTCCAGAAGGAACAGTATTAAACAGAGCAATGGTAGAAGTCGAGTTCACTGATGCTGCAGGGAATAGAGCAGTAGGAGTTGCACCAGGCAGAATAACTGTAAGCGGAAACCCAGGCCCAACAGAACACAAGCCAATGGAAGAACTGCCTATTAATGCAATGATGGTTGGGAATGAAGCATATGATGTGGGATATCTAAATAATAATGTGAGTGCACAAACAAAATTCATAAATTGGATTCAGTCAGGGAATGAAGTATATATTAAATTAAGTAGAACAATAATCATTAACTTGAATGGTGAACCAATAGATGCAAATATTTTACCAAGTCAATTGACCTACTATGATGCAGCAGGCAATACCACAATATATGTGAAATAGTATATAAAAAGTATTTTTATATCTATAAAAGGAATCAACTCTAAAAGGGTTGGTTCTTTTTTTATGGATAAGTATAATAAAAAGTTATTTTAATAATATATTAGTTTAACAAAGTTACCCATATTCTTTTAATTTTAGGACATTAATGCGTATAAAATTAGACATATTACTGCGATGAAGGGACATTTGTTAGCAATACGTACAAATATCAGCCGTATAGGGCAATATATTACAATATTTACTTATATTGACAAATATGGATATGCGATAGTATAATTTATTTAAGAATTTTTCAAAGGATAAAGCAATGTAAATAGTAGATGCAGGTTACAAGCAAATAAAACTATATAAGGGGGTGAAAAGGGTTAGATTAGTATTCTTAAAATGGCAGTCATGTACTTAGCACTATTTTTTATCGCAGTACATTAATTGCAGGGAAAAATAAAATAAAAATGGGGGTATTGAAGATGAAAAAGAAAAGCTTAGTGACTTTAGTACTTATTGCGGTTTTGGCATTTAGTTTGGGCGTAGGAACTGTAGCGTATTTTAAAAAGGATTTCGCTAGCAATAATAATGCTGTAAGAGGTGCAAAATTTGAAGTAGATTCAAATGGCACCTTAGATAAGGATGTGGAATTTGATTTGTCAGGTGATCCATTATATCCAGGGATCAACAAAGATGCATACACGTTTGTGATAGACAAAAAAGGCACAGAAGTACCTGTTAGATATGAGATTCAATTGACACCATCAGATCCACTTTTTGAAATAGTTAATGGGAAAAACAGCCCAGTTAAGTTGTATCTATATAGAAAAGTAGCAGGAAATTGGGAAAAGATTGGTGGGACAGAAAAAGTTATGGTGAACAATCCTTTAACCTTGGAAGAGTTTAAGATTGGCTTAGAATGGCCTCACACTGATTATGATATATTGTATCAAGGTAAAACTGGGAAAATAGCAATAAATGTACTTGCAACCCAGGTAGATGGGGGGGCACCACCTGAAGAACCAGGAGACCCAGCAATAACTGGGACATTCCTTGAAAATGCATTTTTGAAGAATTTTGGATATGTAACGGTTAACGTACGAAATGTTCCAGAGGCAGCTAAATTTAGCGTAGTATACAAGCTCTCTGATGGCATTACCCAAGGAGAAACAGAAATTGTTAATATAGGGGAACAGGCAGGGATGATATATCATAATGGACAAACTAATGTAGATATTAAAATATTTGATCAAGGCGGGAATCTTATTCATACTTTCACTGATGTAACATTGGCAAAGTAGCAAAATAAGGGTGGGAGAAAAACCGCCCTTATTCTACTCATTAGTAAATGTAGAAGGAATAGAGGGGGACATATGGCTTAAATATAAAAAATATAATATAAAGGGGGTTCATGATAATGATGAAGATTAACAGAAAAGCCAAAGCGCATTTCTCGTTGTTATTGGCAATGGTACTAATACTAGGATGTTGTACATCATTTGCATTTGCTGGCAGCAAACTAACTGATGCGAAAGTTAACAGTGCGAAAGAAGAACTAAAAAGCGCAGCGCTAAGCAAGATAGACAGCAAGGTATCAAATGTTCTAGATAGTGAAAAGTACACTGAAGTGCTAGTTTATTTAGAAGACCAAGTAGATACTCAAAAGGTGGCAAATGCAACAAAGAGTGCAGTATCTAAAGCTATGACACCATACATGACAAAACTAGAAGTGAGAAAAGGTGTAGTAGAATCACTAAAAGATAAGGCAGAGTCAACTCAGGTTGATTTACTAAAATATATTGAGCAAGAAAAAGAAAAGGGAAATGTAGTAGAATATACACCATATTATATTGTAAACATGGTATATGTAAAAGCTACAAAAGAAGTAATAGAGAACATTTCATATATGACAGAAGTAAAAAAAATATACAAGAACAACTTTATAGAATTGGAAAAACCAGAAACATTAAATGTAGAACCAGCAGCTGTAGAGGGACTAGAATGGAATATTGAAAGAGTTGGAGCAAATCTAGTATGGGATATGGGAATAGATGGCACAGGAGCAGTTGTAGGGCTAATAGATACAGGAGCTACATGGGATCATCCAGCTTTGAAGGAAAAATGGAGAGGATATGACCCAGCTACAGGTGCTACAAATCCAGAAGGAAACTGGATTGATCTCATAAATGGAAGAAGTTTGCCATACGATGAGCCATCACTTCCTCATGGCGGCCATGTACTTGGTACCATTTTGGGACAAGAACCAGATGGAAGCAATAAAATAGGCGTGGCTCCAGGAGCAAAATGGATAGCAGCAAAAGCTTTTTCAGCAGAAGGTGGATATGATGATGATTTAATCACTGCAGGACAATGGATGCTCGCACCTGGTGGGGATCCAACTAAAGCTCCAGATGTAGTGAACAACTCTTGGGGTGGAGGCGCTGTAGTAGACGATTGGTTTAGGGGTGTTGTTAATGCTTGGAAGGCAGCAGGAATAGTCCCAGTATTTGCAGCAGGGAACCAAAAAACAGGAGAACCAGCACCATGGCCAGGGTCTATAGAGAATCCTGGAAACTATCCTGAAAGTTTTGCTGTTGCAGCTACAGATAAAAATAATATTAGGGGCTCTTTTTCAAAATTAGGACCTTCATTATATGATGATAAAATAATTAAACCTGAAATATCAGCTCCAGGGGTAGGAATTCGTTCATCAGTACCAGGAGGAGGTTATGAAGGCGGATGGTCAGGAACTAGTATGGCTGCACCTCATATAACAGGTACAGTAGCATTGCTGGTATCAGCAAATAGTTCGCTAACCGTAGAGGACATAGAAGGAATTATAGAAGATAATGCAACACCGCTTACTGATGGTACTTATCCAAACGCACCAAACTTCGGATACGGATATGGATTAGTAAATGCATTTGATGCAGTTTCAGCAACAACAACAGGAAGAGGTACTATTAAGGGTAAAGTTACATCAGAAGGTGAAGACTTAGGAGACCCTATTATCGAACATGAACAAGCAGTAACTGAAGCTTTTGTAGGTTCAGACATTGAAATCACTGCAAATATAAGCGATGATGTTTCTATAGTAGAAGCTGAGTTGCTTGTTAAGCAAGAAAATAAAACCTATTGGTTAACGATTCCAATGAATAGAACATCTGGAGACTACAAGAATGGTGTGTACAGTGCAACAATAACTTATGACCTTTTACAAGAACCAGGATTTGTTTATAAAATTAAAGCTAGAGATTATGGTGGGAATGTAACAGTTACTGATGACTATAAAGTAAGTGTAAAATTTGGTATAGCTCCGGGAGAATACAAACAAGGGTTTGAAAATTATCCTGCAGGTTGGATATTTGATGGAGCATGGGAATGGGGAGTTCCATCAGGGCCAAGTCCAGCACCTTTTGAAGGAGAAAAATTAGCAGGAACAGTATTGAATGGAACCTATCCAAGCAGTACAAATAGCTGGCTAATAACTCCACCTATAGATTTAAGAGACGGAAATATAGAAAGTGCAACACTAAGATTTTATGAATGGTATGAGATGGAAAATAACTATGATAAGGGTTACGTTTTAATAACTAGCGATTATGGTCAAACTTGGACGCAGGTAGGTCCGATTCGTACAGGTGATGGAAAGGCATGGAAGGAATCAGTTATAAATCTTGCTCCTTATGCAGGCTCACAAGACCCAGTATTTGTAGCATTCAGACTAACATCTGATAGCTCAGGCAATAAAGCAGGCTGGTATATTGATAATGTTAGAATAATGGGTGCTGATAATGAACCACCAGCTGCACCTACAGGTTTAACTGCACAATCAGGTATGACAGGAATTAAACTTGCATGGGGAAAAGTACCTGATGGCGATTTATCTCATTATAATGTATATCGTTCATTAACATCAGGTGAAGGATTTGAGTCAATTGCAGAGCCTGCAAATAATGCTTTCACAGATACTACAGCGGATGCAGGAATTACTTATTACTACAAGGTTGCTGCAGTAGACTTATCAGGAAATATAAGTGGGTTTAGCGAGGAAGTATCTGCAGCAATGCCAGAAGTATTAACAATATTTAGTGCTGACTTTGAAGAAAATGATGGCGGTTTTACAACAGGAACTACAGCTGAAAACAATGAAAATCCTTGGCAGTGGGGAGTCCCAACATCAGGACCTAATGGAGCAACATCTGGAGAAAAACTATGGGCAACAAATCTTTCAGGAAGCTATAACAAAAATACTGACGCATATATTCAAAGCCCAGCTATATCTCTACCTGTAGATAAGGATCCATATTTAACATTCAACCACTGGGTAGATATAGAAGGGACAACTACACTATATGATTATGGTCAAGTATTAATTTCTAAAGATAATGGGCTTACTTGGACGAATATAACACCTACGGCTAATGGAAAATATGGCAAACGAGTTCAAGCATGGACTGCAGAAGAGATATCTTTAAGCGCATTTAAGGGGGAAAATGTAAAACTAAGATTCTACTTCCATTCAGATGGCTCAGTACAATATGATGGATGGTATATAGATGATGTTTACGTTGTAGGGACAGAATCTACACCAACTCTAGTTAAAAATGGTAGTAAACGAGACATCATGGGCAAATTATCTGATAAAGCCGAAGTTAAAAAATCAGGCTATAAGGATCCAGAAGAAGCAAAATTTAATCTAAAGAAGGATAAAGTTAACAAATATGAAACTATAAATGATGGAGAAATTAAAGCAACAGTAGATAGTATTCCAATGGATGCAGTAGTAACAGTTTTAGAAACTGGGAAGAGTGTTAAGACAAACCCAGCTACAGGTAAATATGAGTTAAGACATGCTTCTAATGAGGAAGGGCAAAAGTGGACTCTTCGTGCTGAAGCTTATGGATATTTTCCACAAGAAGTAAAGGTTCACTTGGATGATGAAGCAACTGTAAATCAAAACTTTAGACTTGTGGAAATTCCAAAAGGAACAATTGTTGGCCGAGTATTTGACAGATATTCAAATGATCCAGCAGCAAATGCTGTTATAAGGATAAAGGAAGACCCAAGAATTGCTCCAGTAGTAGCTGATGAAAATGGAAACTTTACAATTCCAAATGTATATGAAGGAGAATATACATTAAAGGTTGTAGCAGATGGATTTGAACCAGGAGAAGCAAATATAACGGTGCTGCCGGGTCAGGATAATGAAGCAAATATTGGATTGAAGAGATTTGTAGGACATGAAGAAGAAATTAGCTATGATGATGGAACTGCAGAAAATGCTCTTGTATTAAATGCTTCTGGGAATGGGCTGGCTGTAAGAATGACACCTGCTCAATATGGGAAAGTTAAGGCAGCCAATATATACTTCTGGGATAATTCATGGCCATCACCAGGAGGAAATGGAATTGGAGTAGCAATATTTGATACAAAGGCTAATGGTGATCCAGGAAATATGATTGGGCAGCCAAAATTTGTAACAATTGAAAGAGGAAAATGGAACACAATTGACCTATCAGAATATGGCTTTGCTACAGACAGAGACTTCTTTATAGCGACAGTTCAAAATAAGGATGGAACTCTATGCCCAGGTACAGGTATAGACAACAGCAGCCCAGCACCGGAAAGATCATATCTTCATGTAGGCGGAGAAGACTTCACACCAATTGCAGATGAAGATATCAAAGGCGGATTGATGATCAGAGCTATCATGGAATACTCTGTTAGTACACCAGAAATCACCAATCTAAAAGATATAAACTATACAAATCAAGATAAGATAACTGTTGAAGGTATAGTAGGGGCTGATGGCATAGTTAACGTATATGTAAATGGTGTGAAAGCAAATAGGGTTCAAACAGAAAATAGAAGATTTTCAACAGAAGTAGATTTAGCAGAAGATGAAACTACAATCATGTTAACTGCAGAGATGGATGGAAAGGAAACAGAACCATCAACTCCTGTAAGGGTAATTAAGGATAAAATAGCTCCAACACTTGAGGTAACCAAACCTATGGATGGAGAAAAATTAAATGTAGAAGTAGTTCATGTAATAGGAAACACAGCTGATGATCATTTCGATAAATTATTGATTAATGATAAGGCAGTGGCTATTGATCAAGATGGGAACTTCGATGAAAGATTGATAATGAATAGTGGAGAAAATACTATAACTGTTAAAGCATCTGATATAGCAGGGAATGAGACTGTAGTAGAAAGAAAGGTATTCGTAAAACTAGATGGCCCAGTGCTAGAAGATATTCATCCAACAGAAGATGTTAGATATGTTACTGGGGATACAGTAACAGTTAGCTTCAAATCAGAAACGGGAGGAAATGGATACTTCAGAATAGTGCCAAACGTTGCAGTAGAAGGTGGAGAACAAACAAAGGTTCCTATGATTGAATCTCAAGAAACCCCAGGGTTGTACCAGGGAAGCTGGGTTGTTCAAGAAGGATTTGCCATAGATAATGGCATCATAGAAATCGAGTTCACTGACGCTGCAGGAAATAGGGTAGAAGGAGTTGCACCAGGTAAAATAACTATCAACGGAACAGCTCCAACAGAACACAAGCCAATGGAAGAACTGCCTGTTAATGCAATAATAGTTGGGGATGAAGCATATGATACAGAATATCTAAATAATAATACGGGTGCACAAACAAAATTAGTAAATTGGATTCAGTCAGGCAATGAAGTATATATTAAATTAAATAGAACAACAATCATTAACTTAAATGGGGAACCAATAGATATAAATATTTTACCAAGTCAATTGACCTACTACGATGCAGCAGGCAATACTACAATATATGTGAAAGCCCAATAAGGGAAAGATAGAACAAGAATCAACCCTAAAAGGGAGTTCAACTTAGGGATTTACGAAAACAAGTAAATTTTTGACCGACTCTCTTCAAGCAGAGGTAAAAAGGAACGACCATACAGGAGTTAATAAGCTCCTGTGTGGTTGTTTTTTTCTTGTAAAAACAAGAAAGCAAGGGGCAGATAAGAATTATTTATAAAGTTTAAAAAGTTATTAACTGCCAATAGTATTGTTATATGTGCTTTTTTAATTTTGCTTTTTCTGATAAAATGATAAATGATATTTAATAAGTAGGTGATTTTATGAAGGCTCCAGTTGAGAAAAATAAAGAATATGAATTTTACATAGAGGGAATGGGATTTCAAGGGGAAGGAGTAGGGAAAGTAGAGGGTTTTACTGTTTTTGTTCCGGGAGCTATTAAGGGAGAAAAAGTTAGAGCTAAAATTCTCAAGGTGGATAAAAGATTTGCTTTTGGAAAATTAATTGAGATTATTGAAAAGTCAGAGTTTAGAGTAAAGCCTAAATGTGATATATATGAAAAATGCGGAGGATGCCAGATTCAGCATATGTCCTATCCAATGCAGCTTCAATTTAAAAAGCAAAGGGTTATAGATGCAGTTGAGAGAATAGGAAAGCTCAATGATGTGGTTATTCATGATACTTTAGGAATGGGAAATCCATTTAGATACAGAAATAAAGTTCAGCTTCCTGTAAGGGACAACCATGGAAAGGTTAAGATTGGATTTTATTCTAAGGGGAGCCATAACGTTGTTGATACAAAATCCTGCTGTATTCAAAGTGAAAAAGCAGATAAAATTGTTGAAATTTTTAGGACATGGATGGAAAAGTATAATGTTTCTGCTTATAATGAGGAAACAGGTACAGGAGATATTAGGCATATCATGATAAGAGAAGGATTTAAAACCGGTGATGTAATGGTTGTAATTGTTACTAATGTGGATAAAATCCTATTTAAAGAAGAGCTTGTGGATAAGTTTAAACATGATATAAAAGGTATAGTTTCTATAATTCAAAATATCAACAATGAAAAAACCAATGTTATACTTGGAAATAAAAATATTACTTTATGGGGAAAGCCATATATTGAGGATTACATAGGTGAATTTAAATTTAAGATTTCCCCCAATTCATTTTTTCAAGTAAATCCTGTTCAAACAGAAGTTTTATATAGCAAAGCCCTTGAGTATGCAAATTTAAAGGGCAGTGAAAATGTGTTTGACGCCTACTGCGGTACGGGCACAATTTCTTTATTCTTATCAAAAAAAGCTAAAAAGGTTACAGGTGTTGAAATTGTTGAAGCTGCCATTAAAGATGCTAAGGAAAATGCCAAGGCAAACGGTATTAATAATGCAGAGTTTATTGTAGGTGAAGCAGAAAAAGTAATTCCTGAACTTATAAAAGATGGCAATTATGCAGACGTTGTTGTTGTCGACCCCCCAAGAAAAGGCTGCGGTCAAGAGCTTTTAAATTCAATAGGCATGATGAAGCCTGCAAGGATAGTCTATGTATCCTGTGATCCCGGGACACTTGCCAGGGATATAGGGATACTTGCAGAGAAAGGATATAAGGTTGAAGAGATTCAGCCGGTAGATATGTTTCCGGGAACGAGCCATGTTGAAGTATGCTGCCTTCTGAAAAGGATGTAAGCATGTGGCTGGTTGGAAA
>ENA-UOOE01002218-UOOE01002218.1-fermentation-metagenome-genome-assembly--contig:-NODE-2218-length-14317-cov-7.561983_pt1 | contig 14317 bp, 8 predicted proteins | sample MGYA00245776_ERZ724021 | MGnify/ENA primary metagenome ERZ724021 (study PRJEB28704, sample SAMN03018321) | fermentation metagenome | biome: anthropogenic terrestrial biome; feature: soil; material...
GGATTTATTGCTCAAGGTATAGGAACTTCAATGATACAAATGTCAAATATAGTAAAAAATCCATTGATATGGCTTCCTGCAATTGTATCCTCTGCAATATTAGGACCTATATCGTCATATGTATTTAAGATGGAGGGAAATAGTATAGGAGCAGGTATGGGAACCAGCGGACTGGTGGGACAGTTCGCAACTATTGATACAATGGGTTCAAGTCCGAGAGTGATAGTATTGATAATCTTGATGCACTTTGTTTTGCCGGGAATTATATCGTTCATAGTATCCGAATGGCTAAGGAAGATAGGTTGGATTAAAAAAGGAGATATGACTCTTTAAAATTATCCTATTTTAATTATTGAAATATTTAAAAGCATGAAAGGAGGAAAATGAATGGATAAAAGAAGACTTAAAGTAATGCTAACTTTTGTTTTGGCAGCGTCTATATCATTTGGGATCATTCCCTTCGATAAATATATTGCTATCAATGCAATAGCGGCAGATACAAATACTACAGATGAAGATAAAACAAATCCCGTAATTGATTATGCTTATGTAGAAGATGGAGTATTGAGACTCAGCATATCGGATGATGAAGAGTTGGCTACAAAACCAATTATATATACGATAAATAAGGAGTTTCGATCCTATGAAATTAAATTAAAGGATTATGAGTATGAATACGACGGCAGAAAAAAGGTAGGTAAGGTATACGAGATTGAAGTTGAAATCCCCTCATCTATCTATATAACTATAAAAGATTATGCAGACAATGAAAGCAATTATAATTTTTCAATTAAAGAAGATAATGCACCGCTTACAAAATATATTCCGGAATTTATTTTGGAGAGATTGGCTAAAAATAGGCAGTCCGAGGTCAATAAATTTAAAGGATTTGAGGATATATTTGAACTGGAATATGGCAAAGTCGTAAATGCCTTTAGTTTATATGACGAAGTCATAAAGGATAACTATTATCGATACAATAAAAATGATATTAAATTTAAATTGAGCGGCTTATCCTGTGATAAAGATGGAAATATTAAGCTTGATAAATACGGTTTATTCAAGGTTATCATGACAAATAATAAGGACAAAACTTTTGAAGAGACTGCATACATACTTATTAAACCTGATTGGAAAAATTCTGAAGACAGAAGAAGTCCCGTAAATTTTAGTCCATATATAGTATATAATGATAAAATAAAAGTTGCCGACCATTTTAGATATGAAGATGAAACTAACTCGAAAAAGGGAAAGAGCAAAATAGATACGAATTATATGTTAGTCTACAATGAAGATACAGACAAAACAGTCGAGATGAATGACCAGATAAATTTAGAGCTAAACAAGATATACAAGCTAAGTGTTTTAAATTTTGAAACTAATTCCCAACAGGATTTTTATGTGATGAGACAAGAGAAGGAAAAAACCAAAATTAAAAACTTCACAGATGTAGATAAAGGATTTTGGGCATCAAGAGACATCAGTCAATTGGTGTCAAAGGGCTTGATATCTGGTTATCCTGACGGGACATTTAGACCTAAGGGAAATATAACTGTAAAAGAATTTATGGTTATGTTAAGCAGACTAATAGCTGCAACTCCTGCAAAAGGGAAGCCTGTTGTAGGAGATGCAATGGTTCCGATTAGCCTCAATTCATGGGGATATATAGAGTCAAAATCCATTTTGGACAGAGTACCACCTGATAATCTATATAGATTTAATTATTTAAATATAGATAGACCTATAAGCAGAGAAGAAGTGGCATTTTTAATAGATAATGCCTTAGATTTAGGAGCTGTATACAATACCGATATGAGTAAGAAGCTTACCGACGTAGCTATATCATCATATATATCGGAGATTACAAAGCTTGTAGACCTAGAAGTTATATCAGGATATCCCGATGGAACATTCAGACCTAAAAACAATATAACAAGAGCAGAGATAGCAGCTTTATTTGTAAAAATTAAATAATATATGATAGAAATCCTAGGGATTTAAATGTCCTTAGGATTTTTTATGTTAATTATAATTCCGAGCATTGTCGAGGAAGGTTTATAATATAGATTTAAAAAAATACCCTCTTTAACCGATATTAATAATATTAAGTATGCTTATAAGGAGGTTTTTTACTTGAATAATAAAATTAAAAATATAGTGCATAGATGTATAGGTTTAATATTAGTTATGTCGATAATCATACCTATGATTATGCCATCTACAGTGTTTGCAGGTACATACACTGTAAAGGATTGGAATGAATATAGGGAGAAGCTTAAAAATGGTATTATGAATCAGGAAGAGAGTATAATTATTAATTTTAATGGAAGTGAAATCTTTACTTCAGAGAACATGGCCCGTATTAAAATTGAAAATGAATTTAAAGAAGCATTGAGTTCAACCCCTTATCACCTAGGGGAGTTAAATATAACAAATAAGACAATCGTTCCTGTACTTGATGAAACCACAAAAGTTTTAAAAAGTGTAACCCATCAAATAGAGTATAAATACATTAAACAGGATTTTGATAGTTTAAGGGCAAATCTTAATGAACAATACAATATAATTAAAATTAAATTTACTGATTATGAGAAAATAAAGTACGCCTATGATTTTATAGTTGGTGCCTTGAGTAATGTCGAAGGTAAGGAAGTATCTGAAATTAAGGGAATATTTATTCATAAACAAGATGATAAGGATATTCTTGATAAAAGCTCATATACAATCCTATTTGCGATGATGATGGATGAACTGGGATACGATAATGATATTGCCATTGGGAAAGTTGAAGAAGAAGGAAGCATATGGAATTTAGTGAAGGTTCAAGGTCTATGGTATCATGTGGATGGTAGACAGGAAAGTATTGAGGATAATGTTGTTAGTGATAAGTGTTTCTTGATACTAAAGGATAAATCTATCTGGAATTTTGATAGACATAGGGGAAAGGTTTTTGCAGATGAAAAATATGTAGGGAGCAATCCTACAGTCCAACAACTAATATATGAAATAGAGCTAATTAAAAAAGATATAGATAAAACAATTAATGATATCAAAAATATATCTGAAGATACATCAATAGAAAAGATTAAAGAATCTAAGCAGAAGCTTATAACCATAGAAGAGAAGAAAAAGAACTACGATGAATTAAAAGATATATTAAAGAGCGAAGTAGATAAATATCAAGATGGAACTTTAAGCACAGCTTTTGAAGAACTGGAAGGGAAAATAGATGATTTAACAAATAAAATCCTCAAGAAAAAAGAGTCAATTGTAATTAAAGCAGTAACAAAAGCAGAAAAAACTTTTCAAATGAATGATATTTTAGCCGCCAAAGAATCAATTACCATGATTGCAAATAAAGATCTAGAAGAAAGAATAAATGCTCTGGAAGCAGCTGTTGCTGCAATACAAAAGGCTGAAAGAACAAAATCTGAGGAAGACATTATCCTTGCTAAAGATGCAGTTAAAATTGTAAGACAGGAACAAAGAACAGAGCTAGAAGAAAGAATAAAAATCTTAGAAGCTACCATTGCTGTGGAAAAGGCGGAAAGAACTAAATTACTAGATGATATAGAGAAAGCATTTGATTCAGTTGATAATCTTAAAGAAGGAGAAACAAAGACAAATCTAAAGGATAGAATAAAAGCTTTACAAGATGAAATAGATGATAATGAAAAAGAACAGAAATTAATCAATGAAGTTAAAGAAATAGTAGAAGAAATAGAAAGCAACTTAAGAAACAATAAAATAGAGGGTTTAGATGATAAAATTAATGACGCGAATGCTGCAATAGAAAATATTAAAACTGAATCTATAAAGAAACAATTACAAGGGAGAATAGATAATGTTAAAATTGCAGTAGATGCAATAAAATCAATAAATAATGCAGATGATAGTATAAAAAATATCCCTGTAGAAGATATATTAGATCCTCAAGATTCATTAATAAGTAGAATTGATAAATCTGAAGAATTTGTTAAAGTAGCTGAACAAGAAATTAAGAAAATTAAGGATATGGGTGTTAGAACTAATCAACAAAATAGAATAAAGGCTATTAAGCTGGTAATAACTGCGATGAAAGCAGTAGAAAAAGCAGAAACTGCAATCCCCCTAAAAATGACTTATGTTACATCATCAAGAAAAGCTATAGATAATATTAGTAAAGATTATCAAACAGAAATAAATACTTTAAATGCTAGATTAGATAGGGTAGAATCGGCAATAGATTCATCAGATTTAGTGACAAAAGCTGTAAAGGCAGTAGAAAAGGCAGAAAAAAGCATGAAAGACATAGATATTGCTTTAGCAAGGGAAGCTGTTAAGCTGCTTCCGGATGGAATAATAAAGGATGATTTAAACAATAGAATAGATGCAACAGCTGCAATGGGAAAAACAGAAGTTTGTCTTGCAAAATATCTTAGGGAATATTCTGAGACTAATAAAACTGAATTACAGAATGCTGTAGATATTGCTGATACGGCTATAAATAAGCTTAAAGAAAGTATAGTTAAAACACAACGAATCAGCAGAATGACAGTCATAAAAAAAGCGAAATTAGCTATAGAATTGATTGAAGATGTTAAGAAAACTGGTTCAATTGAGGATGCAGAGACAGCTATTGCTGACATATCAGACAGTAAAATTAAAAAAGAATTAGAAAAGAAATTAAAAGATATCATTTCTATGATAGATACTGATAAAAAGATTGAAAATGCGGAGAAAGCAGTTAATGAAGCCATAACTAGTTTAACAACGGAAGGGACATTATCATCAGATAATATTCTGGCAGTAAAAGAAGCTGAAGAAGCAGTTAAAAATTTACCAACCAGCAACATAAAAAAAGAATTCCAAGCTACGATTAAGGAATTAAACAATGCAATAAAGGCTAAACAAACGGTGGAAAATGCGGAAATAAAAGCTGAGAATGGCACGTTAACAGCGAAGGACGTTACAGCGGCAGAAAAGGCGTTGTTAAATATTAATCCAGATTACAAACCGGGTCTTGATGATAGAGTTAATGCATTAAGAGCTAAATTAGAAAAAAATGAAGCTGCTGACCTTCTTAAAAAGGCAAAAGAAGCAGTAAAAAAAGCAGAAGAAACAAAACTATCAAAAGATATTACAGCAGCTAAAAAGGCAATAGACTTGGTTAAAGATCAAACTGAAAAAGATAAATTAACTGAGGAAATAGAAACTCTGGAAGTTTCAATAGCAGAAAATTTAGTAAAGTATGCTGAAGAAAGTGCGTTGCATAATAGCAAAACACTATCAAAAGATATTACGACAGCTAAGAATGCAGTAGCTGCAATTAGTAATAAGGCTGAGTACAGAGATAAAATATCAAATCTAAATGCTAGGATCCGAGCACTTGAAAGCTATGTACAAACTATAAAGGTATTGGAAAATGCAGAAAAAAATAGAAATGAGATAAACAAAAATGCTGCTGGGACAGCTCTAGAAGATTTTAAAAGTATAATTGAAAAAATTGCAGATGAAGATAAAACTATATATGAAGGTATGATAAGTGATATAAGCAGTAGGATTAAAGCCATAGAAGACTATCTAAAAGATGAAGGGGCAAAGGTTACTGAAGCTGAAGAAGCTGTTCTTGAAGCAGAAGGTGAAATGAAAAAAGATTCAGAACCCAGTAATGAAACAATCCAAAAGGCACAAAAAGCCATAGACAAAGTAACTGATAAAAAACTTAGAGCAAGTTTACAGAAACGATTAGATGCTATTCAAATAGCAAAGGACGCTAAAGCAGCTGTTGCCAGAGCAGAAGCATATCCTACAGAAAAGAGTGTGAAGGATGCAGAAACTGCTTTAAATAAGGTAGATGGCAGATATAAAGATATCATTGAACATTTAGGGAAAATAATTGCTGATTTAAAAAACCAATTAGACATATCAAAGAAGGTTGCAGAAGCTACAAAGTTGGTAGAAAAGGCAGTTGAAAGCAGAATAGCAGCAGACAGCATAAAAGCCAGATTTGCTGTTGATGAGCTTAAGGATCTGGCAGAAGATTCATATAATAGGTTAAAAAAGATATTAGATGATTTGGATCAATCAATAGGAGAAGAAGAAATCAATGAAACTGAAGCTTTAAAAGCTGCTAATGAGGCATTAAATGATGTATTCAAAATTATTGATGAAACCAATACTTTTATTTCTAAAATTATAGAAGGAGCAGATGATGAAACTGACAAAATAAAAGCAGCATATGAAATGATAGATGATGCCAAGAATCAGGTTATAAAGGCAAATGCTGCCGTTAGGAAATTAAGCAACCAAAAGGATTTATTAGCTCAAATAGACTATGCAAATGAAGAAATAGAGTTGTCAGAGGACAATATAGATGTAAAGGAAGCTGTAAGGTTAGTAAATATAGCATCATATTCGGTAGATAAGGCAAAAGATGAACAAGGTAAATCTCAAGCTAGATTGGATATTGCTGCTGCCAGAAGAGCAATAGATAGAATAGGTCATAATAAAAATAAAGACATTAAAAAAACAATATTAAATACCATAAACGCCATTGAAGGTAAATTAATTACAGATAATGACCAAGAACTTATAGATTTGGCTGTGAAGGCAGTTAATGATGCGGCTGATTTGCTTGCTGAGTCAATAAGAAAAGGTAATGTGATGAATGAACAGGAGAAAATTGATAAAGTTATTTTTGCTGCTAAAATGGCTATTGGCTGGATTAGTGACAATAACAAAGCTGCGAAAGATACCTTAACAGGATTTTTAAATGATATAGATGCAATGTACAAAGCGGAGAAAGAGGGAATATTAAACGAAGAACGTATAAAAAATGCAGAAAATGCAGTGGAGGCAGCGGAAGAAAAGTATAGAAGTGGTTCTGATGAACTGGAAAGTTATATCCGTATAGCTAGGTTAAGGGTAAAGATCATAATAAATGATGGACCGGATACTAAGGCAAAGATAGACGAACTAAACGCAAGATTAGATGCAATAGAAGGTAAAGGTAGCGGAGGCTCGGGAGGAAATAATGGAGGCGGTTCCGGAAACGGTGGCAATGATAAACCCGGAACAGGCGGCAACAAACCCGGCGGAAGCAATTCGCCCGGGAACATAATTCCGACAACTCCACTTCCAAACAATAAAAGGATTATAGGAGTTACAGAGCCGGAATGGGGAAAAACTAAAGAGCTAAAAAAGACCATTCCTACCACAGGCATTTCAACTTTAGATGCGTCAGCATTTAAGATTTACGAAAGTCAATTAAAGGTTACAGAGCTTTCCAATATATTGAAAACTACTAAGAATGCAAATGCTAGATTAGTAGTAAAAGGTAAAAATATTATCTCGGGTATAAAACCATATATATATGACAGCATTAATAATAGCATACTGCTACCTGTAAAGACCATAGGTGATGAATTAGGTTTTAGCGTAAGTCTAATCAATGGACCGGGTACCAAGAGATTGTTATTAAATGGAGTCGTGTATGGGGAAACTAAATCCATTATTATGGATATAGGAAGTGAACACTCATATATAAATGGCAGTTTAGTAAATTTGCCTTCCAAGCCTGTGATAATGGAAGGAAGAGCTTATATACCTGTAGATTTTATGGTTGAACACTTAGGATTAAATTTCAGTTATTATAATGATGGAGGAAGCATTCAACTACTGATAAATTAGGGGGCGGTTTATACCGTCCCTTGTATTTTTGTTTGTACTTTTTTATCACTGTGATAATATATAAGTTAAAGCATTGAGAATAATGAACGAGAGGCAAATTATGAACTTAAGAGAAGAGGCATTGGAATTACACAGTAAAAATAATTTTTATCAGTATCTTTGATTCGAATTTTGAAATATACTAGAGGGAGGTTTTATCTATGCTAGACATAAGACGTATCAGATCTAACCCTAAAGAAGTAGTAAATGCATTGAAAAAGAGGCATGGTAATTTTCCAATTGATAAAGTAGTGGAATTGGATGAAAAAAGAAGAAAAGTATTGGTTCAAGTTGAAGAGATGAAGGCTGAACAAAATAAGTCTTCTAAAGATATACCCAGACTAAAAAAGGAAGGTCAAGACGTCTCGGAAACCTTTAAGAAAATGAAGCTTTTGTCTGAGAAGATAAAAGAGTTAGATCAAGAAGTAAAAGAAATTGATGAAGAACTTAAAAAATTGTTGCTTCAGATACCAAATACGCCTCATAGTTCAGTAATAGAGGGCAGCAGTGATACTGATAATCTAGAAATGAGAAAATGGGGAGAGCCAAGGGAATTTGGATTTGAGCCAAAACCTCATTGGGAATTGGGAGTAAACTTAAATATTCTTGATTTTGAAAGAGCATCTAAGATTGCAGGAGCTAGATTCACATTGTTTAGAGGATTGGGCTCCAAGCTTGAAAGAGCGATCATCAATTTTATGCTTGAGCTTCATACGGAAGACCAAGATTATACGGAGTTTTCAACCCCATTTATGGTAAATAGGGACAGTATGATAGGCACAGGACAATTGCCAAAATTTGAAGAGGAAATGTTCCATCTGCCAAGCAAAGATTTTTTCCTTATTCCCACAGCTGAAGTTCCGTTAACAAATCTATTAAGAGATGAAATAATAGCTGAAAAAGAATTACCGATATATTATACTGCATATACTCCTTGCTTTAGGCAAGAAGCTGGTTCTGCCGGGAGAGATACCAGAGGACTTATTAGAAATCACCAATTCGATAAGGTAGAATTGGTTAAGTTTTCTCATCCCGATACCTCATATGCTGAGTTAGAGAAACTAACAAGCGATGCAGAAGAAGTCCTAAAGAGAATTGGCTTACCGTATAGAGTTGTGATGTTAAGTACAGGAGATTTAGGGTTTTCATCCGCAAAGACTTATGACTTGGAAGTATGGATGCCCAGTTACGGAAGATATGTAGAGATTTCCAGCTGTAGCAATTTTGAGGATTTTCAAGCAAGAAGAGCAAATATTAGATTTAGAAGAGAAAATGGTAAGGTAGACTTTTTACACACATTGAATGGCTCCGGATTGGCAGTAGGAAGGACATTTGCGGCAATATTGGAAAACTTCCAGCAAGAGGACGGATCTATTACAGTACCTGAAGTATTAAAAAAATATCTAAATGGATTAGAAACAATCAAGCAAAAATAATATCAATATTACCCAGGCTGCTGACACTTTATTTGACAACAGCCTGAGAGGGAGGTTTATCCTCCCTTTTAATATTATCTACCAAATTCCTCCGCAAAATATTATCACTAAAAGTAAGAAGAAAAATAATAAGCTGGTGTTGCTTTCGCGGTTGCATCCTGCAGCTTCAACCATAAAAAAACCTCCTTAATTATTTATTCATTATATTATATTGAATATATTCTCAATTGGTTACAATAATTTATGGAGCTAAATATTTGACAACCATCTCAAAATATTATAAAATAAGGTGGTGTAAATAAGCACCCGTAGCTCAGTCGGATAGAGCAGCGCCCTCCTAAGGCGTGTGCGGGGGTTCGATTCCTCTCGGGTGCACCATTAGGTGAAATTATGGATGAAAATTATATGAGGATAGCTTTAGCGTTAGCTGAAGCATGCACCTATGAAGTACCTGTAGGTGCAATTATTGTATATAATGATATGATAATAGGCAGGGGTTTTAATCTCAGAGAAACCTTGAAGGATCCTACTGCCCATGCAGAGATTATAGCTATTAAAGAAGCCAGTCAGTATCTGGGAGGATGGAGATTGGAAAATTGTACAATGTATGCCACTCTTGAACCTTGTCCCATGTGTGCAGGTGCCATCGTGAACGCTAGGATTAAAAGACTTGTAATAGGTAGCACTGACCCCAAAATGGGTTGTTGCGGTTCAGTGGAGGATCTCATAAGAAATTCCAAATTTAATCATAGGGTAGATGTGACCTTTGGAGTACTGGAAGATGAATGCAGCAAAGTTTTGAAGGATTTCTTCAAGAATTTAAGAGATAAAAAGTAAATACTATGGAGAGATGTCCGAGTTGGCTTATGGTGGCAGTCTCGAAAACTGTTGTGCAAGTATTCCTTGCACCGGGGGTTCAAATCCCTCTCTCTCCGTTAAGATGCATAAAATAATTATAAATAAAATATTCATGAGGGAGTAGTTAGCGTGCAAATAGCGTGGCAAATCAACATGCTGGTCGAAAGATCTGGTTTGTCTTAAAAAACGAGACTCAAATATAACTTTTACAGCTATGGATAGTTCTTATTTTTATGAGAATCAAGTATTTAGCTGTAGGAGAGATATTTGGGCCTTTTTATTTTGCAAATAACTGTATACAAAGGAGAATGTAAATGGAACTGCTGGAAATACTTATTATTGCTGTAGGACTTTCAATGGATGCATTTGCTGTGTCAATTTGTGCAGGATTATCAATTAGAAAATTAGAATTTAAAAAGGAACTGATTATTGGACTGTACTTTGGAATATTTCAAGGTGTTATGCCATTAATCGGCTATTTTTTCGGGTCACAGTTTGCAGATAAAATTATGGCATTTGATCACTGGATTGCATTTTTACTTCTTGCAGCAATTGGTGGGAAGATGATTTTTGATAGTTTTAAGAAAGAGGGATGTCCTGATCGAATATGCCCTGCTAAAACGTGTACGGATAGAGAATGTCCCAACGGGGAGCGCCCAAAATTGGAAGAAATTTCTCTAAAACCTATGGATATGTTGCCTCTTGCTATTGCTACAAGTATTGATGCATTGGCAGTAGGTATATCATTTGCCTTTCTTAAGGTTAACATCCTTCGGGCTGTAATTCTTATTGGCGTCATCACTTTAGTTTTATCCATGATGGGAGTAAAAATTGGCAATATATTTGGCGCACAGTTCAAATCTAAGGCTGAGCTTGTGGGAGGTATTATATTGATACTTATGGGCTTAAAAATATTGCTTGAACATCTTGGAATTATTAGTTTTTGATGTAATTTATTTTAATTTTACTGATCTCCTTGTGAAAAACCATGAATAAATTAGACTTATCAAAAGAAGGATACCGGCACAGCCTTCAATGGGATATAAATATTTTACTAGATTTGAAAAGCCAAGTTGACTAGCTATCAAAGCAATTGCAGCAGATACAACTACGATTATTCCGCTTCTTACAGACTGCTTTTCTAGATTTGTAATTCTGGATATAAATCCGTAAAATGACCCCACTGCAGTTGTATAAATCTCTGCAATAAGAACAGCTGAGTAAATATACTGCATCTTGCGGGATATTTTTCCGGCTATATACATCATGGGTATCTCAACGTGAGCAATTTTCCAGATGTTTCCGGACAATGTCAGATATATCATGAGAGAGCCCAGTCCAAGACCTAGTCCGCCTAGGATTACTCCATTTCTTACAGCTTTCATATCACGGGCTTCAGATCCGAGAGGCCCCAATACAGCAACTGAGAGAATGATGTTGTATGATACATACAATATAGCTGCAAAAATCCAATTTGGCAAAAGTCTGTTTTCTCCTATAAGCGGCATTGCCGGTATAATGCTTAGCGGAGTATGGGCTATCGAAAGAATGCTAATCACGGCAACTCCTGTCAGTGTGAAAGGTACTATAAAACTGATGGAGTTGATTACGCCGCCTATTCCTGTCAGTACAGTTGCAGCAGTAAGTACAGTCATCAATATATTTCCATACATTACGGGCAGATTGAACTGCTGTGCGAACATAGCACCCGTGCCGGAAATCATTGCAATAAAAGAACATAAAAGAAAGAATGTCACAATCTTGTCTATTGCTGCTCCTATTTTTTTACCGCCTGAATACATGATTATTTCCATATGAGAACGAGCTTTGAGCTTTCTTCCCAAAACCATGATAATATATCCAAATACTATAAACATCGTTGTAGTAACTGCAAGTCCGGCCAGTCCCATCACACCAAATCTATTGAAAAACTGCAATATTTCCTGGCCTGTAGCAAATCCCGCTCCTACCACTGTTCCAATGTATGCGCCTGCAACTTTCAACGTTGATACACCCTTTTTATCCACCATCCCACACCCTTTTAATAGATATATATATTATATAGGTAAATAATAAATTTATGACTGGATGATTGCTAATGTAGGGTTTTATGTACATTTTATTAATCTAATCTGCTATAATATAAAGAGATAAGTGGAATTTCTTACTAGAAAGGGATGAGAATTTGGAAGATAGTAAACTGAACGTGCAAAAATTTGTTGAATTTAAAAATAAAACTATATCAAATATTTCCAAGGTGATTATAGGTAAAGAAGAAACTATAGAGCTTATAATTGTTTCACTTTTATCCGGGGGGCATGTCCTGCTAGAGGACATTCCGGGAATCGGCAAAACCATGATGGTTAAGGCATTTGCAAAGACTTTGAATCTTCCGTTCAATAGGATACAATCTACACCGGATTTATTGCCCTCAGATATTACCGGAATAAATTTTTATAATCAAAAAATCGGAGATTTTGAATTTAAGACGGGTCCCATATTTTCCAATATTATCCTAATTGATGAAATAAACAGAGCAACTCCCAGAACTCAGTCCAGCCTATTGGAAGCTATGGAAGAAAGACAGATTACTGCAGATGGCGTGACAAGGAAGTTGGATAATCCGTTTATGGTATTAGCAACGCAAAATCCGATTGAATCCTATGGAACGTTTCCTCTTCCTGAAGCTCAATTGGATAGATTCTTTATGAGAATAAAAATGGGATATCCAACGAAGAAAGAAGAAAAGGAAATAATTCTTAAGAATATATATGACCCTCTGAACTCAATAGAGACTATTGTGGGGATAGATGAATTAGAAGAACTTTTAATCGAAGTTAAAGAAGTAAAGGCAAATGATGATGTATTAAATTATCTAATTGATATAATAAATGAAACAAGAAGAGGGGATTTGGAACTTGGGGTAAGTCCTAGGGGAAGTATTGCATTGTTTAAGGCGTCTCAAGCTTATGCTTTAATCAATGGAAGGGATTTCATAATCCCGGAAGATATAAAGAAAATGGCACCCTATATTTTGAATCACAGGATTATAGCCAGAGGAAATAATAGCGTAGACGATACCATGGGGATTATCAATCAAGCAGTCAATTCAGTTAAAGTACCATTAGAAGAAATATAGGTAAATATTATGACTTGGATATTAGCGGGGATAATTTTATTTACAGCAATTATCAATAAAATTACTTTAAAATATGGGTTTGACAAATTAAACTATAATTTAGATGTTTCTAAAAAGGCAGCTGAAATAGGGGAAGATATATCCGTCACTTCTACTTTTGAAAACAATAAAGGACTTACCGTTACCTTTCTACAAGTTGATGAAAGATACCCTAAAGGGTTTAATGTGGAAAATTATAATTATACGCTATACATATTACCATATCAGAGAGTTAAGAGGACTTATCAGATCGTGGGCATGGAAAGGGGATTATATCAAATCAAAGGAAGTTCTTTAAGTTTAGGGGATTTTATAGGATTTAAAATGGTATATAAAAATCTTAACGTAGGTAAAGATATTGTAATACTTCCAAGAAAATTGGATATAAAAAAATCCTTAATTCCGATGGGAAGTCTAAATGGGGATGTTTCAGTGAGAAGATGGATAATAGATGATCCCAATATGATTTTAGGGATAAGGGATTATACAGGAAATGAACCTCAAAAATATATTCACTGGCAATCATCACTTAAGCATGGAAAACTTATGGTAAAAAACTTTGATTTTACTACGGATAACAGTATAATAATTGTTTTGAATATCGAAACCATAAAACCCTTTTGGATGGGGATAGAAAAGGAGTCTATTGAAAATTCCATATCCTTGGTAAGAGGCATTATGGAAGAGCTGGAGAGTAAAAAAATCCCATATGGATTTATTACAAATGCATTTGGTAATAGTTCTACTACTAGCCAATTTTATTACCCCGGGTTGGGAAGGAATCAATTATCTTTTTTATTGGAAATGTTAGGGCGTATAAATTATGGCATTTCTTCTACATTTGAGGATTTGCTGACCGAAATAATAAATAGAAGGAATAGTTATAGTACCTTTGTAGTAGTAACTCCGAAAGTATTTACATCATATATTGACAAATTAAATAAATTAAGCAAAGCTTCAACTAAAGTAATACTAATTTCCCTTGAAAGTATAAATATGGATAAATTAGACAAGGGTATTATTAAATATGGGGTAAAGCTATGAATGAATTGATTATATTAGAAATAATTAGCATCACATCTTTGTTGTTCTCCATATATTCTAACATCTTTAACTTTACAAATTTGAATAATTA